>JAEEGK010017912.1_pt1 | contig 15378 bp, 13 predicted proteins | sample 8958771 | NCBI WGS metagenome assembly JAEEGK01 (sample SAMN16246547, study PRJNA631951) | gut metagenome | biome: gut microbiome; feature: rumen; material: SC-attached | host: Bos | place: Iran: Karaj | collected 2018-10 | reverse complement strand
CGTCTTTCACAATGCGGTTGACTAACTGTTGCAAGCGGTTGTCGGCAGCGATGAGTTTTTCAAGATGAGCCGACCTTACGCTGTCGTCGACCGCTTCCATCTCTGCTTCGAGTTGAGAAATGTAATAGTTGAGCTTGTCATCGTCTGTCACAACAGATATCGTCTCATTCTCCTTTACTGGTTGCTTTACGATGTTAACAGCATGTTGCTCTTTGTTGTTCTGAGCCACAACGGGTATGTCTTTTGCAATCATCGGCATTGGTGATTCCACTTCAACTTTTTCTGTGCTGTCTCGTTGCTCCTTATGCTGCGCCACAACCGGCTCTTCCCTATCTGTTTTGCCATCCTTCATGAACAGGGAGAAGCCTATCAGTATCAGTAGACCGGCTGCAATGGCACTGATGGATGCAGCGTACAGCCAACGAGATGGTCTTGACTTGGATTTGATGCGCTTCATCACACGCTGCTCCATATCGTCGGGCATCTTCATCTCTGAGGCACGGTCGTTCTGTCGCTGCAAAGCCTGGCGGAAAAGTTCTTCGTTATTCATCGTTCAAGCGTGTTAGGATGATTCTTAGTCGTTGACGTATTCGGTGAAGTTGGCTGCTGAGCCGTGATACTTCACGATTGAGAGAGTCATCTGCCGTACCTGTTATGTAAGCTATTTCTTTCAGGGGGCGCTGGTCGAAGTAATAGAGCTGCAAGAGCATCTGGTCTTCTGGCGTCAGTTCCTGGATGGCTTCATCCAACTGTTCGGCTGTCGTCGTATCCGGCAACTCGTCTGGAACATCCTCGCCCACCACGATAGGTATCTCCAGTAGTCGTTTTCGTCGTCGCAAATGATGCAGAGCTTCGTGATATGCTATCCGGTAAAGCCATGTCTTCAGTGAGGCCTTTTCCGGGGCATAGTCATCCAGATGTTCGTAGGCTGTCACAAAAGCCTCCTGCACTACGTCCTCTACATCCTCCTGGATGGTGACAATACGGCCGACAAATGCCATGAGCGCAGGACCGTACTGACTTATCATCGGCGCAAAGTCCTCGACCCTCCTGCTATGGATATGGTGTTTAAACATCTGTTTGTCGTTTGTCATTCTATTCTATATAGACTGTGGACGGCGAAATGTCACGCCACCCTTGATACGATTAACATACATTAATATTTTGCACCACATAGTACGAATACCCTTCTTCTTTACCTGCATTTCAAACATTATGGGGTACAAAGTTATAAAAACTATACAAATATCTAATCTGTTCCGCCGTAGCTATTCGCCATAGGCAAATCGTGGTACAGGCGAGAGGAAAATGACAAAAAACTTGTTTTTCAGTCGAACCGGTCGAAAATTTCGACCGCCTCCTGACACTCAGCCTCTTTCCCTTCACTTCCTCACCTCCCCATATTTTTTCGTCATTATTCAATACTTTACTATAAGTATATGACAACAGGTCCTTTCTGTGACCACCCGGAGGCCAACAAGGCAACCTACTTTCCTTCCCCTCCTGCTACAGGAAAAGCATGCTGTCATAACCCAGAACAAATAGGTGCATAAGGAGTACACCCTTCCCCTCCTGCTACAGGACAAATCCTTTCAGGAAAGCCCGTGGATTGAACGTTGGAAGCGTGGAGAAAGCCGACAAGAAAACCTTCATCCGCTTCCCCTCCCGCCGCCACACAAGGACTTCCGACAACCAAAACTTCGTTGTAAGATGGAATGAACGAGACAGACAGATTATCAACAACAAGCCACGCACTAAAGAACAACACCATGTTCCGTGACCTGATCATCAGACGCGAGAGGCAGAAAGCCCTTCGCGCAAGCCTATATGCTCACCAGCGAATGGCAACCCACGCCCAGCAGGAGGCTCTCCGGCAACAGACCCTCAAGCAAATGCCCAGCCTGCAGCAAAACATCTCCCATGATATATCCCTCGACATCAGGGCAGCACACTTCGCCCATGTCAGGCAGCACATCATACAGGCGATGACCGCCTGGAACAGGAAGAGAGACGCCGACATCGTCTTCATCCGGAGAGAGGACCGACGCGGAGCCTACTTCCAGACGTTCGACAAGGATGCGAGGAAGACAGCCAGAATCCTGGGAATGGAAGCCAAAAGGATGAAGGTCAACAAAAGGATGGTGCAGTACCTCTCCATCCCCGAGAAACGGATGCATGCGGTGTTCAACGAACTCGCCCGCCGCGACCTCACGGCAAAGGTCATCGACACCAAGGGACAAGACGTGGCAATATCACGCAAGCGCGCCACCGCCCCTACCCTCTCCGTATCCGCACAGGCCGTCCAGCCCAAGCTCGACGTGATGGAGACGCTCGACCGCAACAGGCAGGACGGAAGGCACACGTCCATCCACGTCGAGAGCCTGGCGGTGTGGGCCGACAGCAAGGGCAACTGGAAGGTCTCGGGAATGGTCAACGGACAGACGGTGACAGCGAAGTCCATCGACCAGGCCGACGCCGTCAGCTACAAGAAAGGCGAGATGAGCAACATACAGCTGGTGGAGAAATACAACCTCCACGAACCGCCAAGACAACAGAACACGGTATCGAGGAAGAGCACGCTGGCAAGACGCTACTCCCTCGACGACACCTGACCCACAAAAAATACCCCATGAACTGCACACCCGCCTGAAACACAACAACAGAATCAACAGAATACCCCTAACAATGACCAACAAATTCATCCCATACAGCGAACTCAAAAGCCGGGTCTCCATCATGGACGTGGCCGCCGAACTGGGCTACAAGCTCGACATCAAGCAAGGACGGAAATTCCCCGTCATGGTCAAGACCGACGGCAGCGGACGCAAGATCGACTCCATCGTGATATGCAACCCGGGGAACAACGACCGCATGGGGTTCTTCCGGCACAAAGGGGGCAAGGGCGACGTGGTGAACTTCGTGCGTGAGAACCAGAACGAGTTGTCCCGCTTCGGCAACTCGACCTACCGCATCCTCGCGCATTTCGCAGGGGCCGGGACAAGCCAGCTGGAGACTTCCGCCAAATGGACGGAGGAGAACAAGAACGCAAAGCCGTTCAGCCTCGACAGCTACAGCATAGAAACGCTCAAAGGACGGGAGTTCCTGATGGAGCAGCTCTTCAAGTCCAGGAAAATTTACCTCAGCACCGTGAAGGTGTTCAGCGATAACCTCATGAGGGTGTCCCACTGGCAGGAGTCGAAAAGAGAGGGACAGGACAGGTGGATGGCCATCAACCTGGGCTTCCCCTACCGAGTCCCGGGCAGCAGCGACATCGTGGGACTGGAACTGAGGGGATACAACTTCAAGAGCAAGGCGGCGGGGTCGAACTCCACCGATGCGGTGTGGTCCATCGACTTCACACGCGGGAACCCGCAGAACGTGACGGCTGTCTACTTCGCCGAGAGCCCGTATGACCTCATGGCAATGTACCAGCTGAGGAAGAACCGCATCAACCTCGAGCAGAGCGCCTTCGTGGCGACGGGAGGGGCGTTCTCCAAGAACCAGATTCTCAACGCCATGCAGCACTACGGAAAGGCGAAGGCCTACGACTGCTTCGACAACGACCTGGCAGGACGCATCTACGGCATCCGCATGATGATGCTACTCGAAGGAAGGGAATTCGCCGCCATACCGGCGGGCAAACAATACAACTTCACCATCGACAACAAGCTGGAGTTCTCCATCCCCAACGACAAGGTGTCGATGGAGGAGTTCCGAAGACATGTCGAGACACGCTACTCGGTGGCGACGATGAAGGCGCCCCCAGGCTTCAAGGACTGGAACGACGTGACCCTGGGAAAACGCATCGACGGAAAGGTGGAGGAGACCAACGGCCTCGCAAGGCACAACGACGACCTCTACAACATGCGGATGGAAATGCACCGCAAGAACAACCGATGACCAAAAGGCACAGCCACCAACCCTTCTCTGCAGACAAAGACCTAGCTTCAGCAATCACCCACAACAAAAGGACGTGCAAAACGCATCGCCACGACAAATAGGCCAACCTGCCCCAAGGCCTCATAGCCAGTCCCCCAAGACACCAAACCAACCAAAACCCATCCTTAACATCATCCCATCATGACGACAAGAAACCACGCCCGACAGCAGGGCAGCAGCAGATATGCCACGCAACAGGCTCCCACCAGACAGCCAACAGACACCGGCACCTCCGATACAGCGTCCTTCCAAAGGTCGAGACCGGCAGACGCCCCGATCAGGCAGATGACCATCAGGCCTGACTTCAGGCAATACCTCTCCGAGGTGATGCCGCTGGTACTGGCGGGGCTGCTGGGGATGGCCCTCTACCCGTTCATGCCCAAATGGCCTTACATATCCTGGGCCTACCTCGCCCTGTACGTCCTGCTCCTCATCACGCTGGCCACACGATACGCGGTGCTCAGGGCGTTCTCGTGGGAGATCAGCGACGTCAAGATATGCCGGAGACACGGCATACTGACGCGGCAGACCGACTACATCGAACTATACAGGGTGGTGGACTACCGTGAGTCACAGACGTTCCTGCAAAGGCTCTTCGGGGTCAAGACAGTGGTCATCATCTCAACGGACAAGTCCGACCCATCCATGCTCATCTACGGGGTGCCTGCAAAGGCCGACCTCGTGACACATACCCGCAACCTCGTCGAACAAAACAAAAAGGAGAACCATATTTATGAAATCACGAATCGCTAGCATCATCCTCTCCACCGCCCTCTCGCTCAGCGCGACGGCACAGGGCCTCGTGGAGGACCCCACCGTGGCGGCAGCGGTCACCGCCGACATGGTGACACAGAAAAGCATCGGTGACGACACCAAGAAGGAGATGACCAAGATCCAGGCGGCCATGCTGGTCATCGACGCACAGATGGCGGCGCTGCACAAGCTGGAGGACCAGTACCTGGACTATCTCAAGACGTGCGCCAACACCGTGGAGCATGTCGAACAGATATGGGACATCGCTGAAGAGCTGATCGAACTGCCCAAGAACCTGGAGAGCCTGGGGAAGGCCATACGCGACAAGCCCTCCGGAGGACTCAAGCAGGCGGCCATCACGCTCTTCGAAGCCTACCACAAGGAGCAGACAAGCCTGCTGGTGAAGGTGCCGAAGACCATCGCCAACTGCAAGAAGATCATCGGACAGCTGGTGCTCAACGGCAAGTCGGCCATCAGCCGCGACTCGCTCAACATCCAGTTCGGCGTCGAACAGGACTCGGCCATGTCATACCACAAGGCAAGCCTGCTCAACAGCTACGAGAGACTGGCGCTGCTCAACCAGCTCAAGCACGAGCTGACCGACCTGAACTGGAAAATCAGGCTCAACACCTACGGAGTGAAATACGCCACATGGTGGGGGGTGTTCCGCGCCTTCGACCCCGAGTCCTACTACTTCTACGTGGACGCGGAGCGTATATGCCGGCACGTCATCAGCACCTTCTCGTCCTGAGGCGGCGGCCGTCCCGGACACAGCAAAAGACCGACTCTTATACTTTAGGTGGGTTTTATTAATTATGTCGAGGCGATTTTCGATTTTTAGTCGAGGGCAAAGTGTAAGTTAAAGAAGGAGTGTAGCGGGCTACACGACCGATGAGACTTGACACTTTGTACCGAATAAAAGCGAAAGGCGACCGAAATGTAACGAATGGAAATGCCACCTCATAATAATCAGAATTAATAGAACACACCTTTAATATACTGACTCTTTAAACATGGATAACAACGCAAGAAAAACAATTGCCCTCTGCCCCGTGTGCGGAACGGGGCACGTCATCGAGAAGGAACAGGTCTATGCCTGCACCAACAGGTCCTGCGGATTCCACATCCACAAGGAAATCAAACGCACACCCATCAGTGCCGAGACGGCACGGAAGATCATCAAGGAGCGCAAGTCGGATGTCATGAGGTTCACCAACGCATCCAACAACCCCTTCTACGCCCGCATCATCCGCATAGGCGCGAAGGTCTGCATAGACTTCGACAATGAATACCTCAAAGGCAGGTGCCCGGTGTGCGGGGGCCGCATCCAGGTCACCCAGAAAGGATACAACTGCGAGAACCGGTTGGAGAGGAAAAGAAACGGGGAAAGGTGCCCGTTCCACCTGAACAGGTGGCTAAACAACCGCGAGATCACCAAAGAGGAGGTGGAGCGCTTCCTCAGCGGAGAGAAGGATATCCTCGACAACTTCATCTCCACCGCCGGCAACGAGTTCTCCGGCTGCCTCGAGCTGAGCGAGACGGGATATGTCCGCACCAGCTCCGTGGTGTCCGTATGCCCGAAATGCGGGAACCTCCTGCTCGTCGGACCAAAAGGGTTCAACTGCTCGAAATTCAAGGAAGAGGGATGTCTGATGAAGATTCCAAGACGCATCGCGGGGCACAACATCACGATAGAGGACGTGAGGCAGCTGTGTGAGAGGGACGACCACACCACGGAGCCGGTGGCCATCAGACAGGCCAACGGCAAGGTCATCAAACGCAGGCTGACCTTCGACGAGAACTATGAGACCATCACCATCTGAACCCTCAACAAGATGAACATGTCACGCCATGAGCCTTGTCCTGCATGCTGCCGTACCACGGCTGCCCCGCACAGACCCGAAAGCCAGTCCCAAAGCCCTCAAATCCCAAAAGACCGACCCGACGGCTCCCCTGGCTCAATATTCATTTCCCTACCGGTATAAAAACAAAGACAGCCCATCAACTCCCCTGACATGCAACCCATCTCCCGACCGCCATAAGCCAACGGCAGACACAAGACAGCGTTCCTGTGCCGCCACGATCGGACATCCAAAACCCGACCTACGGCTCGGTGTTCCTGAAGATGACCCACATGGCAGCCGAAGACAGGATGCCTGCCACCACTGCCAAGGGGATGAAGAGGTTCAACGAGATGCTGCCCGTGAAGAACAGCAACAACAAGATGGCCAAAACGAAGGTCTCCACGACCGCTGCCAGCAAAATGCCCTTTTTCCTTTTCATGATACAATGTCTGCTATTGTGCTTGAAATGCTCTTTATTTCTATAACCATTTAACGGGTGGTTTTATTGCATACAAGGTGAATGCCGCCGCAACGCGCCGCCCGACATTTTTCAAACCAACAAACAAAATTCCAAAGCAATGAACAAGAATGATTTAATCCGCAGGATCAGTGAACAGAGAACCGTCTCCATCAAGGAGGCGACGAAGTACGTCAATGCCGTGCTGGGCGCCATCGGCGATATGCTGGCCGAGAAGGAGCCGGTGACCATCCCGGACTTCGGGAAGTTCTCCGTCCGCACCGTCCCCGAGCACGAGGCAAGGAACCCAGCAACGGGAGAGAAGGTGACCGTACCCGAGAAAGACCGCATCGTCTTCAAGCCGTTCAAGCGCATCAAGGCGTACTCCTTCATCAACTGACGCTCAACACCGTCACGCCCGCCTCTACCCACAACAGCCTCCAAGAAAAGGACCGACGGCAAAGGCGGCGCTATCCCTTCCCTGCAGGCGGTGCCCATGACCTGCGGCACCGCCCAGGGACCCACAACCAACATTCCCACAACACACACAGAAATGATGAACAAAATCCTTATTCCCCTACTGGCCCTCACCCTGACATCCCTCTCCGCCTGCTCCGACAGCCACGAGAAGATGGAGGACCTGGTCATCCGGCACATCAAGGCCAACATGTACCCTGACGAGAAACTGACCGTCTCCGAAATCAGCAAGCCTGACTCCACCTTCGGGGTGATGTACATGTCAGAGCATGAGATCGCACATATCACCAAGACCGTCGACCAGGTGACGGAGTTCTTCATGAAGAAGACCAACAACATGACGGAATACGACCCGGGCAACGGATACCTGGCCTACCTGGCGAACAAGCAGATGCTGGTGGCGGCGCAGATCAACGAGGTGATGGCGCACTCCATGCAGAAAAAGGAGTTCAACGGCTGGCGCATCAGGTGCAAGTACACGGTGGCCAACCAAGGCGTGAGACGCAAGACCGAGGAGTGGTTCTTCTTCGACAAGGAGGGCGAAATCATCTACAGCTCCTTCGCCATTCCGCTGCCATGACTCCAAAGGGTCCAAACCCTCATCCCGACTCTCCAGACAACGTCCCGGCAAGGAGGAATGCAAAACAAAAAGAACACGGCCAAGGAAGAGAAGCAAGTGAAGGATGAAAAGGAAGAAGGATGAAGACAAAGGAAGAGAAAAGGAACCAACAGCCGTCCCCTCCGACCATAAGGACTCCCCTTCCCTACCGGAACATGAGCCACATGCGAGGCAATAATAATAGGAATGGAAATGGAAAGGAAACCGGAATGGAAAACCAAAGAGGAAAGGATACTGGGATGCAGGATAACCCGACAATCCCCACTCTCTCCCACCAAAAGAAGCCACCCTTCCCTGCCGAGAGAAAGGCACATCCCCAAACGACAAGAAAGAAGGAGGAGCAAACCTTTTCCCTCCTGTCAAAAGAATCCATCCTTCCCTACCGCAGAAAAAACAACGTCTCTCTCCCCACCGCTGAAAACAAAATAACCCCCAGATGACAAGCCTATCCATACTCTCCCTCGTCATGACCGTGGTGCCCGACTCCACGACGGTGACCTACCAGATCAACCAGTTCTTCAACACCATGGTTGACCACCTGGGACAGGTGGGCGAAAGCATCGAGGGGAACTTCGCCACGGAGGCGGCACAGGCGGTGTCCGCCATCTGCGTGCTGTTCTACCTGGGATGGGAGATGTGGCCCGTCATCATGGGGAGAAGGGGACCTGACATCGTCAAGCTGCTCAGGCCCGTGCTGATCGCAGGGGTCATCTCGGCGTGGCCGTTCTTCTTCCTCTTCTTCGAGAACATCAAGACGGACCTCGCCATGGGCGCAAGGCAGCTCTACGCCACCGAACAGGGCGACATCATGGCGGCGGAGAAGACCATGGCCATGAGGATAGAGCGGATGGACTCCATCCGGAAGAAAGACCTTGTGGCTTTCCTCGCGGCAAGCGGGAACTACGACGGGATGGACCGCACGTCGCTCGAGAGCAAGGACTACGACCAGCTGCGCAACGACTACATCGACAGCGAGATCAAGGCGGGACGGCAGAACCGCTTCGCCGCCGGCATGATAGAGTTCGCCAACTGCATCTCCACCATGGTGGAGAACGTGCTCAAATGCATCGGACAGATAGCGCTGCAGGCGTTCTTCTGCGGCATCCTGGTGGTGGGTGACTTCGGCACCATCGTGCTGGGGATGTTCGGCCCCATCATGTTCGGACTGTCCATCGCGGGGGCGTACCGCAACCACTGGGCGAAATGGATAGAGAAATACCTGTGCATCGCCCTGTACCCGTGCCTGGGATACCTGGCGATGGCGTATGTCAACTGGATGATCCTCTACTACCTCGAGGTGGAGTGCAACATCACCGACACGGCCATCTCCGACTGGGAGAAATACGTGTCGGTCTCCTACAACCACTTCGGACTGATCATCAACTACCTCGTGGCGCTCTTCACCGGCTCATACGTCATGAGGGCGGTGCCTGACCTGGCAAGGGCCGTCTTCCCAGGGCCGAGCGGAAACGCGGCGGCAAGCGCGGGGGCCTTTGTCTCCGGCATGACGATGTCGACCATCGGACAAGCGGCGAAGACGGCGGTGGCGGTCACCGTGGGTGCCGTGGCGGCAGCGGGAGCGGCGACGGGTGCGGTGGGCGGCGGCACCATGAGCGAGAGCGCGAAGGCGGCAAAGGCGGCCAAGGACTCGAAGGACGCCTTTGCAAGGAAGTCAAAGGAGAATTTCGACAAGCTGGTCAACGACAAGGACAGCCATGGCTCCAGCGATCTCGACGGCAGCAGCAGCTACGCTACCGGCAACAGACATGCCTCCGTCAACGACGGCAGCAGCGACCAGCACGGAAGCAATACGTCCAACGGCTATGACAGCTACGGGGCCTACAAGCCGTATGACACGAGTGGCACGGGAAGGTACAAGCAGCCGGACGCCGACGGTGAGAACTTCGAATACCGCAGGGGCGGCGAGAAGAAAACCCAAAAATCCTCCTACGCTCCGCAGCGCAACAACAAGCACGTGCAGCGCGGAGAGCACTACCGGCCTGACAGGTTCCGCTACCGCTTCATCCCTGCGAAGCTGCGGGCATACTGGGGCAGCAGCATCGGGTTCCTCGCCAACTTCATCCTGGCCGACGACACCAATGCCAACCCGCAGGCATGGTCGGCGGCGTTGGGCGGCATCAAGGGGAGCGCGAGAAAGGCATACGCCCTTCCCTGGATCTTCGCCGACCATTTCAAGAAGCACTCGTCCAACGGCACCTACCAGGCCATCAACCACTGGCAGAAAGAGCACCTTTCCGACATGGTGTTCGTCAGAAGGCCGTCCATCGGAGGCTACATCTACCAAACCTACGGTGAGGAAGCGCACACCCTGGCGAAGCTGACGGGCGAGAAGGTGAGGTACGTCCGCGTGGGCACGCAGAAGGTGGCGACGTTCACGCTGAACCGCCACAACCTGCAGCCGGTCATCCACCGCCTGAACGAGATGGGACTGTCGGTCAATGTCATCAACGCCAAGGGCAGGTCCATCTATTACAAGGGGGACATCTCCCTCGGCAAGCAGGAGGCCATCGACCGCATCAAAGGGGTTCTTAAGGAGAAAGGTGGCGACATCCGGTTCAACAAGATACTGAACAATTTTCACACCGAACTGTCCGGTGACGGCTTCGGCACCAACCGCATGGTCAGCGTGGACGGCGTCATGGCTGACATCTACGGGGCACTGCACGTCGCGGTGACCGACCGTCAAGGAGTCAGACAAAGACTCTACCTCGACAGGCTTCAGGAGAACGAACTGCTCCGGCTGGCAGATGCCATCGACGAGATGAAAGACGACCAGAACGCCCTATCGGTCATCCCGCCTGACGCGGACTCCGATGACCTTGACGGCGACAAGGTGGTTGACGAACTCAACTTCGCCGCCAACGAGGCGCATGAATACGCCCAAAGAGCAGCCCAAAACGCCCAAGGCTCCTCCCCTACCGCCAACGATCCAGCGGACATGCAATCTGATGGCCAAAGCGACGGGGATTCGCCGCTCGGCTCTGCCGCTTTTACCCAAGAAGAGTCTAAAGAATCCCCTACCCCTTCCGCCAACGACCCGTCGGCCGACGATGCCGGCCACAACGCCCAGGGCCAAAAGCCGAGAAATTCATCTTCCCCTACCGCAAAGCCCAAATCCAATGGAGCGGCTCCCATAGACCCCATCCGGCAACTCAAGGCCGATACGGCATGGCTGAACGCCTCGCCATGGTCGGCACTCAAAGGCGGCCTGACACATGGTGCCATGGCCACCGTCCTCCTCCCTCTCGCAGGCTCCGTATTCCTGCTCAGCAAGTTCCGTACGGGCAGATGGCTGGTCTCCAAGGGCAAGGCGGCCAAGGACTCGGTGTCCTCCGTGTTCGGATGGAACGACCGCACACGCGCCGACATCCAGAAAGACCTCAGGGCGGCCGTCGAATACAGATGGATCTTCCGCACCACCGTCAAGGACGGCATCGACTTCAGACAAAGGCCAAGACGGCTGCCGCTGTCTTTCTCCCTGAAAAGGGAGAAGTCCCAGGTCATCCGCCGTGGACGGGGCATCACCTTCAACAAAGTGGACTACAGGAAACGCACAGGCGTCATGAAGACCGCCCACAACGGCTGGAAGATGACCCGATGGACCACCAAGGGCGTGGCCAGGACCACCCGCTACGCCCTGGGCGCCGCGACGGGAACAAGGCCGCTGGTGAACATCTCCGCCATCGGCAAGGCCGGATTCAAGGCATCCTACGGCGGTGTCCGGTGGATGGCACGCACCATGACGGCCCGCAACGCGGTCATCGCCTGGATACGCGAGAACAAGCACAACTACGCGATCGTCCGAAGGCTGGGCGCCCGCGGCTACTACTATCAGACCTACGGCGAGGACGCCGTCACCATCGCCCGCATCCTGCACAAGGAAGCCTCCGTCAGGATCCTTCACACGGGCAAGGGCCAGGACTTCGCCAGCGGCCGCTTCCTCAACAGGAACGCCATACCGAGCCTGGTGCTGACAACGGGCGACATGGCACGGCTGCACGCCCTCATCGGGAAGCGCGGCCTCACCATGGACGTCATCACCACAAGAGGACGCTCGCTGCTGAGAAGACGCAACGTCCTGACCGTCGCCATGGGCATGCAAATTCCCGACGGCTCACCCGCCCCCAATGCCCAGGCAGCCCCATCCCCGGCAACCAGCGGACAGCCACGTCCAACAGGCACACCATCCCGTACCAGCCAGGCTCCAACACCATCTGACGAAGACCCAAATGACGGCCCAGTCATCCTTGACTATTCCAGGGATGATGCCCTGTTGCCTGACAAGACCATCGAACTCAAAGACAAAGACGGCAACGTCAGATACCTGGTCACCGGGGAGTCGCTGAAAGCCATCCTCGAAAAAATGGTGAGAGACGGTTACTCCCTAAAGGGTCTGGATCTCACCGCCGCAGACCTCAGGGACGCAGTCCTCAAAAACGCAGACCTGTCCGACGCCATCCTGACGGATGCCAACCTGCGTGGCGCACGGCTGCAGAAAGCCATCCTGACCAATGCCGACCTGACATACGCCAACCTGCGTGCCGCGAGTCTCTACAAGGCTGACCTGACCGGTGCCACCCTGGTCTTTGCCGACCTGAGGGACGCCAAGGTCAGAAAAGCCATTTTCAAAGACACGGACCGGACATCGGCAGACTTGCGCGGCACAGGACTTGACAACCAAGACAATGAGTAGGTAGCAAAGCCACCTGACACAATCCCAAACGACAAGGCGGCAAACCGACATTGGCAATTGCCGGAACCTGCCATACTGCACATGCGACAATGAGTGTTGGAGAAGACACACATAAGCAACCCATCCTTTAAAGCCCAAGGCCATATCCTTTAATTCATCTCCTTTAATTCGTTAGCGGACCAAACCAAAAACCACAATATGATGAAAAGGATAATCAAAAAGGGCCTGTTCGCCCTCGTTCTCATACTCGGCATGACCTTCGCCGCTCCACAACAGACGATGGCCGGCAAGAATCCTTTCGGTGACAGAGGATGGATCTGCGCCGGCACCCAGGAGTTCAACATCACCCTGTTCGAAGACGGAACCATCTGGATTGTCATCTACAACGGAGACGGAACCAAAGAGGTGGGCATCTATGACCCCGACAGCGGAATGTGGTACAGCAACCACTGGACTTCGGGGCACTGATCCGACAAGACCACCCCACAAAGAAATCCCAGACATTAGAACCATTTACATTGGAACAGGAAACAATCCAAGTATCACCAACCCTTCAAGCCCCCTCACAAGGGGCTACTGATGATTCCACCAAGCGAGCGTGGCTCCAACTGCATCCCGGGAGACGTGATTTTACTTCGCAAAGATAGTCAGCGGCGTTGCACCCTCCTCGGTATTTGCGCAACTTTTCTTCCCCTACCGGCTGCCTGAAGGCAGACAAAACTTACGCACACTTTCCGAATGATGGAGAACCGTCCGCCATCTTTTGGGGCGGCGTAAAACAACTTCCCGAAACGCAGAGGAGCAAGGCTCCAAAGCGAAAGGGAAAAAAACGAGCGAGAGTAATTCATTCAACAACATTCTAAACATTACAGCTATGATTACAACATTTTTTACCGCCAGAATCGGCAAGGACGCAAAAGTCATCGAGAGCAAGAACGGGAAATTCATGTCCATGGACGTGGTAGTGAACGACAAGATCAACGGCGAGGAGAAGGCCACATGGGTGCGCGTGACCTCCAGCAAGACCAACCATGTCAACCTGGCCCAGTACCTGACCAAGGGCAAGCTCGTCACCATCATCGGCAACGCCACCTCCCGCGCATGGAACGACAAGGAGGGCAACGCCCAGTCACAGATCAAGGTGTCGGCAGACAGAATCGACTTCATGAACTTCGGCAAGCGCAAGGTGGAAGCTCAGCAGCCATCGGGTGACGTGACCGTGGAGACCAAGGAGAAGGATCCGTTCAACCAGCCGGACACGGAGGAGGACGCTCCGTTCTAATCCGCCAATACTGTGGCATCCTGACGGGGAGGGGGCGAAAGCTCTCTCCCCTACTCTTTCCTGCTGTTCGTCAGCAAGACGAAAATATCAAAAAGAGTCTGTGCTATTCACCATGCACGGGAGATTTTTCGTATCTTTGCCAACACTAAGACAAACCAAGACAAAACATGAAAAAACTGCTCATAGCAATAACGGCCATGCTGACACTGGCAGCGACGGCAATGGCAGAGGTCAAGGTGGCCGAGGCATTCAGCAGCCACATGGTGCTGCAGAGAGAGAAACCCGTGAGCGTCTGGGGTGTGGCTGATGCAGGCGAGAAGGTGAAGGTGTCGTTTGGCAAGCAAACACTGAACACGACCGCTGACAAGGCCGGCCTGTGGCGGGTGACACTGAAAGCAATGCCTGCCAACAGCAGACCGCAGGTGATGGTCATCAGTGGACGAAAGAACAAGATCCGCCTGACGGATGTGCTCGTGGGAGAGGTGTGGCTGGCCTCCGGACAGTCCAACATGGAGTACTCGATGAACAACCATCCGAGATACAGGAAACCCCAGAAAGGCGATGCCGACTACCAGCTGAAGGCATGGCGCGAGGCCAACAACCCCAACATCCGCGTGCTCTATGTGAGGCCGGACCTGAACAGCGACGTGCTGCCCACGGACGGCTGGCAACGGGTGGACTCCACCTCACTGAAGCCTGTCTCTGCAGCAGCCTATTTCTTCGCACGCATGTTGCAGGACTCGCTGCAGGTGCCCGTGGGCTTCATCTCGTCGTCATGGGGCGGCACACGCATAGAGGAATGGATTCCCGACGGCAAGACACCTGGCCGCCGCCCGATGTACGAACACCTCATACGCCCGCTCACAGGCTATGCCCTGCGTGGGTTCCTGTGGTATCAGGGCGAGGCGAACCTCTTGGATCTGGGCGAGACAGACGTATATACTGCGAAACAGGAGCATCTGGTCGATGTGTGGCGCGGACTATGGAATGATGCCGACCTGCCGTTCTACTATGTGCAGATTTCCCCTTACCTCTATTCCATACGCCGGGAGGATATCGTACAGAAGACATGGATAGACCTGCCCCGGTTCTGGACGGCACAGGCAAAGGCCATGCGGCAGAAGAACACGGGCATGGTGGTGACAACCGACATTCCCGACGTGTTGAACGACATCCACCCACCCTACAAATGGATCGTGGGCGAGAGGCTCTGCAGATGGGCATTGAACCACACCTACGGCTTCTCTCACGTGGAGTGCCAAGGCCCGACGCTGAAGGGAATCTCCCGTGACG
>JAEEGK010017911.1_pt1 | contig 15379 bp, 9 predicted proteins | sample 8958771 | NCBI WGS metagenome assembly JAEEGK01 (sample SAMN16246547, study PRJNA631951) | gut metagenome | biome: gut microbiome; feature: rumen; material: SC-attached | host: Bos | place: Iran: Karaj | collected 2018-10 | reverse complement strand
CGAAGTTCGACATAGTACGCATCTGCGAACTTATGAAGGAACGTATTTCGTTCATCCACGAAATGTGGGACGAAACCCGCTTCTTCTTCGAGACACCTACCCAGTTCGACGAAAAGTTCAAGAAGAAAGCCTGCAAGGAAGACACTGCCGAGGTTCTCGAGACATTGATTACCATTCTGGACAAGTGTCCCGACTTCAAACCCGAAACCACAGAAGGCGCTGTAAAGGCTTGGATAGAAGGCAACGAATGGGGATTTGGCAAGGTTATGTCGCCTTTCCGTCTGGCTATCGTTGGCGAAGGCAAAGGTCCTAGCGTTTTCGATATGATTGAAGTCATCGGTAAGGACGAAACCTTGAAGAGAATACAAAATTTAGTAAAGGAACTGAAGGCTTAATTATTTATATATAAGCAATTTATTTGCCGAAAGGCAGAAATTTTCAATATACAAAAGGCGGATGTGCAATAAATCCGCCTTTTGTGCGTTATTGTGATATACAAAACATACTAAATTTAATTTTTTAACCTTTGGATATTTATTAAGAATAATTTTTTATTTTTGTAGCCGATATGATGATGGAATAGAGTTGTTGATATAATATGTTTAATCATTCCGGAGAAGGTTCTGCGCTTTGGAGAGAAAAGGAAAGACAGGCAAGTTTGATTTTTTATTCGTATAACATTAAATTTTAGGAGATTAGTTTTATGAGAAAACCATTTTGGTTATTGGGAGTTGCCGCATTAATGGCAACGTTAGTTTCGTGCAATCGCAATGCAAAGACAGAACCAGCAGTTTATGAATTGGAAGTGTATAAGACGCAGGAAGTATTAGTAAACGCAGAAGACAGAGGGGGAAGGTACGGCAGAACGCTTCCTGCGGATCTTTGGGATGCCGATGGCAAGGATGTGCTTGTGTTTCTAGTCAATGACAAAGAGCAGTACTACGATTTGGAAACGGGCAAGAAAATATCGGATGTTGGTAAGCCGGCAGAAGCTACGATGCCTTTAGATACCAATAAGACATTTAAACTTCAACTGGCTTCTGGCAACGAGAAGCTCTGGACAGAGATAAATCCTTACAACGAGAATAATGAGGTGCAGGTAAGTCTCGAATACGACATGACTAACGACGTATATTGGGGCGGTATAAGCTATGATTTCCAATACTATGGCGAAACACTTCACACGCTTGTCCTTACCGATAAGGATTTGAACTATTTGGGTGAAATCTATAATGCTGTGTGGCCGTGGTTCTCGAATGGCAGAATACTGGTCAACATTGAACCTGTCAACGACTCTATAGTAAAGGTGAACTACTTGAAACTGACAAAGACAGACCGCGACTACAAGGAGTACATCGATTCGTGCCGTGCAGACCTTGAGAAAAAGTATAAGGATTGGGAAGAATACAAGGAAAATAATTCTCCGGAAAATAGTCCGCTCATCGGATTAGTAAAGCCTGAGGCCGACAGAATATATAAGGTGCTTGCCTTTTATTGCAAGGACGAAATTTCTGATGGTGACAGAATGGTTATCGATTCGCTGCTTGTCAACAATAAAGTTGTTGAACACGCACCTATATACCTTGTAGTTTCTGCTGACAATGAAGAAGCTGCCGCTGCGTATGTCAAGAAAAATGGTCTCGACTGTTTCAGTAAGATTGTGTTCGACACCGAAGGCATAGCAAAGACAGATGCTGGACAAGACAATCCGCGCTTTATCAGGGTGGAAGATGGCCTTATAACCACCGACACTGTATATAACACAGAAGACCTATGTAAGAAAATGTTCCCGAGACTGTTTGGAGAAGGCGAATTTACCCGTTATTACTACGATGAGGAATATGGTGGTTTAATTGTGGGTGTTGATTATAATATTACTTTTGGACAAAATTAATGAAATAACGAAAAAGGCTGCGATTGCAGCCTTTTTTTGTTTTGAGGGGGATTGCAGATCCCTTTCGCTGCCGCGGGCGTCCTTGCAAAAAAGGAAACTTGTTTCACTGCGTTTCCTGTTTTTGTTTTCTGCAATTCCTTTTGAATGCTGTCTGCTAAAATTCCACCACAAAGCCTAATGTATCATATTGTATATTACAACGAAACGAGTGCCTAATTTTTTGAAAAAATATAATAACCTCGGAGAGGTTACATATATTTAGAACAGAATGTTCGTTTCGGAAGCGCTGGCGCATGTTTTTGCAGCATAGCAATGCAAAAACTGTGACAGCGCGTAATTTAGCGGACAACAAATAATTAAAACAATGAAGAGTTGTGAGAAAATGGGGGATTGCAGATCCCCTGCGCTGCCGCGGGCGACCTTGCAAAAAAGAGAAAACTTGTTCCACTGCGTTTTCACTTTTGTTTTTCGGCAAATCCTTTAGTGAAGTGCGAGGGGGATTGCAGATCCCATGCGCTGCCGCGGGCGGCCTTGCAAAAAAGAGAAAACTTGTTCCACTGCGTTTTCACTTTTGTTTTTCGGCAAATCCTTTAGAAAGCAAGCTTTCACGGATTTGCCGGAAAACAAAAAGAGCGAAGCATAAACTTCGCTCTTTTTTGCGGAGAGAGGGGGATTCGAACCCCCGGTACCGGTAACCCAGTACGTCAGTTTAGCAAACTGGTGGTTTCAGCCACTCACCCACCTCTCCGTGCTAAATCGTGAGCTTTCCTGAAATCAGAAAAAGCGAGCGCAAAGATACACATAATAATTGTAATGCAAAAAATATTTATGAAAATATTTTTCACAATTCTTTATTGGTAGATTTTTTTCAAAATCCTTCGCTATGAACTAAAAATGATTATTTTTGCAGTTTACAAAAAAAAAGACATACAGTTATGAATCGTTATTTATCCATGTTTTTAGTCCTGCTTCTGCTCGCATCATTGCCAATGCTGTATTCGTGCGGAGGAACAAGCTCTGGCAAGGCAAACCTAGTTGCCATGTATGGACTGGTGAACGGTTCCAACTGGCGAGGCGCCGATCCCACTGCAATCGTCAGCGAACACAAGATAAAGGTTAACGGAACATCCGCCAACGGACAAACAATAATTATAACTCTTAATACAAAAGAACTTGGTGAATATACATTTTCGCACACCAACGGACATTATGCCGAATTCATTCCGAACATGGCATCGGGGACAGAACGATACTCGACGCAAACTGGCGAAGGAAGCGGATTCGTAAGGTTGTCGTCGCTGAACGAGGAAACACACACTGTTGGCGGTGAATTCTACTTCAAGGCCTACCGCGAAGACGGCTCCTACAAGTCGGTATCCGAAGGTAAGTTCACAAATGTCCCATATACTTACTATAATTTCGATGACGATACATACAACAATACATTTATATTTACGCAAGGTGGCAGAGTCTGGAATGCCAAAGAGATATCAGGAATCAAAAGCGATACTGCAATCGTAGTGACAGGAGTCTGCGACCGCTCAGAAGCATGGCAGAGCATAACCTTGCAAATGCCGAACAACGTATCTGAAGGCGTGCATTATTTCGGAGCCGATGTGTCGGGAATTTTCCAGTCGGGATTTTACGACTTGCCAGCAACTGCAGGTGCAATAACAATTACCGAAATAAACAGTCAAAATAAAGTGATTAAGGGAACTTTCTTCTTTAACTACAGAGACAACAACGGCGAAGTACAATCAATTACTGATGGTTCGTTCGATTTGAAGTACAATGATTTGACTGTGGTTGAGTAAAAATATTATTTGAAATACATTTATAAACAATAAATAAAACATTTTCACATGAACGAAAAGATATTGAAAGACCTTGCCAAAATTGGCATAACAGGTGTAAAAAAACTCCATTATAATCCCTCATACGAGGAATTGTTCAAATTTGAAATGGACCCGTCGCTCGAAGGTTTCGACAAGGGACAGCTTACCGAACTCGACGCTGTAAATGTAATGACAGGCATTTATACAGGTCGTTCGCCCAAGGACAAATTCATCGTTATGGACGAAAACTCGAAGGACACCGTATGGTGGACAACCGACGAGTACAAGAACGACAACCACGTATGCTCGCAGGAGACTTGGAATGTTGTAAAGGACCTTGCAAAGAAGCAGCTTTGCGACAAGGAATTGTTCGTAGTTGACGCTTTCTGCGGTGCCAATAAGGACACACGCATGAATGTCCGTTTCATCATGGAAGTTGCATGGCAGGCTCACTTTGTACGCAACATGTTCATCAAGCCGACAGAGGAAGAACTCAAAACTTTCGAACCGAACTTCACAGTTTACACAGCTTCGAAGGCAAAAGTTGAGAACTACAAGGAACTCGGACTGAACAGCGAAACCGCAGTTGTATTCAACATCACAAGCCGCGAACAGGTTATCCTGAACACATGGTACGGTGGCGAAATGAAGAAGGGTATGTTCTCGATGATGAACTACTACCTTCCATTGCAAGGCATTGCAGCAATGCACTGCTCGGCCAACACCGACATGCAGGGCAAGCACACCGCTATCTTCTTCGGACTTAGCGGTACTGGCAAGACCACCCTTTCGACCGATCCGAAGCGTCTGCTCATCGGTGACGATGAACACGGCTGGGACGACGACGGTGTTTTCAACTTCGAAGGCGGCTGCTACGCAAAGGTTATCAACCTCGATAAGGACAGCGAACCCGACATCTACAACGCAATCCGTCGCAATGCACTTCTCGAGAACGTTACCGTTGACGAAAAGGGCAAGATTAATTTTGCAGACAAGAGCGTTACCGAAAATACCCGCGTAAGTTACCCGATTGACCATATCGAGAAGATTGTTCGCCCAATAAGCGCAGCTCCGGCAGCAGAAAATGTTATTTTCCTTTCGGCAGATGCATTCGGAGTTCTTCCACCGGTTTCAATACTTACACCAGAACAGTGCAAGTACTACTTCCTCAGCGGGTTCACTGCTAAGTTGGCAGGAACAGAGCGCGGCATCACCGAACCGACACCAACTTTCAGCGCATGTTTCGGACAGGCATTCCTCGAATTGCATCCAACAAAATATGCTGAGGAACTTGTAAAGCGCATGGAAAAGAGCAACGCAAAGGCATATCTTGTAAACACCGGCTGGAATGGTACAGGTAAGCGTATCTCGATAAAGGATACCCGTGGAATCATCGACGCAATCCTCGACGGTTCTATACTCACAGCACCGACAAAGATGATACCTTACTTCAACCTTGAAGTTCCGACTGCATTGCCAGGTGTAGATCCGAAGATTCTTGACCCACGCGACACATACGCAACTGCCAACGAATGGGAAGTAAAGGCTCGCGACCTTTCAGAACGTTTCATCAAGAACTTTGTTAAGTTCACCAGCAATCCTGCAGGCAAGAAATTGGTTGATGCTGGTCCAAAGCTGTAAATTTCGATTTTATAGAATAAAAAAGTTCCGCCGTGGCGGAACTTTTTTTGTTTTGAGACATTTTGAGACGATGCACGCAACGTCTGCACTATTATCAATTGTATATCGCCTCTATTTCCTTCATTATCCTTTTTGCTAGCGCATCGGCTTTGTCGATGGTGCAGCTTTCGGAGTAGATGCGGATTATCGGCTCTGTGTTCGACTTGCGCAAATGTACCCATTCCTTGGTTTCTGGGAATTCAATCTTTACTCCATCGATGGTTGATACTGGATTTCCAGCATATTTGGCAGCCATTGTCTTCAAGATATTGTCGACATTGATTTTTTCGTTGAGCTGGATTTTGTTCTTCGAGATTGAATATTCTGGGAAAGTACGGCGCAATTCGCTTACTTTCATTTTCTTTTCTGCCATAAGCGACAGGAACAATGCTATTCCGACAAGAGCATCGCGACCATAATGTACTTCGGGATAAATTACTCCACCATTGCCTTCGCCACCGATAACAGCATTGGTTTCCTTCATCTTTGTCACAACATTCACCTCGCCTACTGCAGCTGCATTGTACGAACAGCCGTACTTTTCTGTTACATCGCGCAATGCTCGGGTGGAAGACATGTTGGAAACCGTATTGCCCGGAGTCTTCGACAAAATGTAGTCGGCAACTGAAACCAAAGTGTATTCCTCGCCAAACATCTGTCCGTCTTCGCAAATGATTGCAAGCCTATCGACATCGGGGTCAACTACAAAGCCGACATTTGCGTTCTGCTTAGGCATTTCCGATGCAATCTGCGTAAGGTTTTCGGGAATAGGTTCGGGAGTATGGGCAAAATGTCCGTTTGCTTCGCAGTTGAGTTCAACTATGTTGTTTACACCGAGCTTTTTCAGCAGTTTTGGAAGAACGATTCCGCCAACGGAGTTCACGCAGTCGATTACTACCTTGAAGTTTGCAGCCTTAATTGCATCGAGGTTGAGAACTTTCATCTTCAGAACCATATCGATGTGCTTATCCTCGTAGTTGGCAATCTTCGTTTCCTTACCTATGTGGTCAATGTCGTTGTAAGTAAAATCTTCCGATTCGGCGATTGCAAGCACATCCTTGCCTTCCTTGTCGGTAAGGAATTCTCCATGGCAGTTGAGGAGCTTCAAGGCATTCCACTGCTTGGGATTGTGGCTAGCGGTGATAATTATACCGCCATCGGCCTTCTCCATTATTACAGCCATCTCGGTGGTAGGCGTGGTTGCCATTCCGATGTTTACAACCTCGAAACCAAGCGAAACCAATGTCGAAACCACAATGTTTTCGACCATCTGACCAGAAAGGCGAGCGTCGCGACCAACAACAATCTTGTTGCTGCCAAGATTCTGCTTACGATTCCAAATGCCGTATGCAGTAGTAAACTTTACTATGTCGATTGGGGTTAGGTTTTCCGAAATTTGTCCGCCTATAGTTCCGCGGATACCTGATATTGATTTAATTAATGTCATGTCCTTTTATGTTTAATTTGTGCAAATGTAGTGAAGTTTTTTCGTAGCGTCCAGCAAAAAGAAGTGCGAATTCCCATTTTTATCAACAGCACGGGTGAAATAACGATGAATTAATTTTTGTGCTATTTGCTGTATTCATTGGTTGCCGTGTCGAATAATGTCTTAATTTTGCCACTGCATAATATTCAGGTATGGATACGATTCAGCTACAGATTGACGAACATAACAGGCAAATTATAAAGCATAACATTGAACGCAACAGGCTTATTGTCGAAAACAAACTCGGGACAGACAAGCTTGTTCCTGAATACAAACTCGATTCTAACGGAAAGTTCATCAGCGTAAATATAAAATTCGCCGAAATGCTTGGCTATTCATCTGTGGCAGAAATTATGTCGGAGATAAATACAGGCAGATACTTGATTCTCAAATCAGACCTGCTGTCGATGTTTGCCGACAGCGACTACATTATCGACATGCCCATTTGCCTGCGCACAAAAACAGGCTCGTACCTCAACCTTTTGGAATCAATGATAAGGATTGAAGAAAAAGGTCAGACAAGATATATAGGGCTTATGAAATACCGCGATTCGTATGGCCGGCAAAAGCAAGGCAATGCTTTGTTCTGGAACACCGTGAACCAGCTATACGGAAACATAAAGTCGGGAGTAATGATATGCGACCGCAACACCATATTGATGTACGAAAATTCAGCCATGCGACAAATCATCGGACTTGACGACATAGAGGACCTGCCAAGTTTGTACATCGAGAACTACATTAATCCTAAAGACCGCAAAAAAATAAAGCTGTCGATTGATAAGCTTTTCCGCACCGAAATGCAAACATCGCAAATCGGCTTCTCGTTGATGAAAAAGAGCGGAGAATATGTCAGTGTAACCGCATATTCATCGATAATAGATTTCGAAGACCAAAAATTTTGCGTAGCGATAGTAACTCCAGTAAACGAAAAGGACAATATCGAAAAGAAAGAGATGCACAAGGTCATGCGTCCATTTCGTGAAACAATCGATGCACTGTCGGAACTATGTCTGCTTGTAACTCCCGAAGGCGACATTTGCGACATCAACAATGCCGCCGTAAAGATGTGGGGATGGAACTACAAAGCATACCTTAGCAAGTCAATATTTTCGCTTGGCAAGTTCAGCAAGCATGAAACAGACCGCAACATAGGCAATTTGTGCAACAACGACGGACTATGCGAGTACCTGTTTATTGCCCAGAATACCATCTGGGGCGACATACCCTTTACCGCCAAAGTATTCTATGCCTCATCAAACGACACAAAACACATAGCCATCGTGATGGAAAACAGGCGCGAGATTCAGCAGATAATGGACAACCTCAGCATAGAATACCGAAACAACCTGGCATTGTTCGAAAATTCGCTGTGCGGAATAATCCAGATGAAAAACGATGAAATCGTAAAGGCAAACAGCAGAGCATACTCGTTACTAAAAATTAGCAAAGACATCAGGGGTCATCACATAACAGACATTCTGAAGGTTACAAAACGGAAAAAGCGCAACATAGTAGTAACCGCCCCGAACCGCAAGGAGGAGATATTCGACTACGAGGTAATATCAGAAGACAATAGGGTTGTCCTTGAAATGCACATCTACGATATTGACAAGGAAAATTCACTGTGCTACTTCACTCCGAAAAATGTGCGAAAATCAAACTCATTGATGCGCGATGCCGTGTCGCGCTACAAGGTCATTGTAGAGCAGTCGCCATGCGGTGTGCTTATCGGCGACAAGCACGGAAACATAATCGATGTCAGCGACCGCTTCTGCGAAATGATAAAAATGCCCCCGCGCGAAATACTTGGCAAGAACATAGTGGCACTTTTTACAACTAATAGTGTCATAAGCAAACCATTAGACTATGCCCACGTGGATGAAGGTGAAATAGTAAACGCCGAGCGAGAACTAAAATGCAGTGATGGAACGGTAAAGGTTGTCGAAATGTACTCAAGTGCCATATCATCAGACATGTATCAGGCTGTAATACTTGATATTACATCCAGAAAAATATACGAAAACCAGATGCTCAGCTACCGCAAGAGAATCCAAGACATGGATTTGCAAAAGGCGCATTTCAAGAAGATGTCGAAGGACGTAACTGTGATATTTGGGGCAAATGCTGAAATAAAGGATGTATTTGTCGGTGAAAAATTCCCATTTTTCGAATACGCCAAGAGCGAAAAAGAATTTACCGAAAGGTTCATAAGCTACATGTCACGCAAGGAATACGACATGATTATAAGGCAATGCGTAACCCGAATAATCGAAGGTAACAGCGACGAAACCCAAGATGTTGAAGTTACAATAAACGGAATAATGCACGAATTCGAACTGAGATTCTCGCCGATAGAAGACGATGCTCTTATGGTCGTTTCCGATGTGACAGACAGAAACCGATCCATCAGGGAACTTAATGCCGCACTGAAAAAAGCAGAAGGAAACGAAAAACTTCAATCGGTATTCCTAAGCAACCTATCGCACGAACTTCGCACGCCGATGAACGGAATAATAGGATTTGCCGACCTGCTTCTCGAAAGCGAAAAGGATCCGCAAAAGCAGGAATACCTGAAAATAATCCTCGATTCATCGAACCAACTGCACAATGTACTTTCGGACATTATTGAGATGTCGAAACTCGAAGCTGGCACAGTACAGGCAAAGACAGAAATTATCGGGCTAAAGAAAATTATCACTGATATTTGCGCCTCCATGCAATCGGACAGGCTGATAGACGAAAACAATGTCCAAATTGTAAACCTAGCACAGGAACACGAAGAAGTGCTTATCATTTCCGACAATGTAAAGCTGAGGCAAATAATAATTAACCTCGTGAACAACGCCATAAAGTTCACCAAGAACGGAAAGGTGGAAATCGACTACAGCGTTGACAACGAAAAGGTTTGCATCACTGTCCGCGACAACGGCGTTGGAATAGCAAAGGAAGACATCGACAATATTTTCGACAGGTTCTACCAGACGAAGAATGTGGAGCTTGCAACAAAAGGTTCTGGACTTGGACTTGCAATAGTCAAGTCGTACATCGATATACTACATGGAAAAATTAGCGTTGAATCGGAAGTAGGCAAAGGCTCCTGCTTCTATGTTGAACTGCCTAGTCGTTACTAATATGAGAAGAAAAATTTTTGTAATCGCTTTGTTTGTGCTGGCATTCGTGACTGCATTCGCACAATCGGATGAATACGGTATCCCCCAGATAAAAAACTTCGGTCCTGCCGACTATCGCCAGGAAAGCCAGAATTTCTGCGTGGTGCAGGACAAAAACTCGCTCATGTATTTCGGAAATACAAATGGCGTCATGGAATACGATGGCGAACACTGGCCAATTGTCAAAGTACCAGGAAGACCCAAACTGGCAGTAAACGACAATAACGAAATATACTACGGCGGATATAATACATTCGGCAGAATAATTTACAAGAACGGACACCTTGACCTGGATGAAATTTCAAACAATCTCGACTGCGCCTTCGGACAGATTGTTAAGGTGGTGGCAAGCAACGATGAAGTATACTTTGCATCCAGCGACAAACTTTTCATGTACGCCAACTCAAACATAAAGACAATTATCGACAGCAAACCATTCCGCCTAATAGATCTGGACGGTTCCGCATACGTGCAACGAAGATTTGCTCCGCTACAACATCTGAATCACGGAAAACTTGAAACCGATGAACTTTGTTCTGCAGTCGATTCCATCGATGTCGCCGACCTGACAAAGGACAAGGACAACCGCATTATTATACGTGATGGGCAAAGGACATGCTTTTTCTCATACTCAAAAAGCGAAGGTCTAAATTATTTCCGCACCGAATTCGACAGATACATAAACAAAAACGAATATTCTAAAATGGCTGTCCTTCGTGATGGCACATTTGTCGTAGGCACAAAGTTAGGCGGTATTGTATCGTTTGACGAGCATGGTAAAGCCCGATTTATGGTAAACACATCAAACGGTCTGAAAGACAATACCATAAATGACATTTATGTTGACAACCAAAACAAGGTTTGGGTAGCTACCGAAAACGGTATCGGTCTCCTTGAAACCAATTCCGGACTGTCTATTTTCAATTCTTCCAACGGATTAAGAGGTGCTGTGCTATCGGTAATACGTTTCAATGGAATACTATATGTAGGAACTACAGTCGGCCTATTCAAGCATTACCGACTGGAAACGCCAGCTGGCACCCTGTACGGATTCAGAAGCATCAGGGGTGTTTACGAAAACTGCTGGCAACTATGCATATACGACAACCACCTGTATGCTGTAACATCGGGCGGACTCTTCGATATTGAAGAAGGGAATGCCGAAAAAGTAATGGATGGTTCGTTAATCTCGATGATGCCAATAACCATAGGAGAAAACAAATATGTGCTACTAGGCGGACATCATGGAATCATAGTTACCACAATATCGGAAGGTAAAATTGAGAAAATCGGTAACATGAAGAATATGATGCGCACGGTAAGGACTATCGCCACCGACATCGACGGCAATGTATGGCTAGGTACCGACCGTGACGGACTGTACAGATTTTCTACTGGCGACTCGCTAAACCTTGACGCTATGGTTTCAAGCTACGGAGCCTCTGACGGACTACCGCCAAACTTCGACTGGGTGGACGTTTACTCGACGACTCGTCTTGGTCCTGTATTTTCGACATCGCTGGGACTTTACCGCTACAACAGAATGCAGGAAAAGTTTGTCAAGGATACCACTTGCTTCTGCATAGGCTCCGACTGCTCATCAATATTTGGCATTATCCGAGAGGATTCGTGCGGAAATATATGGTACAACTGCTCTTTGGCCGATGCCTACGAACGCGAAGTCGGTATAATAAACTTCGACACGGAAGGCAATTTTGTCCGCGAGACTTCTGCCTTTGGACAAATGAAGGAGTCGGTAGTGGAAACTATATATCCCGAAAATGCAGATATAGTATGGTTCGGCACCTCCGATGCCTTGATTAAATATCACAAAAATAAAAACTTACAGATAAAAAAAGACAGCGCTTTCGTATGCATGATAAGAACGGTAGCCGTGGCAAACGACTCCATAATTTACGCTTTCGACCATGATTATCAAGAAGATGTAAAATTCATGCACGAGATAAAGTATCTCGACAGGAAAATCAGGTTCGAGGTGGCAGGACTTGCATACAACACCTTTGGCGACACCGAATACCAGTTCATGCTCGATGGTCTGGACGACGACTGGTCGGATTGGACAACCGACTCGTACAAGGAATACATCAGCCTATCTGAAGGTAAATACAAGTTTCTGGTACGATCCCGCAACGGATACGGACAAATAAGCAATATTGCCGAATTCAACTTCGAGGTTACACCGCCATACTACAGATCTGCTTGGGCATACATTCTTTATTTTCTTTGTTTTGTTGTCATAACCGTCTTGATTGTAGCATGGAGAAACATCATCCACACCAAAGAAAAGTACCGTCTCGAGAAACTTGTTGAACAGCGCACAAACGACCTTGTTTTGCAAAAGGAGCAAACAGAACGGCTGGTAAAAAAACTTTTGCCCCAGAATACTGTTACCGAACTTCAGCTTACAGGAAATGCTACTTCGAAGAAATACGACATGGTTACTGTGCTATTCTCCGACATACAGGGTTTCACAAAAATTGCAGCGGCGACCAATCCCGAAGAGCTCATCAAGTACCTAAACGAACTATTCGTTTCGTTCGACAATATCATATCGAAATACAACATTGAGAAAATCAAGACTATAGGCGACGCATACATGTGTGCAGGAGGAATGCCCAACCGCGATGCGACAAATCCAGTAGAGGTTGTGCTTGCTGGTCTGGAAATGCAGAGAGCCCTCGATGAACTCAACGCAAAACACGACCTAAAGATGAAAATGCGTGTCGGTATCCACACCGGATCGGTAGTGGCTGGTGTCGTAGGTGCACAAAAGATAGAATACGACATTTGGGGCGACACAGTAAACATTGCAAGCCGTATGGAATCACATGGCGAAGTCGGCAAGGTCAACATTTCCGAAGCCACATATAGGCAAGTGAAGAAGTTCTTCAAGTGCGAAACCCGCGGCATGATGAATGTGAAGAACAAGGGCGAAATGGAAATGTACTTCGTTGACGGCATTCTGGACGAACTGTCGGAAAACGGGGATGGAATCACGCCAAACCATTTGTTCAATGTGCGCAAGCTTAGCCTCGACTTCTCTATCCTTCAGGAAGACATTTTCGAACAGATGCAACACGACCTGCCGAAAAACCTTTACTACCACAACATCAAGCACACTTCGGATGCAATTTATCGTGTCACCGACATCGGAACAAAAGAAAATGTGTCGGAAGAGGATTTGCTGTTACTGCGTTGCGCTGCCCTATTCCACGACACAGGCTTCATGGCAAGCTACGACAACAACGAGGAAATCGGTGCAAGATTGGCTCAGCAGGAATTAGGAAAGCGTAAGTTCTCGCGCGAACAGATTGAAAAAATCAAGGGCATGATTATGGCCACCAAGGTACCGCAGAATCCACACAACCTGCTCGAGGAAATCATGTGCGATGCCGACCTCGACTACTTAGGACGACCAGATTTCATACCTATTTCGCAGAACCTTTTCCGCGAACTATTCGAGCGAGGCAAAATCGACTCGATAGAACAGTGGAACAAGATGCAGTACAAGTTTATCACCGAACATCACTACTTTACCGAAACTGCTAAACGCAGTGGCGAACCCGGAAAGAAACAGGTTCTCAAGGAATTGAAGGAGTTGATTTAAAAAAGAAACTTCAAAAAAAATATATAAGACATTATGCGTTGTCATAAATATATATATATATATTTGCATTGTTGAACTACAAATATGAACAATTATGAAAAGGTCAATCTTCATATCACTTCTCGTTGCAGCAATGAGTGTGATGGCATTTGTAAGTTGCGAAAAGGAAGACACAATAGAAAAACCTACTATTAGAGCAATTGACAGCCATTCTCAAACTACGCCAGTAACTCACAATACAACATTGTCGTATTCGGGTTGTCATTCAGGACAAAGGGATGGGTATGACCCAATAGTGTCAACAAATTATGAAAATGGTATTCTGTCGTTAACTATAGAAAATTTTCGCGTTAACTGCGCTATGGATAGCATTTTTTCAGAGTTAACAGTTGATAATCAGACTATTGATTTGAATCTTAAAGAAAATTCGTATGCTGCTAATTGTGTATGTCCCGTTGATGTAAACTATTCAATCGATAACATAAAAGCTGGAACATACGAATTAATAGTAAGGCACGCTGATATAATTAAATATCAGGAAGAAATAACTTGTGAATAATCACACAAATATCGTCAAAAGATATGAAAAAAAGACTCATCATATCACTTCTCGTTGCAGCAATGGGCGTGATAGCATTTGTAAGTTGCGAAAAGGAAGACACAATAGAAAAACCAACTATTACAGCGGTTGACAGCCTTTCTCAAACTACGCCAGTAACTCACAATACTGAATTGTCATATACTGGATGTCATTCAAATCAAAGGGACGGGTATATAGTATCAACTAGCTATGACAATGGTGTTTTACTGTTGTCAATTGAGAATTTTTATATCGATTGCGAAATGGATAGTCTTAGTGTGTTTTCAGAAGTTGATAGTCAAACTATTGATGTAAATATTCGTGAAATATTGGAAACGACAACCAATTGTGCATGCCAAATTGGTGTAAATTGTTCAATTGACAATATAAAAGCAGGAAGATATGAATTGATATTAAGGGAAGATGGTTTTGTTTTTTATCAGGAAGAAATAACTTGTGAATAGTTCAGCATATCCACAAAAATATAACATAAAGAAAATTGGCAGATGCTTACGCACCTGCCAATTTTTTATTTGTGTTTTTTATTCAAACCCTCCAGGTCATTCCGTAAGACAAAGCGAACCGACTAAGGGACGTGTCGTGTGAGCCTGTCTATACGGAACTCCCTCACGAAACGCAGTGAGTAATCTCCTATTGAAACGGTTTCAGTTGGAGATTGTTCGCTTTGCTTCACGAGGCTGTTGCGTTCCGCACAATTGAACAATATTACGCTCCCCGTTCCGTATCGCGTTATTGTTCTAACTTGCGGACCCTTTAGTGCACGAAGCTTGCGAGTAATGACTGATGAGGTGCAAACTTCAGTCAAACTGTATATAGTTTCCATTTTTTTGACATCAAAAAAAATCAGAAAACTCTCCGCCCCAATCGTAATTTACATTATTTTTGCACGTTTTCTAACACAAACAAAATTCAACAAGATGGAAGAAAAAAAGGACTCACTGAATTTTATCGAACAAATCATCGAGAACGATTTGTCATCAGGAAAAGTAACTAGCACATACACACGTTTTCCACCCGAACCAAACGGCTACCTGCACATCGGACACGCAAAGTCCATCTGCCTCAACTTCGGCATCAAGAAC
>JAEEGK010017909.1_pt1 | contig 15380 bp, 10 predicted proteins | sample 8958771 | NCBI WGS metagenome assembly JAEEGK01 (sample SAMN16246547, study PRJNA631951) | gut metagenome | biome: gut microbiome; feature: rumen; material: SC-attached | host: Bos | place: Iran: Karaj | collected 2018-10 | reverse complement strand
TTGAGGGGACTGATTAATGGTGGGAATGATGCAAATGATGATAAGGACTCTGTCAAGGCGCAATACGAAGTCTTGTGGCGGCAGTTGTACGAACTCTATACGGGTCTGCGGACCGCGATGAAAGCGGAGCAGAAAGGTTATGCCGGTCTTCGTCAGCGCGCGGTGATAGAGGAGTGGAACAGCGAGGAGATACAGCAGAAGATCCAGGGACGTACTTATATCTTCGTGGGCTTTAACTACCTGTTACCGGTGGAGCGCGAGTTGATGCAGTTGTTACGCGATCAAGATCAGGCGCTGTTCTACTGGGATTTTGTGGCGGATTTTGAGACGAACACCAAAGCCTTCTCTTTTGCCCGACTCAATAGCGGTATTTTAGGTGGTGTGTTACCTCCTCAATCGTGGACGAAAAAACGCGATGTAACCGTGATAAGTTGCGTGTCGAAAGAGGCGCAGGCGCAGTACGTCCATCGGTGGTTGCAAGAAAACTACACCGCGAAGGGACAGAAGGTGGGCGTGGTGATATGCGACGAGACAATGCTGGAGCCTGTTATCTATGCCTTGCCGGCGATCCGGTTGGAGGGCAAGGACGAAGCGGAACCGGTGAATATAACGAAAGGATTCCCGTTGCGCAACACGGCGATCTACGCCCGCACGATTGCGTGGCTGTACGATAAGCAAAACGGTAAGGTCGAAGACCTCGTTTCGCCCGAATTCATCGACAGATTATTGGAGGCGCTATTCCCCGCTCAAGAGGAGAATTCCGAAGAACTACAAACACCCGACACCCCGCTGACTTGGCAGGAACTGCTGATCTTAGAGTCGGAATATCAGGTGCGTAAGATAGCGAACCAGATGCGTCTGCTGATCGCGACGGGCATCGATGATGTGCCGTTCACGCTCAAGCTGCTGCGGCTCTTGATGCGGCGCACGATGGAGAGCGTGACCATGCCTTTCCACGGCGAACCGGTGACCGATATACAGGTGATGGGTGTGCTGGAGACGCGTCTGCTGGACTTCGACAAGTTGTTGCTGCTCAATGTGGACGAGGGCATCATCCCGCAACGTCAGGCAGACAGTTCGTTCATTCCGTTCTATCTGCGTAAGGCGTACCACATGCAGACCTCCGATGAAAAGGCCACTATTTATGCGTATAACTTCTTCCGTCTGCTGAGTCGTTCGGGGCACACAACCCTGCTATACGGTCAACCGGACACGATAGGTGGCAGTCGGGGCATGTCGCGATTCATCATGCAGATCCTCTATTCGGATGCGTTCAACGTCACGCGCGCTGAGCTGCAAGAGCAGAACGCTATCGCGGCGGTGGAAGAGTTGGAGATGCCGAAAGTGTCGTTCTTATCGACGAACCCGCACCGTCTCTCGCCGAGTGCACTCAATACGTATATATCCTGCCCGCGGTCGTTCTACTACCAGTATATCGAGCGGCTGCGCCCCAAAGAGGATGAGGGAGTGCAGTTCGAGTCCAACACGATGGGTTCGTTCGTACACCATGCGATGCAGTATATCTACGAGCATTTGTTGCATTGTGACAACGAGCATCCGACGCGTATTAAGCCCGATGCGATCGAGGCGATTCGTACGGATGAGACCAAGCTGCAAGAGGCACTCATGGCAGCGTATAAGGCCATGCAGGAGGAGGAAGGAAAGACCTATAACCCCGATGAACACGTGAGTGAGAATGTGGTCATCAAGGGGTATGTACGCAATATCCTGGAGCGTGACCGCGAGGATGCGAAAGTGGGACTGCAGGTTTATCTGCTGGAAAAAGAACGCTATTTTCCCGTGGAGATAGAAGGCATAGGAACCATTCAGACGGGCGGTAAGATCGACCGATTCGATATATACGGTACGCCGGGAAACGAGACGTTGCGTATCATCGATTATAAGTCCGGCGGCTATAACGACAAGACGCATGCGGAGAAGATGTCGGCTGATTGGAACGAACTGATGGAGGCGGAAGAGAAAGGGTACGTCCGTCAGACGATGATCTACAGCCATGCGGTCATGACGCAGGATGAGACGGGTTTGCCGATCGAACCGAACCTCTATTTCTGTCGCCGCAAGCTGACGGATATCGTCACCACGCTGGATGTGGCGAACGAGACGGTGCATGACTACCGCGCGATACAAGCGCCTTTCTACGAGGCTTTACGCACGAAAATAAAAGAGGTATTAACCACTACGGACTTCCCGCGATGCGAGGAGAGTCAATGCCCGAGTTTCTGTCCGTTCTTCCGCTTGTGCGGACGACAACCGAAGGAATTCTAATAGAATGATGGAATGATAGAATGATAGAATGATGAAAAAGTATTATAAAGTAGCAGAGCATGTTTTTGCGCTGGACGCAGCGACCGAGATCTTCGCGTTGTTGCCTAACTATGCGCCGTTTTTATCCGATGAAAACGCGGATAACTGTTTGTTTACCGTGAGGGTGCATGACGAACCGATTCCTTCTACGGAAGGTTGGGAAAACGTCTATACGGATCAATCCGATGAGGACATGCCGCGTATTGAGATGTACAAGCAGGGCGAGGAGTGGTTGTTCTGCGTGTCAGTGTACCGCGACAGCGCCGTCGAATGCGCGATGCGTTGTTCGGCTGACTGGAGGCGGGTAGAGTTATACATGCGCCCGGAGAGTGCCCGTTTTGCCATCGACAATGCCGCGATGCTCGTCTATGCTTTTGCCACCGCAGACAAAGCGACGCTGCTCTTCCATTCGTCCGTGACGATGCTGGACGGCAAAGCGTATATGTTCCTCGGTCATTCAGGTACCGGCAAGAGTACGCACTCGCAACAATGGAAGGCGGCTTTTGAGCGGGCAGAACTGCTCAACGACGATAACCCGGCGGTGCGTGTGATGGACCATCAGGTGATCGTGTATGGTTCGCCCTGGTCGGGTAAGACACCGTGCTACAAGAACGCGCAGGCTCCCGTGCAGGCTTTGGTGCAACTGGCACAGGCACCGGAGAACAAAATAGAACGCCTGCGTATGTCGCAAGCGTATCCGTATATATTGGCGTCCGTCAGCGGACTGAAGATCATGCCGGAGATGATGGACCGACTCTTTGAGTCGATTGCTAAGTTGCTGGAGATCAGTCCTGTGTATCGGTTGGAATGTCTTCCGAATCCCGATGCTGCACGTTTATGCGCTCAAACGTGTTCACTTTAGCGCGATCGTACGGACAGGAGACCTTGATATAATTCTCGGTGAAACCGTACATCATCCCTTCTTTTTTAGCAGACTCCCAGAGCACCGTGGCTTGATAGCCTTGGTGCTCTTTGTAAAAGGCCTGTGTCTTGCGGGCTGATATCTCGTGGAGTTGTTTGCTGCGGCGTTCCCGTTCCTTCTGCGGCACGACATACAGATCCATTTCGAGCATGCGGGTGTTGGCGCGCTCCGAGTAGGTGAAGACATGCAGTTGACTCACGGGCAAAGACTCGATGAAATCGATATAATCGTGCCAACACTCTTCGGTCTCTCCGCGAACGCCTACCATACAATCGACGCCGATGAACGCATGCGGCATGACGGACTTGATATGCGCCACGCGCTCCGCGAACAATTCGCGCGTATAACGCCGTCCCATGATCTTGAGGACCGTATTACTGCCCGACTGCAGCGGGATATGAAAATGCGGTGCGAAATGCCGACTGTTCGCTACGAAATCGATGATCTCATCGGATAAGAGGTTGGGTTCGCAACTGGAGATACGGATACGATACGTATCGATTGGTGATTGGAGATTATCCAATGCTCGCACCAGATCAATGAAATGTTCGCCTGTCCTCCGCCCGAAATCACCTATGTTGACGCCGGAAAGGATGATCTCCTTGGCACCACCGTCAATCGCTTCCCGGGCTTGTTGCACCAGCGTAGCGATCGAGGGGTTACGACTCTTGCCGCGCGCTAAAGGAATGGTGCAGTAGGAGCAGAAATAATTACAACCGTCCTGCACTTTGAGGAAACAACGTGTGCGGTCATCCTTGCTATAGGCTCCGTAGAAATCGTCAATTTCACGGATAGGAGAGGTATAAATGGAAGATTTTTGATTTTCGATTTTTGATTTTTGATTTTCAAGCGAATCGATAAAAGCTTCCAGATTGAATTTCTCGTTTTGACCGAGCACAAAATCGACCCCGTCAATATGCGCGATTTCATCGGGTTTGAGTTGGGCATAGCAGCCGGTGACGATCAGGATGGCATTCGGGTTCTGCCGACGGATACGATGAATCATCTGCCGGTCTTTATGATCGGCGGCATCGGTGACAGAGCAGGTGTTAATGATGCATATATCCGCCTCTTCGCCTTTGAGTGCTCGCGTATGTCCACGCGCAATGAGCGCCTTGCCCAAGGCACTTGACTCCGCAAAATTAAGCTTGCATCCTAATGTAGTAAACGAGATCTTCATTATAGGCTGGGGGAGTAGAAATATTCGGTGATCCAGTGCGGTAATTTGGACGTACGAATCGGTACAGAGGGTGGAATAGGATCGTCGATGAGTGCTTCGCGAACGCGTTTCTTTCCTGCACCCAGACGTACACCTATATTGAGATGCACTTGCCAGTTCCAGTTCCGCATACGGATGTAGGAGATCTCTTTATCGCGCGACTGAAAACGGATATTGTTCGCCTGTGCCCAGAGCGCCAGATGTACCCAACGGTTAATCTCCCAACTCACCGCCGCACGGAGGTTGCCCGTGACATGCACCGGGTATTGGGGTTTAATGTCAAACATCGCCTCGCCGGGCAGATAGGCTTTAAGCGAGTCGTCGAAAGCGATGCTTATCTGGTTGATGGAGTAGCACACCAACTGCAGGTTTGCCGCGGCATGTAAGATGACCTTGCCTTTGTTCGGCGTGTAGTTGATACCGTATCCCAAGCCCACCGCAATCTGCTGGGTGACGGCGCTCTTGACACCATCCATGAGCAAGGATAGCACCGGAATTCCCGCAAGAGTGAGTGTATCCTGTACGGTCAAGTCGGTATAGAGATAGGAGAGCGATAGCAACAACGAACCTGCGCTGCGTTTCTGGATGAATGACTGCTTGATGGCGGCGTTATGGGAGTAGTGCTCGGAGTTGAGGGCGTACCAAATGGTCAGATTCGCATTTCTCATCCAAATTAAACCACTCGGCAACTCGCCCAAAGCGGTCTTAGGTGCGTCCGGATCGATGAATTTACCGGAGATATTGGTGCTCACCTGACGCTGAAACTCAATGCCCAGACTTTTACTGCCCAGAGAGAAACTAAGGTTGTTGGCGTACGCATGCAGAACGTCCCAACTATACCCGAATCCTAACCCCCGATAACCCGCATAAAAACCCAGATCGACACTCGGTGTCGTGCGCGAGATAATGGCTATCTGCTGTGTCGTACCGGGGAAGAGCGTACCATAATAGGAGTTGATACCTACCATCGAGTTGGTATATGCAAATCGCCAACTATGCTCGGGGAGCGTGATATAGTTCGTGTCCACGTTTTGCAGCAGATAGCGATCGATACGCTCTCCTATACGATAGAAGAACTTGAGCCCTTTGGAGGTCGCATGACCCATCAAGGGAAAGGCTATCAGCAGCAACAAAAATGTAATTTTTCGGACACTCATCGGCATAAATGTACAAAATCGGCTGCAAAGATACGATTTTTCTTGCACATATGCAAATTTTTTCGTACCTTTGCACGCTAATTTGGATAATTATGGATACTTTTGAACAATTATGTCAACATCGGCGGTCGATTCGTAAGTACAGCGACCGACCGGTAGAGCAGGAAAAAATCGATTATATGTTACGCTGCGCGCTGATGAGCCCGAGTGCCAAACGGACATGCCCTTGGGAGTTTATCGTGACGCGCGATGAGGCGAAGTTACGTCCGCTGGCGGGTTGCCGCACGTACGGCAGTCAGATGTTCAACACCGCGACGGCGGCGATTATTATTGCGCTCGATCCGACCTTATGCGATAACACATGGATGGCGGACGGTGCGATCGCGGCGGAGCATATCCTGCTGGCTGCGGCAGAGCAGGGAGTTGGCGCGTGCTGGTGTCATGTGCATGAGCGCGAAGGCGCTCCTGAGTTGACACGGCGGTTGTTTGATATCCCCGAGAATAAAGTGGTGCTCTGCGCGATTGCGCTCGGTTACCCCGATGAAGAAAGACAGAACTACGATTTGACAAAACTGAAATACGACAAGATACATAATGAAACCTATCATTGCAATAACGGCCGGTGATACGAACGGCGTAGGATACGAAGTGATCATCAAGAGCCTGCTGAACGGGTATGTGTTCGAGGTGATGCGTCCGGTGATCTACGGCAATGCGGCGGTAGCCAAACAGCATATCCACACGCTGGACGAGGAGTACCGCAATATCACGTGGAATCTCATCGACAGTCCCGAGCAAGCGAAAGACGGTCGTCTGAACCTCATTACCTGCTATACCGATAACCTGCCCGTTGAACTCGGCAAGAACACCGAGTCATCTAATAAAGCCGCTAAGGCGGCGCTTGATCGCGCGTGCGCAGACCTGCAGGCAGGTAAGGTGCAAGCACTCGTGACGGCGCCTTTGAATAAGGAAGCGTTAGGCGGTGGTCATACCGAGTATCTGGAGAAACGCTTCCAAGGCGACGAGTTGATGATGCTCTGTTCGGGCAATCTGCGGGTGGCGCTGGTGTGCAACCATGTAGCGTTGGCGGAGATTCCTGCGCAGATTACCGAGGAACGAATACTGCAGAAGATGACTTTGCTCAATCAATCGCTCAAGCGTGACTTCGGATTGGAGAAACCCCGCATCGCGGTGTTGGCGCTCAATCCGCATGCAGGCGATAAGGGCTTATTGGGAAAAGAAGAGCAAGAGATCATCGTACCGGCGATCGAGAAAGCGAAGACGCAGGGCATATGGGCGTTTGGTCCGTATGCTGCAGACGGATTCTTCGGTACAGGCCACTTTACGCATTTCGATGCCGTACTGGCGATGTACCATGACCAAGGTCTGATTCCGTTCAAGACGCTGGATATGAGTGGTGTGAACTTCACCGCCGGACTCAATATTGTCCGTACTTCCCCCGATCACGGCACAGGATATGATATCGCTGGTAAGAACCAGGCGGATGAGAGTTCGATGCGCAACGCCCTCTTTATGGCGATCGATGTGCTGCGGCAACGTGAGGAGTACGATGAGCTGACAGCGAACCCGCTGCCGTTCATCGAGCGGGATGACAAAGAAGGTCGTCCGCGTCGCGAGTTCATTGATTTCAAGACGACCAAATACAACGATAATAAAGAATAAAACAGATATGACTTCACAAGAGATTAGACAAAGTTTTTTGGACTTTATGGCATCGAAAGGACACCAAGTCGTTCCTTCGGCGCCGATGGTGATTAAGGATGACCCCACGTTGATGTTCACCAATGCAGGTATGAACCCGTGGAAAGGTATCATCTTGGGCAATGATCCGATCAAATACCCGCGCGTAGCAGACAGTCAGAAGTGTCTGCGCGTGAGCGGTAAGCATAATGACCTGGAGGAAGTAGGACACGACACCTACCACCACACGATGTTTGAGATGTTGGGTAACTGGTCGTTTGGTGACTATTTCAAGCAAGAGGCAATTGATTTTGCATGGGAGTATATAGTCGATGTACTGAAGATCGACCCCGCTAACCTGTACGCAACCGTCTTTGAGGGTTCTCCCGAGGAAGGTCTGGCACGTGACGATGAGGCGGCTTCTATCTGGGCAAAGCATCTGCCGGCAGATCATATCCTGAACGGTAACAAGCACGATAACTTCTGGGAAATGGGCGATACGGGTCCGTGCGGTCCGTGTAGTGAGATCCACGTGGACAGCCGTCCTGCCGAGGAGCGCGCCAAAGTGCCCGGTCGTGAACTGGTTAACAAAGACCACCCGCAGGTGATTGAGATCTGGAATATCGTCTTTATGCAGTATAACCGCAAAGCCGACGGTTCGCTCGAACCGCTCGCGAAGAAAGTGATCGACACCGGTATGGGCTTTGAGCGTCTCGTGCGTACGATCCAAGGTAAGACCTCTAACTACGATACGGATGTCTTCCAACCGATGCTGCGCAAGATCGGTGCTATCTGCGGTTGCGAATACGGTAAGGATGAGAAGATCGATATCGCGATGCGTGTGATCGCCGATCATATCCGTACGATCGCGTTCGCTATCACGGACGGTCAGTTGCCGTCGAACGAGAAAGCGGGTTATGTCATCCGTCGTATCCTGCGTCGCGCTGTACGCTACGGTTATACGTTCTTGAACATGCGCAATGCGTTCCTCTATCAACTCGTGCCGCAACTGATCGCTGACCTGGGTACCGCTTATCCGGAACTGAAGGCACAAGAGGCGCAGATCACACCGGTCATCAAGAGCGAGGAAGAGGCTTTCCTGCGTACGCTCGACAAGGGAATCACGCTGCTCGACAAACTGATGGCTGAGGCTAAACAAGCCGGTAAGACGGAGATCTCGGGTGTCGATGTGTTCACGCTCAAAGATACCTACGGTTTCCCGCTCGACCTGACCGAACTCATCCTCCGCGAGAACGGATACACGACCAACGAGGACGAGTACAACAAAGCCCTCGAGCATCAGAAATCGATGGGTCGCGAAGCGAATAAGCAGGATTTGGGTGATTGGAACGTGCTTCGCGAAGGCGATACGGAGTTTGTGGGATATGACGAGTTGTCCGTAGAGACACATATTCTGCGATATCGTCAGGTGAGCCAGAAGGGTAAGAGCTTCTATCAAGTCGTATTGGAGAAGACACCTTTCTATGCCGAAATGGGTGGAGAGGTAGGTGATACCGGGTATCTCCGAATTGGAGATTTGAAATTGAAGATTGTAGATTGCAAGCGTGAGAATAACTTGCCGGTACATATTATGACGGAACTGCCGAAGGATCCTTCGGCTACCTTCATCGCTGAGGTGGATGTCGAGCGTCGTCAGCCGATCGCTTGTAACCACCCGGCTACCCACATTATTCACCACGCGTTGCGTGAGGTGCTGGGTAAGCACGTAGAGCAGAAGGGTAGTTTGGTGACGGCAGAGAGTCTGCGTTTTGACTTCAGCCATTTCCAGAAAGTGACGCCGGAAGAATTGCGTAAAGTAGAGGAGGTTGCAAACGCGTTTGTGCGTCGCGATTTCCATTTGGAGGAGAGTCGTCATACGCCGATCGCTGAGGCGAAGGCCATGGGTGCGATGGCGCTGTTCGGTGAGAAATACGGCGATGATGTCCGCGTGATCAAGTTCGGTGACTCGGTTGAACTCTGTGGCGGTTGCCACGTCTCTTCGACCGGTCGTATCGGTGCGATCCGTATCGTGATGGAGACCAGTGTGGCTGCCGGTGTGCGTCGTATAGAGGCAGTGACAGCAGCGAAAGCGGACGAACTGTATTACATGGCGCAAGATACGCTGAACGGCCTCAAGGCACTCTTCAATAACGCACCGGATCTGGCAGGTACCGTTCATAAGTTCATTGACGAGAACGCAGCGCTCAAGAAGCAGATCGAGCAGTTCACGGCAGAGAAGATCGAGCAGTACCGTGATCATATCATCGGTCGCGCGGAGAGTTTCGGTGACATCAAACTGGTGCGTATCGAAGGCGAGGAAGACCCGGAGATGATTCGTGGTGTGATGCCGCTGCTTCGCGGTAAATTCACCGATATGAAGTTTGCTGTCGTTGCGGCTACTCATTGGAATGAGAAGCCGACGATTGCGGTCTTCTTGAGTCAACCGCTGGTGGACGAAGGCAAGAACGCCGGCGCGATGATCAAAGCCGCGGCGAAGAATATCCAAGGCGGTGGTGGCGGTCAACCGTGGTTCGCTACAGCCGGTGGTCGTGACGTCAACGGCCTGAATGCCGCGATGAATGAGTTGTTGGAAAATTTGAAATGATGAAATTACCTACATCATATCTCCCCCCGAAGATCCGCAGTGCCGTCCGCTTTGCCGTGATTGGAACGACAGGTATGTTCATACAGACCTGGTTCTTTATGGCGGCGCTGCTGCTCTTTGGACATCCCGAGAAAGGCGTAGCGCTCTATTATGTGGCGTTCGGAATCGGATATGTCTTGGAGATGATTCCCAACTATCTGTTCACGAATTGGTACACGTTCGGCACGAAGCCCGACATCAAGAATGCCGGTGGTTTTCTTGTGGCGCGTGCATTCAATCTCGTGATACAGTTGGGACTCCTTCCGCTGATGATCGATCTGTTGCCGAACTGGCGAGACGATTACATCAGTTATGTGGTCATCTTCATCGGAGGATGTATCAACTACCTCGTTTGCTTAATCTTTTTCAAAAAACCAAAAGAATCATGAAAAAAATCCTTATCTCACTTCTGGCACTGCTGTTCAGTGCAGGACTTTTTGCAGATGCCGTGCTGATTGACGGCTTGTACTACAACCTCGGTAACACGACGGCGCAAGTAGCACCGGACCCGACTTCCGGCAAGTCCGTTTATTCGGCTTATATAACTGTGACCATTCCGGCGTCGGTGTATTACAACAACTATACCTATCCGGTAACGTCGATAGGTACGTCGGCTTTTGAGGCCTGCTCGAATTTGCAGGCAGTGACCTTGCCGAACAGTATCACAACGATCTACACGGACGCTTTCTACGGCTGTACGAAGTTAGGTAGTGTGAACTTGCCGGAAGGACTGACCACCATCAATCAACGTGCGTTCTACAACTGTAACCTCTCGTCGATCACAATCCCGAGTACGGTGAATTCGATGGGTAAGAATGTTTTCTCTGGTAACCCCTTGAAAACGATTATCTGGAATGCGGTTCGGTGCGAATTCAGTTCCTCGGATTATGCCCCGTTCAACAACGCTACGTCGCAAGTCACTTCGTTCACGTTCGGTAATCAAGTGCAACTGGTACCTCAGTATGTATGCTACGGTATGAATCTGCTGGATACGATCGTGCTGCCGGCATCGGTGTCTTCGCTGGGCACATATGCGTTTGCGCTCTGCAGGAACCTCAAATCGATCAACCTGCCGATAACGCAGAAGACCCTTCCTATCAGTATCTTCGAAGGCTGTTCGGGCTTGGAGTCGATTGAACTGCCGGCGACCCTCACGACCATCAACTCGGACGCTTTCTACGGTTGCTCGAACTTAAGCAATGTCAACCTGCATGAGGGACTGACGACGATCTATATGCGTGCGTTCTATAACTGCAAGTTGGACACGATCGTTATACCGAGTACGGTGACGTCGATAGGTAACGGAGCGTTCAAAGGCAACCCGACGACATCTGTTACGTGGCTGCCGAAGACCTGTTCTATCGGTACGGACACGGATGCGCCGTTCTATAACACCAACTCGCAGATCACTTCGTTCACGTTCGGTGACCAAGTACAAACGATTCCGTCGTATCTCTGTAAGTACATGAGCAAACTGGATACCGTCGTGCTGCCGCCATCCGTCAGTTCACTTGGTCAATGTGCGTTCATGTACTGTACTTCGCTCAAGTCCATCAACCTGCCTGCTACCCAGAAGACGCTGCCTGTCAGTTTCTTCGAAGGTTGTACGGAGTTGGAGTCGATCGAACTGCCGGCTACCTTGACTAAGATCAGCACGTATGCTTTCTATGGCTGCACCAAATTGGCTAATGTGAATCTCCACGAAGGTCTGACGACCATCGAACAGAGTGCGTTCTATAATTGCAAACTCACATCGTTAACGATCCCGAGCACGGTGACCAGCATCGGAAACGGCGCCTTCAAAGCCAACCCTTTGACCACCGTCGTCTGGCTTCCGGCTAACTGCTCCATCGGAACGGGAGAAAGTTCGCCGTTCTATAGCACGAGTTCTAAGATCACCTCCTTTGTCTTCGGTGACAGCGTGAAGACTATTCCTGGCTATCTGTGCTACAAAATGAACAAACTGGACAGCGTAACGATTCCGGCATCGGTGACGAGTATCGGAACGTATGCGTTTGCGTTCTGTACTGCCCTCAAGAACTTCGAGTTCCCGAAAGGCATCAAGACGGTGGCTACCAGTGTGCTGGAAGGCTGTACAGCGCTGGAGGATGTCATCATCCCGGCATCGGTGACGACAATCGGTCAGGATGCGTTCTACAACTGCTCCAAACTGATGAGCATTCATAACTACGCTATTACCCCGCAATCCCTTCCGTCGCGTGCGGTTTCTAATGTCAACAAGCAGACCTGTATTCTCTATGTGCCGATCGATTATATCAACCTCTACCGCACAGCGGATGTATGGAAGGATTTTGCCAATATCATCGGTGTAGCGACCGAATTGCAGTTTGAGGACCAGCTCGTCAGCGTGACCTATCTTAAGCAGGACAGCACGCTCCATTACATGGAGCCCCAGACTTGGGCAGTTCCCCACGAGCCGTATATCGAGGGCTTCACCTTCGTTGGTTGGCGGGTAGAGCAGGGTATGTTAGAAGACGGCATCGTGCTGCGCGCCGTATATGAGTCGAACACTCCGACGGATGCGCCTGCGGTCTATACGAACCCTGCCAATACGACGCAGAAACTGATTCGTGAAGGAAATGTCTATATCCTTCGTGACGATAAGATTTACACCATTCAAGGACAAACAGTGAAATAGCATACAATCATGAAAATCTACAAAGCGAACATTCTCCACACGCCGACTCCGGGCAAACTGGAGATCATCCCGCACGGCTACGTGGTCGTGAAGTCGAATGGTCTGGTGGAAGGTATCTACAAGGAGTTGCCGGAAAACATGGACTGGCGGCGTCAAGTGATGGATTTCGGTGATAAGTTGCTTATCCCGGCGTTCAATGACCTGCACGTACACGCTCCGCAATATCGAAATATGGGTCTGGCGCTCGATCTCGAGTTGCTGCCCTGGCTCAACACCTATACCTTCCCGGAGGAAACCAAGTATGCCGATCCGGAGTACGCGCGTCGTCTATACCGTCGTTTTGTACACGAGCTCTGGATGCAAGGAACGATGCGTAGCGCTGTGTTCGCGACGATCCATCCGGAGGCAACCCGTATCCTCGCCGACCTGTTCATTCAAGCCGGTATGGGAGCTATGGTCGGTCTGGTTGGTATGAACCGCAACAGCCCGGACACGCTGCAGAACACGACTGCTGAACTGATGGAAGGAATGCGTATGCTCAAAGCCCATTTGGACGAACACGGAAACGGTCTTGTGACGCCGATCATCACACCGCGTTTTGTGCCGTCCTGTTCCGATAAGATGCTCACAGCGCTCGGCGAATATGTTAAAGAGACGGGTCTGCCGGTACAATCGCACCTCTCGGAGAACCGCTCGGAGATCATGTGGGTCAAGGAACTCGAACCGGACACCACCTGCTACGGCGATGCGTATAACAAATACGGACTCTTCGGTCAGACACCAACCCTCATGGCACATTGCTGCTACACCGACGGCGATGAGATGGAACTCATGCGCAAGAACGGCGTCTATGTGGTACACTGTCCGATGTCGAACAGTAATCTCTCGTCGGGTATGGCACCGATCCGTAAATTCCTCAACGCCGGCATCAACGTCGCGCTGGGAACCGATGTTTCGGCCGGTCACCATATGTCCATGCTGCGCGTCATGCAGTACGCGATCCAGGTCAGCAAACTCAATTACGCCCAGACCAAAGGTGAGATGCAGTTCCTCAGCCTCAGTGAGGTCTTCTACCTTGCAACCAAAGGTGGCGGTGCGTTCTTCGGTAAGGTCGGTTCGTTTGAACCGGGTTATGAGTTCGATGCCCTGCTGGTAGATGACTCGTATCTCAACTACGACAACTATACCCTCGAGCAGCGGCTCGAGCGCTATATCTACCTCGGCGACGACCGCGATATCAAACGTCGTTTCTGCCGCGGTGTGGAGTTGACTGAACCATGCTATTAGTCCATTATCCCGAAGGCCTCACGCTCGTGGAGTACCTTGCCAAGGAGCAGGAACTCGTGCAGCATGTGCAAGAGCCGACGCTCTTCACGTGGATCGTGTCGCCGACGGTGATTTACGGACATCATCAGTCCGCCGAAGTGGAGGTAAACGAGACCTACTGCGCGGAGCACGGCATTGCCGTCGTGCAGCGTAAGAGCGGGGGAGGATGTGTCTATGCCGATGAGGGCAACCTGATGATCTCGTTCGTCACGCCTTCAACGCATAGTGAGCAGGTCTTTACGGACTTCCTCTCGCTTATTGCTAAGGCGCTGCAAGCCAAAGGACTTCCGGCGGTGACGACCGATCATAATGACATCCTCGTGGACAACCGCAAAGTGTCCGGTTGGGCGTGTTACACCTGTCCTACAGGTACGATCGTTCACGGTACGATGCTCTATGACGTCAACCTCGAGGCACTGACCAAGGCCATCACACCGACCAAAGAGAAACTCGCCAAGCATGGCGTCGCATCCGTTCGGCAGCGGGTAGCCAACATCAAAGAATTAACCGACGCGTTCGCGGATATACATGAGTTGAGAGCTTACATTGAAAACTCGTTAAACATTAAACGTTAAACATTAAACATTATAATGGAGATTAGTTTACGGGCGCAATCGATGCCTGAAAGCCCGATTCGTAAATTGGCAAAGTACGCGGACGAGGCCAAACTCGCCGGTGTACACGTGTACCACCTCAATATCGGTCAGCCGGATATCAAGACTCCGCCGCAAGCCATGGAGGCTGTGAGACATTTTGACCAGGATATCCTCGCGTACTCGCCCTCGCAGGGACTCAAATCGCTGCGCACGAAGATGGTGAGTTACTACGCCGAGTACGGTATTGACCTCTCCCCGGACGAGATCATCATCACCGCCGGAGGTTCGGAGGCTATTATGTTTGCCTACATGTCGTGCCTTAACCCGGGCGATGAGATCATTGTGACCGATCCGAGTTACGCGAACTACATGGCATTTGCTATCTCGGCGGGAGCGGTGGTGAAGTCCGTGAAGACCGACATCAAGAACGGCTTCAAACTGCCGCCGGTGGAGGAGTTCGAGAAGCAGATCACGCCTAAGACGCGCGCGATCCTTATTTGTAACCCCAACAACCCGACGGGTTACCTCTATACCAAGCAGGAGATGCGCCAGATCCGCGATCTCGTTAAGAAATACGACCTGTACCTCATCTCTGATGAGGTGTACCGCGAGTTCATCTACACCAAGTCGCCCTATATCTCCGCTTGTCACCTCGAGGGCATCGAGCAGAACGTCGTGCTCGTGGATAGTGTCTCCAAGCGTTACTCAGAGTGCGGTATCCGTATCGGCGCACTCATCACAAAGAACAAAGCCGTGCGTGAGTCCGTCATGAAGTTCTGTCAGGCACGCCTCTCGCCCCCTCTCTTCGGCCAGATTGTGGCTGAAGCTTCG
>JAEEGK010017908.1_pt1 | contig 15381 bp, 9 predicted proteins | sample 8958771 | NCBI WGS metagenome assembly JAEEGK01 (sample SAMN16246547, study PRJNA631951) | gut metagenome | biome: gut microbiome; feature: rumen; material: SC-attached | host: Bos | place: Iran: Karaj | collected 2018-10 | reverse complement strand
TTAATTATATTCATCTTTATTTTTCCTCATTCTTTCTTAAACAATAGCCCTTTCATCATCTGTTTCATCTTCGATGGTGATAGGGATTTCCATTTGTCCTGCAACTTCTTTGTAGAAAAGCGGAAAAGCTGTGCTTTCTACTATCTTGTAAGGGTATTCACACATATCATTTCTGTTTGACATGCGCCAAACATCATCACCGACTGCGATTTTTCCCTTTGACAGCGTTATTGCTGTACTTCTTCTTCCGGTTTCAAGTTCCTCTACATAAAATTTTCTGTAAAGGCCGGGGGTTGATGCTCTAAATTCTCTTTTGCGCTTCATTCTTGCCTTGTAGGCGTATGAATTGCCATAAGAGGTAGAGACAAAAACGTTCCTCTTCATCGTTTCTCCTTTCTCTGAGAAAAACAAACAGCTCCCATGTTGTGAGCTGTTACTATAGGTTGATATTTAGTTTTGTATTACAAGAGCTAATCTTGAGATACGTTTAGATAGAACTTTTCTAAACGAAAAAAGCCCATATTCTCTGTGCTACGCACTGAAAATACGGACTTCTTTTAACTCTGTTTTTTTTACGTTAAAGATAGTATACTATAGGTGTAGTTATAATGCAAGAGGTATGTATGATAAAAATAAAGACTATTATTCCAAATACAAATGAACAGGTAAAATACGAGGCTCCCGACGTGGTATTTGTCAATGAAATGATAAGGGAGAAGAATAAGGTAGATAAGAGTATCAGCCGGGCAGTGCTCGCTATAGAAGACAATGATTTAGAGATGGCCCGAGACGAGTCCAGAAGGGCTATTTTTGGCTGCCAAAAGCTTGAGCAGCACCTCAGGTCGTTCCCGAAGGTTTTTGGACTCCCTGAGGCCATAAACGAGATTAAAAATGAATTAGCAGAAGATGCCAATATATCATTTGAAGTTTTGAAAGATGGAACGCTCCATATAATCCTGCCAGAGCTTTTCCCAATGCGCTTCCGGGGCGGTGTAATGACAGAGCAGTACGATAATGTCAGGAGCAGATATGTTGCTGCATTTGATGAATTTTTTACAGGCAACTCCTTTAAAAGATATAAAGAGAGGGTAGCAGTGCTTTATAAGAGCATCTACAAGTCTACAAACGATGTTCTTGACTATGACAACTTCGACTTAAAGCAGATAACGGACTTTATCTCTACCTACTGTCTTATAGACGATAACCCAAGCCGCATGATAGCAGTATCGGATTATGAGATAGGAAAGGAAGAGCATTCTGAGGTGTATGTGATCCCTTTGTCAAAGATTGATTCCTATCTGGGGGATATCAAAAGTGAAAAAAACTGAATATTATGTCTAACATCCAATAACCCTCTTGTTTTCTATCAAAAAAGGATTGTGTCTATTATTCAAAAATAGATATAATCAATTCTTGGACGTAATTATTTATGGATTATTATATCCAAAAAAAATAAGGGATATCAATGGGGAATCCCTTAGAATTATGTCTATTTTGAGAAGAAAGCAAGGGGGTTATTATGAATTCTTCTATTCATTTTTATGTCTACAGTCATGTCTTTATCCTACAAGACAAACGTAAGGTCACACGATTCTTCATAACTCTCAGAGACTGGAATAAGAATATCATAGCTTTTACAGATTTCCATAAATATATAAGGATTGGGAATCACAGTAAGTCTGTGAAGGTTACCAGCTCTGGTGAAGTGAAATTCTATGCTGTATGTAAATTCCTGAATCATGTATTTTTTGAAAGTGATTTTAAGCCAAACAGCCTGAATGACATAACAAAAGAGATGGTTAGCACGTATCTCAATGATTATGGTCTGGCAAGACTTCCAGGAGATGCAGCATCAAGAAAACAGACTACTGTTGATGTAACCATCTCAGCAGTTCTTGACTTTCTGGATACATATATTAATGAGGCAGGTAAAAAGAAGGTTTCTACCAAACTAAAAAGATCCGATTTATACGTGACAGAAAAGAGATTCAGTAAGAAAAATCGAAAGTTTGTATTCATCACAGTTCCTGCATTTAAAGTTGTAACCATTTCTAAGGAAAAAGATATTTTCAGGGATATATTTGAAGGTGCATATTCGATTTTGATGAACACGATCATAGAGCAGGATATGGACCTCTTGATGCTGGCAGCGCTTTCTTCATTTGCTGGACTGAGGCCTTCAGAAGCATGCAATGTATTTCGTGAGGATTCACCATTAGGGGAAGGCATCAGATTCATCGAATATAACGGTAAAGTAGATGATATAATAATCGATCTTTCTTATGAAAGACCCTTACGGAGCGATGGGGTATCCGTAGGAAATATCAAAAAGGAGAGGATGCAGCGTGTATATCCGGCATTTCTGCAAGCTTTTATGGAATGTTATGAGAAATATATGAAGCACATGGAAAAACGTAAGTGTGAGGTTGAATTCGCGCCGTTGTCGGTCAATAAGCAAGGGAAAGCCATGACATATGATAATTACTATTCACGATTCAAGACCATTGTTGATATAGCCAGAAAGAAAATGCTTGCTGATGATGATCCCAAAGTAGTAGCTTTTGGCAAACAGCTCAGCTATACAAATCTTGGCCCTCATATTTTCAGACATTGGTTTAGTGTAAAGCTGACACTGTTTGGTGAAGACGTGGCAGGACTGATGTATTGGAGGGGTGACAGATCCCCACAATCCGCAATGACATATATCGGAAATAAATCTGAACTTGTAAAGCAGCTTGAAGACGTAACCTCAGAGATGTATGACTACCACATGTGGATGGCCGAGAAGAAACATGAAAACAGACCTTAAAGAGTATGTGAAAAGAATAAAATCTCAGATCAGTGATGAATATATAGACCAGGACTTTGAGCGATCGTTTGTAACCTTTATGAATGATAACGAGTGGTTTGGACATGAACCTGAATTCGACCAGGATATTCTGATGATAGACATAGACAGATTATCTCCATATACAGGTCGGATACAGGAATTCTTTATCAACAGAGGATTAAGTATAGCTGAAAAAACATATATGTTACGAGAACGCTATGAAAAATATATGTCAGACAGTGCACGGATGGTACAGCAGTTTTTTGAAGAAATGAATGTTGCTGAAGACAGCCGCTATTACATTTATGATTTTTTACTATTCAGACAAACAGCAGAGTTTTCAGAAATGGACGATGAAGCTGTTTCGGGTCTGATGTCTTATGCGGTCTATGATCTGACCAAAGCTGCAGGAGACATTTTCTGCATGATGCTTACCTGGATGAAGCAGTTTAAACATATGCACTGGTTCCGTGATTATTACATGACGCCTAGAAGGGTCAGTGATAATGGTGCGTATGACATAGATGAGTACCTGGAACTGCTTTACTACCTGTTTAATGAGACTTACATAGAAAGAGAAGAAATGTACCGGAAAGCAGCAGAAAGTAAGAATTATGCAGACACATGGCTGTATATGTGCATGCACTTCATGCGTGCGATAAGAAATACTGACCTGATGCGTATCGGACATCCGGAATTACCACTTCCACCAGAAGAGGTGTTGCAGAAAGTTGCCTCAGGTGACTTCAGTCAGGAGGATGCGAGACTTACAGTGTATTCGATTACCTGGCGCCTTGCAGTACTGCCGCTCGTACCAAATAAGACAAAATCGCATGACGGTGTCACATCCTTGAAGATCACTATTCCGGAGAGTCTGGAAGTTCATATGGGGATTCTTCTAGCCGTATGTGAAGCACATTATCAACTGTCACGTCAAGGGACTGATAATGGCAGTACTCCGCTCATCCGCATTATAAGTGACTATGAGCGCATCAATCGATATATGGGGGAAGAAATTGGGGTACTATTTCTTCGGTCAAATTTTCGGTCACGGGGTATTCATAAGTCATATCTTCAGGGCTTATTTATGATGTCTGATGACATACTTGGAGAAGAACGGGATGAATTTAATGTCAAGGGGTATATACTTGCAGCACTTGCCCGGTCCCATAAAGGGTCGTATGGGGAGTTTGCCAAAACAACAGTGGTTTATCTTAAGGATGCCAAATTTAATGGACTTACACCAGAGTTTGTGGCAAGGGAGCTTTTTGAGAGGGGCGTACTCTCATTTGTTCCTTCTATGCTTTTAAACATTGTAAGCGGAAACAAATATTCATACCTTCCCGCAAAAATACAAACAGAAGCGGTAAAAGCACTTAATATGACTCCTGCAGAGGCAGAAAGCCTTGTTAAGCTGTCGGAAAATGCAAGGCAAAAATCCAGCGAAACTGTAAAGAAGCTTTTCACTAGCGCCAATGCCAACCCAAGCGAAATTCTGATGATTCTCCATAGAATAGGCGGTGGATACGCTGTTTCAAAGTGCGATGAATTGCTTTGTGTCATGACTGCAATGAAGAAGGTCTGCCCTTTCCCAGAGAGGCATAATTGTTTTGGATGTCAATACGAAATAGGAACAAAATCAACTATCTTCTCGATGGCCTCTGAATATAACAGGCTTAAAGCTCTCGCAAAGAATGCCAGAAGTGATATTGAACGGCGGAAGTATATACATTTAATCAAAACGGTAGTCCTCCCGGTTTTAGAAGAGGTTCTTGTCTGCCTGAAACAGAACTATGGGGATGAAGTAGCTTCCGCATATGAAAGGATTGTAAGGGAATGCCTATAAGCAATACTGCAATACAGACATACGACAGCGTTTTGTCGATAAAAATGATTGATAAGAAATCAGAAAAAAAAGCCAGGAACATCTTTAAAAGATATCACATGGAAGGGGTTATATATAATTGTTCCTTTGATGATGACATTTGGCAGACAACAGATGACTATTCAAGAAGGTCATTACGCTTCCAACCAGACTGCTTTTGTTATAAGAGGTTTTATGAAAAATATATGGGATTGTCCTATGAAGATTTCATATCGGCGATGAAAACCTATGTTATGTTTTCTTTTGGGGACCTTGTTCTTAATACTATACAGACATTTATTAATGAAGTGGAGCGGATTATTACAATTGATCCCTGTGAACTTCCAGAAAGCAAAGTACTTATGAATGTATCTATGCCTCAAAGGCTGTCCGAGTTTCTCTCCATGCTTCCGGTTGTAGGTGCCGCAGAAGAAAACATTCAGGAATTGATGGATATCATGGACTCAGCTTCAATGGTTCTCAACTCCGGAGGAAAAGCCAGAGATCTGGCCTCCTTTGACAGTTATTTCGAATTCAACGACCTTCTGAACAAATACTGGGCATCCGATGTGGATAAGAATGAACGCCTTTTCTATTATCCTCTCTATTTATGGTGGCAGATTACAGCGGTGCTTCCATTAAGGCCACGAGAGTTCTTGCTTACTCCAAGAAAGTGTCTCAGAAAAAGCGATGATGGTTATTACCTATCAGTGCGAAGAAACAGACTAAAAGGGTCGGGCAGGACTGTTACATACCGTATAGAGAGTGACTACTGGATCAATGAATATAAGATACCTGACCATTTAGCGTCCGAGATTCAAAAATACCTCGACTTCACTTCTGAATACGATGCAACTGATCTTGATACACTGTTTATCACTGACTTTCATTATCATAAATGGTTGCAGAAGAAGCATTCAAACAGCCGATACTTTACCTACATAAATATGAGTACTGTGCTCAGATATTTTTTTGATGAGATTGTTGTTGGGAAGTATGGATATAAGCTCATAAGAGACAGAGGCAAGAAATTCTCTCATATGCAGGAACACGAGATTCAGTACATCTACCTTGGAGATACAAGACATCTTGCAATGATAAACATTCTCGCTGAAGGCGGAACGCCGGTTCTTGCAATGGCCCTTGCTGGACATACTAACATGGAGATATCCATGCATTATGCCGGGAATCTGACCAGTCTGATAGAATGCAGGGTTTATCGTCAGTACAAGAAGATGCTTTCCGGTGGAAATGCCTATGAACTGTTTCCGCCCATTGAAAACAAGCATACTTTGCAGGAGTTCGTATTTATGGATGATCGGAGCAGATGCTATTCACCAGCATACAACCACGGCTGTTTTACAGACTGTGAGAAGGCAATTGGTCCGAATGGCGAAATTGGCGATTGCGTCAAGTGTATATATCACAGACAGCCTGATTTTAATGGATTTTTTACAGATGTCAGCAAGGATCGATATCGCCATGTTATTGAGGATGACTGTAAGACTCTGCGGGAAGCTGTGAAGATGGCAAGAAATGAAAGAGGAGATACTGAAGATATACTCCAAGCGATGATAAAACTGCATGGAAGCATGATAACTTATGAAAAATTCTGTAAGGAGCGTTTGCTCCAAGAAAAGGAGATAAAGAATGGCACGGAAAACTGAAGAAAATCATAAACCGGATATTCTCTTAAATATAGTAGAACGATATTATCTTGAGAAAAATCCTGTAAGAAGACCAAAGTATTCAGATCTTGGGAAATTTGCAAGGAGCCTTGGATATGATATCGGTGATCATATATTCCGTAAAAGTACTATAGTTCGGGACTATCTTGATAAAAGAGACTGTAAAGATGAAAAAAGTTTAAAAATGTCTGTCGCAGTTTTTGATACGCTGGATACAGATCGCTTCATCAGGATTAATAACACACCCTCTAAACTAAAAAAAGCTCTTCAGGAAAGAGATACGTATTATAGGGATGTCACACTCTCTGCTGGCAGGATATTTGAAAAAAACAAGGAATTAGAAAGCATAAATGCTCATGTTCGTGAAGAAAATCAAAAGCTGTCTAACGATAATAAAGAGCTTATCGAAGCCATTACAAAATTAAGAAAAGACTATAATACACTAAAGGCAAGAGATAGGGGTCAAAGAGAAATCATTGACACCTGGGTAAATCCGGAGATTGCCAGTGAACTGCTGAAGAGAGAGGGGCTTCTCAAGGAGACATCCTGTATTGTAAACAAAGAAGTCCTGGATAAAAAACTAGTGACAGGAAGCTCAGATATTCAGGGGCTTATAAAGAGTATGTATAAGGGAATTGATAATGGTGAATAATCCGCGAAAGCTATTGCCGGGAGTTAATGATATATTTTCAGCATGTCCTGAGGCAGAAAAGACCTGGGATTACAAGAAAAATATAAAAATCGATCCAAGAAAGGAAACCAGGACATCACATACAAAGGCATATTTTAAGTGTAAACATGGTCACTCAAGGTATGTCTCGATAGATGCATATTGTAAGAATCCTGATTGCAGGGAATGTCGTCAGAGTGTAGGCCACCGCCCTGATATGGTGAAATTTTGGGATTATTCTAAAAATACCGTTGATCCATGGCATGTTATGACAGCAGATAAGGAAACCACGTACCATTGGAAATGTAATGACTGCGGATTTGCTTGGGAACAAACTGCCTTTAATAGACGGTGCAGAGAAGGAAAATGTGCGAACTGCGGAGTACAGAGAAAAAGTCTTCCAACCAAAAAATCACTTGTGCCTTTCTCGGAATACATCCCAGAAGCTGCAAGTTTATGGATAAAAGCTGCAACAAAGGGTATTACTCCTGATAATGTAACTGGTACATCTCAGGAATGGATTACCATGAAGTGCGCTGATAATCCAAAACATATCTATGATATCCAGATATGCAAGATAAAGCCCAAAAGACCTTATGGCTGCCCCTACTGTACTAAACAAAAGATTTTCCCCGGAGAAGATCTGTTTTCATTGGTTCCTGCCGCTGAAAGGATGTGGGACAGGGATTTGAACAAAGGATATGATGATCTGACTCAGATCAAGCCATGGTCTGACAAAAAAGCTTTTTTTGTTTGTGATAAAGGGCATCATTTCTCGAGGAATATATATAGATTTAGAGATGATCAAACCTGCCCCAAGTGTAATAGAGAAAGTCGAAAGCTCCGTCTTACTGTAGGCGATGTCCCGCATCTATTGGCACAATGGGATTTTGATAAAAACACTTCTGCACCATCAGTAGTTCCCGCTTGCTCAAAGGAATTAGCACATTGGAAGTGCAAGAAATGTGGCCATACGTGGGACACACAAATATACAGTCGATTTCATTCAAAAGGAGAATGCCCATGTTGTGAAACCAGAACAGTAGTCGTAACGGGTATAAATGATCTTTTTTCTGAATTACCGGAACTAAAAACGTATTATCATTGGGAAAAGAATAAACATATTGATCATGATTCGCTGTCCGTTACAACTGGAAATATTTCATGTGCCTGGAAATGCCCGAAGTGCGACCACACATGGAAATCCTCCCCCTCAGCAAGAGTAAAAGGGAGCAAAACTAAGGGGTATTCAATAAAACCTTGCCCAGTCTGCGCTGGAAAGGGTATATCAGAATCATATTCAGAAAAATATCCTGAGCTTGCAAAGATGTACAGTAAGTCAAACATTACTGCATTTGATGAGCTTATTTATGGGATTAGCTCAAATACTCCTCTGAAGTGGGATTGTCCGACATGTGGAAATACGTTTACCTCGTCCATGAGCTGTATGATAAGGTCAATGGATGCTTCGTCCAAGGGATGCTCATATTGCTCTGGTAAAAAGGTTATGCGGAGCAAGAGTTTTGCAGCTCTTCATCCGGAACTTATGGATGAGTATGATCCTTCAAACAAAATAGATCCTTTTAATGTATCAGAGAAAAGCAATCATCAGGTGAAATGGATATGCAGAAATAATCCATCACATAAATGGAAAATGAATTTTGGGCAAAGGGCCTTGGGACTTGGAACCTGTCCCATCTGTCATGATCACAACCGTGGACGCAGGATTATTGATATTTTCCCCGAATTCGAACAATACTATGATTCCGAAAAAAATACTCGCCCATTCCGTTTATTAGGCCCAAACTCCAGAGATATTTGCTATTGGAAGTGTGATAAAGGGCACCAGTTTCCAAACAGGATATCCGCATATTCTGCATCGAAAAGATTTTTCTGTCCATATTGTGAAAACATGCTCCTCATGCCAGGAGAAAATGATCTCAAATCGCAACATCCTGATTTAGCCGAGGAATTCGATGTAGAAAAAAATGGGACTCAGCCAGATGAAATCTGCATAACTTCCTGTAATGAAGAGATATGGTGGAAATGCAAAGCCTCCGGGCATGAGTTTCAAAGATCGGTAGCATATCGAATAAAAATTAATAGAGACTGTCCTATATGTAACAATACCATTGTCATTCCGGGAACAAATTCACTTGATGATACTGATCCCGATCTCGCCAAGGAATGGAGCCCATTAAACAACAGAAAATCGGATACCGTAACAAAAGACTCAAAGATATCTGTTTTTTGGAGATGCCCATCTTGTAATGAGGATTACAAATCCAGTGTTTTTGATAGAAGTGTAGGTGATGATGCTTGTCCTTTTTGTAATGGGCGAAGGGTCAAGGATGGTTATAATTCGTTATTAGATACCGATCCCGAGCTTGCAAAAGAATGGAGTCCGCTAAATGAAAGGAAACCAAACACTGTAACTAAGGATTTTAGGTTATCAGTACTATGGAGATGTCCTGTATGTAATGGCGAATATCATGCTTCTATTTCAGATAGAACTGTCGGCGATAAGGCCTGCCCATTCTGTTACAAGGATAAGGTATTACAAGGATATAACTCACTTTTAGATACGGATCCTGAACTTGTGAAGGAATGGAGCCCACTGAATGATAAGTCCCCGGCGTCTGTAACAAGAAATTATAAATACCCAGTGTTATGGAGATGCCCTGTATGTCGTGGCGATTATAACTATATTGTGGCCCAAAGACGTGTTGGTGATGATTCTTGTCCTTTTTGCAATGGACGAAGGGTTAAGGAAGGTTATAATTCGTTATTAGATACCGATCCCGAGCTTGCAAAAGAATGGAGCCCACTGAATGAAAGGACACCAAACTCTGTGAAAAAGGATTTCAAGCTATCAGTACTATGGAGATGTCCTGTATGTAATGGCGAATATCATGCCTCTATTTCAGATAGAGCTGTTGCTGATGATTCTTGTCCCTACTGTAATGAAGGGCGACTCCTAAGCGGCTATAACTCCCTTGATGTTACTAATCCAGAGCTTGCTAAAGAATGGAGTCCCTTGAATGAAAGGAAGGTTGAATCTGTAACAAAAGATTCTAAACTGTTGGCACGATGGAGATGTCCAACCTGCCATGGAGACTACTATTATTCTATTGCTGAGAGAGCTATTGATGATGATTCCTGTCCCTACTGTAATAAGGGACGATTCCTAAAGGGATATAATTCCTTCGCCAATAAGTATCCTGACATGCTAGATGAGTGGGACTATATCAGCAATTATCTCATTTGCTCGCCGTATGATATTGCAGATTATTCTCAAGAAAAGGTTTGGTGGAAATGTAGTAGGTGTGGCAAACGGTATGAACTTAGCCCTAAAGCAAAGATTATGTTTAGCAAACGTCAGATGGAATCATGTATCTATTGCAAAGGAAATAGAAGAAAACTAAAACACTATTATTAAGATTTACGTGAGCTTTACAAAGTAAAACATCACATATTCGTTAAATTGCCCAGCACAAATCTGTTAAATGAAATTGCTCAAATCTGTTAAGTGGATTATACTATTCTTATAGTATTAGAATGAGAGGAAGTACAAACTGTGACTGGCAAAGGTAGCAAATATCGTGAGAGAATAACAGATTCGGCACTGAAACTTAAACTTGAAGCATTTGGAGCGGCACTTATAGTGGGACCCAAAGGGTGTGGAAAGACCACAACAGGGAAGCATTTTGCCAAGAGTTACATTGAGTTTCAGGATGAAGATAACAGGGAAAAATATTTATCAGTTGCGGAGAACATGCCTTCAAAACTGCTTATTGGAGACAAGCCCCGACTATTTGATGAATGGCAGGATGCCCCTAAGATATGGGGAACAATAAGAAAGGATATTGATGATACTGGTTTGAAAGGCCAGTATATCCTGACAGGTTCCTCTTCTCAGAAGGTTGAAACTGCACATACGGGAACACTGCGAATTTCTACGCTTAAAATGTATCCCATGAGTCTGTATGAAAGCGGCGAGTCAACTGGCAGTGTTTCGCTGATGGATCTTTTTGATGGAAAGCCTGTTGAATGGGAAGAATCAAAACTAAGCATTGATGACCTGATCTATGCAATATGCCGTGGTGGCTGGCCTCAGAGCATTGATATTGAGAATAAGGAAGCAGCCCTCTCAATAGCCTCAGATCTTTTTTACCAGACATGCCACGTAGATATCTCCAATATAAGCCACGTCAAAAGAAATCCGTTATGGGCGGAGCGTTTGCTAAGATCCTACTCAAGGAATATATGCACACTGGCAGAAGCTAAGACCATTATTGCAGATACATCTTCATCGTCGGAAATGTCTAAGCCAACGTTTTATGAATACTTCCATGATCTGGAAGACCTATACATAATAGATGAACTCCCTGCCTGGTGCCCGGCAATCAGATCAAAAGAAGCAATAAGAGCCGGAAATAAACGTAATCTTATAGACCCGTCTATAGCGGTTGCAGCACTGGGCTTGTCTCCTGAGTACTTCAACACTGATTTTAAGACGCTGGGATTTCTTTTTGAATCATTATGTATCCGTGACCTTAAGATATATTCCTCAGGAATGAATGGAGAGGTTTCATATTATCATGACAGATATGGTTTGGAAGCAGATGCGGTACTTCATTTGAAAGATGGCAGGTACGCGCTTATAGAGTTTAAGTTTGGAAGCAAGGAAATAGATATGGGCGCAGAGCATTTATGTGAGATAGAGAGGCTAATCACTGAGTACAATGAGAAAGAGAAACAGGTTCCTTTAAGACTTCCCGACCTAAAACTTATAATCACAGCTACTGAATATGGGTACAAAAGAGAAGATGGGGTATATGTTATACCTATAGGTTGCCTTAAGAATTGATAGCATTTAGCACGATATGCTATGGCAGAATTAGGTTTGTTGATTCACATGACAAAAATATGATAAACTATTTTTTATCTGGTGATAATTTATTAAAAAATATATATATTTCTCAGAAAGGGGCTTGACAGGTATGACGCAGGTAGTCTACGATTTCGCATCGCATCGCATCGCATCGCATCGCATCGTAGAGGATAGTTGCGCTTTTTTTGTTGGAAAATCTGAATATTCCGTTCGTGATGGATAACCGTCGGATTCTGACGGGGTAAGTATACCCTGTCAGGTTCGGCGTTTTTTTTCATATAAAATTATTTTCTTGGAGGGAATTTGTAATGAAACAAAAAAGAAAATTAGGAAGGAAGCTGCTGAGCTTTTTGCTTGCGCTGGTGATGGTGCTTGGGCTGATGCCGGGGATGGGGCTGACGGCGTATGCAACAACACCTACCGAAACGCTGCTGACCACCATTACGGGAGCAGGATCCAATGCTAGTACAGCGACATCCGCGAATGTAAGCTACAGCACTGAAGGCGTGGCTACCCTTATATTCAGCGGCGCTGTATCGTACCAGGCTACCCCTGCCTGGGGATGGTGGGGATACGGTTGGTCGGCCACCGTCAACGCTGCCGAAGGATACAACATCACGAAATGCATATTCTATGACGACGCCAATCGTACTGCTACAGACAGCGAAGCTCCCTTTGTAGTTGAAACCACAGAAGAGGATAAGACACCGAAAGTAAATGGTACGACCATTAACAGTTTAAGCAAAGGTATAAAAAAGATTGAGGTATATGGGTACGCTACACCAGCCCACACCCATAGCTTCACCTACTCCGCCGACGGCGCGACCATCACGGCGACCTGCACGGCGGCCGGCTGCGATTTGCCACCAAGCACAGAAGGTGGCACCGACCACGTTGCCAAGCTGAGCCTGGTTGCTCCTACACTGACCACCTATGGCGGCACAGGTGACGCGACGGCAACACTTGATGGGGTGGCTGCTTTCAACACTGCCACCGGCAAGACGATAGCAACGACAGATATCAAGTATGTTGGTAGAGGTAGTACCACTTATGCAGAAAGTTCTACTGCTCCTACAAATGCAGGTACATATACAGCTAAGATTACAGTTGAAGAAAAGACTGCAAGTCTGAATTATGAGATTGCCAAGGCTAATCCCACGGCAAACGCTCCTACGGGATTGACTGCAACATATGGGCAGACTCTTTCTGATGTAACGCTTACAAATCCCACTGGAAACACGGACGGCACCTGGGCATGGGTGGCTGCCGGGACTACCAGCGTAGGAAATGCAGGAGATAATACTTTCAAGGCAAACTTTACTCCGACAGATGCTAACTATAAGACTGTAGAGAATGTTGACGTTACTATCACTGTAGGTAAGGCTGCGAACCCAGCAACAGTAACGGGAACAGCAACTGTAATAAAAGGCGGAAACACCGTTGATCTGTCAGGCAATGTCACAATGAACGGTGCGACGGGTGATGTCGGCTATACTTTTGGCGGCGAGGCAGAAGGCTGCACCTTGAGCGGCAGCGTCCTGACTTCCGGTAACTCTACGGGAACTGTGACCGTCAATGTCACCGTTGCAGCAGACAGCAACTATGAGGCACTTGCCGCAGCACCAATCACTGTTACAATCAACGACAAGGGCACGCAGACTATCACCGCTGCCGATGTGACCGCTTCCTACGGCGACACGGACAAGAGCGTAAGTGCCAGCGTGACCGACCCGGCTCAGGGCAGTGGTGCGATCAGCTACGCTGTGAAGGATGGCAGCGCTGACTACATCGACGTGAATGCATCTACCGGAGCACTGACGATCAAAAAAGTTCCGGCAGACGGCAAAGCTTACGTTGTTGTGACGGCAGCGGAAACAGCTGCCTATGCACAGGCAACTAAAGATGTGACTGTGACGATCAGCAAGGCGAATGCAGTTGCCGCCACCGTCACCGCGAACAACCGCACCTACGACGGGACGGAGAAGCCTCTTGTGACCGTTACCGGCGAAGCAACCGGCGGCGAGATGCAGTACGCCCTTGGTACTGCAACCGAAGCCACTGAACAATATACCACATCTATCCCTACAGCAACCGACGCGGGAACCTACTATGTGTGGTATAAGGCGGCTGGAGATGAAACGCATAAAGACTCTGATGCAGGATATGTCGAAGTAAAAATAAAGAGCTTATTCCAGTATACTGTAACCTTCAAGGTAGTAAACGGCAGCTGGAATGATGGAACAAATACTGATAAGACAGTAACTCTTAGTGGCGGTGAAGGAGAGGCACTTAAGCTTACAGCAGACCAGATCCCTGCAGTAGGGACCAAGCCAAATGATGGCTATCAAGCAGGAAGTTGGGATGTTACACCGAGCACAGAGACTGCGATCACCGGGGCAATAACTTATACATATACTTATGCTCAAAGGAGTAGCATTAGCCAGACTGTAACCTTTAAAGTTGTAAATGGTTCCTGGGATGATAATACCGCAGCGGACAAGACAGTAACACTGACAGGTGTCGAGGGTGACACACTAAAGCTAACAGCAGAGCAGATTCCAGCAGTAGGGACCAAGCCAAATGATGGATATCAGACAGGAAGCTGGGATGTTACACCAAGCACAGAGACGGCTATCACTTCAGCAACAACGTACACATATACATATTCTACAAATGAAGAGCCAGTAACGCCAAGCGTTGCAATTACAACAGGCAACTTTGAAATTGGTGTAGAAAGCACAAGACAGCTTGAAGTAACTGTGATTCCTCAGGGCACAGCAGTAACCTATTCAAGCAGCAATGCTGCAGTAGCAAACGTAGACAGCACAGGAATAGTAACAGCAGTTTCTGAAGGAATCGCAGTTATCACAGCAAAGATAACAGTAGATGGAACTGATTACACCGGAACCTGCACTGTAACAGTATCCGCTATACCTGCTACTGTCGAAGAAATTCCTGCACACGTACACGTTTACGAGTGGGATACAATAAACGCCACAGCAGATCAGGACGGCGAGATGAGATATCAGTGCCGCATCTGCGGAGACATTCAGACACGAGTGCCGATCACTGCTTACTATATTTTCAACAAGGAAACTACTGAGAAGATCAGAAGAGCAAAACAGGGCGAGACAGTCAAGATTGAAACAGCAAGATGGATATCCTTCCACAAGATGGTAATGGAAGCCCTTGCCGACAGACCTGACGTAACCCTTGAAGTTAGCTTCCTTGACGAAGGACATAAGGGTACAAGAAAGAGCTTTACAATTCCTGCGGGAACAGATACAAAGTCCCTTGTAGATGATAAGGGCTTTGCAGGATTCATCTTCCTTACAAATAAGTTCGGAAACTAAATACATCATAACAAACGAAGGCTCCGGGTCAAAAAATGACCCGGAGTCTTTTAAAATCGTTCTTCGAAATTTGTGGTTACTT
>JAEEGK010017906.1_pt1 | contig 15382 bp, 18 predicted proteins | sample 8958771 | NCBI WGS metagenome assembly JAEEGK01 (sample SAMN16246547, study PRJNA631951) | gut metagenome | biome: gut microbiome; feature: rumen; material: SC-attached | host: Bos | place: Iran: Karaj | collected 2018-10 | reverse complement strand
CAGCTTGGACACGCGGCGGGCCTTGTCGGGGACGCCGTGGTTGGCCACCATCTTGTACTGGATCCAGTCGCATTCCTTCTCGTAGCCGAGCTCGGTGACGAAGTCGTTGTAGTACGGGAAGTTGTAGAGGCAGTTGAAGGGCGGGATATTGTGGTAGCCCTCCACCAGCATGCCCTGCTTGCCGAAGGTGTTGTAGTAGAGCGGGCCGTGGATCTCGTCCATCCCCTGCTCCTTCGCCCAGGCCTCGGCCGTGCCGATCAGCAGGCGCGCGACCTCGATGTCCTTGATGCAGTCGAACCAGCCGAAACGGGCGCGGCGCTTGCCGTAGCGCTCGTTGTAGCGGGGGTTGACCATCGCGCTGATGCGCCCGACGACACGGTCGCCGTCGAAGACGAGCCAGAGCTTGTGGGAGCAGTATTTGAGCGGCGCCACCGCGGTCAGCGACTTGACCTGGTCGCTGTGCAGGGCGGGCACATACTGCGCACAGTCCTTGTACAGCTCGTCCGGGAAACGGACGAACTGCATCAGCTCCTTGCGGGTCTGGACTTCACGGATCTGGTAATCGGGCATATCGGGGTTGAATATGGAATGCAAAGATAGTTAAAATTCTGAGATCCTTCGCTACGCTCAGGATGACAGGGGCTAAAGCCCCTTCGCTTTGGCTTCGTCCCAGATGGCGTCCATCTCGGCGAGGGTCAGGTCGGCGAGCTTGCGGCCCTTCTTGAGGGTCTGCTCCTCCAGGTAGTTGAAGCGGCGGCGGAACTTGCTGCAGCTGCCGCTCAGCGCCGCCTCGGGGTCCACCCCGTAGAGGCGCGCGGCGTTGATGACCGCGAAGAGCAGGTCGCCGAATTCTTCCTCCATGTGGCGCGGGTCCTGCTCATGGCAGGCCTCGCCCACTTCGCCCAGCTCCTCGCTCACCTTCTCCCACACGTCCTCCTTCTGCTCCCAGTCGAAACCGCATCCGCGGGCCTTCTCCTGCATCGAAAGGGCCTTGAGCAGGGCCGGCATCGCGTCGGGGATGCCGGACAGGACGGTCTTGTTGCCGTCCTTCTCCTTGGCCTTGACGAGCTCCCAGGTGTCGGCGATCTCCTTGGCGGAGGTCGGCTTGCCGGCGTCCGGGCCGAAGACGTGGGGATGGCGGAAGACCATCTTGTCCACGACCTTGTCCAGGCTGTCCGCGATGTCGAAGCTTCCCTCCTCCTGCGCGATCCGGGCATAGAAGACCAGATGATAGAGCAGGTCGCCGATCTCCTTGGCCGTGCCGGGGCGGTCGCCCTTGAGGATGGCGTCGCTGAGCTCATACACTTCTTCTTCCGTCATCGGGCGGATGGTCTCCATCGTCTGGGCGGCGTTCCAGGGACACTTCTCGCGCAGGGCGTCCATCGTGTCGAGCAGCCGGCCGAAGGCTGCGAGTTTTTCTTCTTTGGTGTGCATTGATAATTTGCTATATTTGCGCTGCAAAAATAACAATAATTATCAAGATGAAGCCCGTGAACTTCGTTTCCGCCGACGAGGCGGTCAGTCACATCCCCTCCCATTGCCACGTGCACCTGAGCAGTGTCGCCAGCGTCCCCCACATCCTGATCCAGGCCTTGTGCCGGCGCGCCGACGCGGGCGATGTCACCGACCTCCACTTCCACCATTTTCACACGGAAGGGCCGGCTCCCTACAGCGAGCCGCGCTACGAGGGGATCTTCTTCGAGCAGGGCTTCTTCGTCGGCCCCAACGTCCGCAAGAACGTCAACGCCGGCTACGCCGACTACCTCCCCGTGCACCTGGGCGAGAGCCAGAAGCTCTACCGCGACGGCTACATCAAGCTTGGCGCCGCCCTGGTCAACGTCTCCCTGCCCGACGAGCAGGGACGCGTGAGCCTCGGCACCTCGGTGGACTGCTCCGTGGCGGCCATCGAGACCGCCGACCTCGTGATCGGCGTGGTCAACCCCAACGTCCCCTTCGCCTACGGCGACCTCATCCCGCTGGACAAGTTCGACTACCTCGTGCAGGACGACGCGCCGCTCGTGACGGCCGCCTTCGCCGAGCCCACGCCCACCGAGGTGCTCATCGGCAAGAACTGCGCGGCCCTCGTCGAGGACGGCGACTGCATCCAGATGGGCATCGGCGCCCTGCCGAACGCCCTCGCGGCGCAGCTCGGCGGCCACAAGCACCTGGGCCTCCATACGGAAATGTTCGCCGACGGCCTGCTCCGCCTGATCAAGGCGGGCGTGATCGACGGCACCAACAAGCGCATCGACACGGGCAAGGTCGTAGCCTCCTTCCTGCTCGGCTCGCAGGAGGTCTATTCCTTCATCGACCACAATCCCGACGTGCTGATGCGCGACATCAAGTACGTCAACGACCCCTATATGATCCGCCAGAATCCCGGCATGAAGGCCATCAACTCCGCCGTGGAGGTGGACCTCACCGGCCAGATCAGCGCCGACTCCATCGGCACGCGCATCTTCAGCGGCACGGGCGGCCAGGTGGACTTCGTCCGCGGCGCCACGATGTCGGAAGGCGGCAAGAGCATCACAGCCTTCGCCTCCCGCACGGTCAAGGGCAAGAACAAGATCGTGGCGGAGCTCAATGCGGGCGCCGGCGTGGTCACGCCCCGCGCGGACGCGCACTGGATCGTGACCGAGTACGGCGCCGTGGACCTCTACGGCAAGAGCCTGCAGGAGCGCGCCAAGCTGCTGATCGGCATCGCGCACCCGGACGACCGGGAAATGCTCGACCGCCAGGCCTTCGAGCGTTTCGGCCCGCACTGGCACAACTTCAGCCTGTAAAACAAAAACTGCCGCCCGAGAGGCGGCAGTTTTTGTTTGGCAGCGCGCTGCTATCTGAAGCTGGAGACGGAAGAGGCGCGGGAGACGTCCTTGCGCTGGATGCGCAGCCGGTCGTAGGCGCGGTATTCCAGTCTGGAGGCGCCGGAGAGCGTCATGCCGAGCGAGTCGCTGACGTCGACCCTGGCCCGGGAGGCGCCGCTCAGGCTGACGGACGCGATGGTGGCGGGGGCCTCGTCGGTGTAGATCTGGGAGGAGCCGGAGGCTCTGCCGACCAGACTGCCGATCCGGCCTTTCTGGTTGAAGTGGGAGGCGCCGCTGGCCTGCACTTCCAGCTTGTCGACGCGGCCGTCGAGGCTTACGTTGGAAGCACCGCTCAGCTCGATCTCCGCCTCTTTGGCGTTGGCGGCAAGCCTGATCTTGCTGCTGCCGGACGCCTTGGCCTCGAGTTCGTCAAACGTGCCGGAGAGGCGGAAGCTGCAGGCGCCGCTGCACTGCAGGGACATGTCCTGAGTGCGGACGACCAGGTCGTTGACGGAACAGGCGCCGGAGAGGGCCGCCGTGAAGGACCTGCGGGGAGCGAACTCGCCCTGGCTCTTGAGGCTGGAGGCGCCGGACATCCGCAGAGCGGTCAGGTCGGGCATCGAAACACTGGCGTTGAGCCGGAAGCGGCCGTTGTCCAGCCGGTGGCGCACATCGCGCGGAAGTTCGCTCAGACCCAGGACCAGGCAGTTGCCGCGGACCTCGACGATCAGGTAGGGAACCAGGAAATCCGGCACGTCCACGCTGACGGAATAGCGGTCGGAGCGGGTGAGGTCGACCTGGTAGGTATGGGAGACGGCCAGCTCGGAGAAGCCGGACAGTTTGTACTCCTTGGTCACGCTCTGGGCCTGGGCGGGCACGTTGGCCTCGTGGGCGGAGAGGGACAGGGCGGCGATGGCCGCGATGAGGATGGTGATGAAGCGTTTCATTTTATGGATTGTTATTGATTGTTAATATTTTCCATTGACTTCCCGCGCGAGGGCAAGCAGCCCGGCGTAGTAGGTCTTGATCATTCTGGCCTTTCTTTCGGGAGAGTACTCCTCCGGCAGCTGGTCGAAGAAAGGGGTTTCTTCTTCCGTGATGCTCTGGATGGCCGCATCGCGGTCTGAGCAGTCGCCGGCGGGGACTTCCCGGTAGAGTCGGGAGACTTCGCCCATATAGGCGAGATAGATGGCTTCCGGGTCGTTCCCGACATGGCGGAACGGGTCGCCGGGGCGGATCAGCAGGACGGCCGCGGCCAGGGCGGCGCAGGCGAGCGCCGGGATCCACAGCGCGCGGGAGATCCGGAAGGAGCGGCGGGCCGGCTTCTGCGGGGCCTCCTGCGGCAGCCGCGTGGCTGCGAGCCGGGCCTGGAACCGCTGCTCGTGGCCCTCGGCGGGCGTCGCCGTGTCGAATTCGGCCGCGTGGTCGCGGAGATATTTTTCAAGTTCGTTCATATCTGGTTCAATAAAACTGTCAATCTGTTTCTTCCGCGGGCGAACAGCGAGCGGAGCGTCGCCTCCTTCTGGCCGGTCATCCCGGCGATCTCGCGATAGTCCAGCCCTTCAATCAGGACGAGGTTCAGCACCAGCCGGTAGGGCTCGGGCAGCTGCTCCATCGCGGCGCGGATCTGCATCACGTCGGGGACGGGGCCCCGGAGCTGCTCCTCGGCCGGCTCCTCCATCCCCTCCCGCGCATAGTCTTCGAGGAAGGCTTCCCGCCGCTGGCGCTTGCGCAGCCGGTCGATGGAGGCGCGGATGCAGGTGCGGGCCAACCAGGCGGACACCTGCGCTTCGGAGCCGAACTTTCCGTCGGTCGAGACGAACTTCAGGATCGTGTCCTGCATCACTTCTTCCGCTTCGTCGGAATCTCTCAGGATCCGAAGGCTGATGTTGTACAGCCGCTGGTGATGCTTCCCATAGAATTCCGTTATCTCCTGTCGTGTCATCTCTTTCAGGTCGTTTCTGTCTTTATAACGCAAAAACACCCGGTTTGTTGCAGTACCGGGTGAATTATTTTTCGAAAAAGGAGAAATGGACGCGGCCGTAGGTCTTCTCTTTCTTGAAGAGCGGGTGGTCCTTGAAGCTGTATTCGTCGCCGTGCTCGAGGATGAAATAGCATCCCGGATGGAGCAGGTCCCGGGACAGGACCTTGTCGGGGATGGTGTCCAGCCCTTCCAGCGCATAGGGCGGATCGGCGAAGATGATGTCGAACTTCTCGTGGCAGATGGGAAGGAAGTCGAAGACGTTGGCGTGGACGGCCGTGACGGCGTCCAGGCCCAGCCGTGCGGCTTCGCGGCGGATGAAGGCGGCGTGGTCGCGGTTCATCTCGATGCTGTATACGCGGCGCGCGCCGCGCGAAGCGAATTCGTAGGCGACGGCGCCGGTGCCGCCGAAAAGGTCGAGCACCTGGAGGTCTTCGAACTCGTATTCGTTGCCCAGGATGTTGAAAAGCCCCTCACGGGCGAAATCCGTGGTGGGGCGGGCGCCATAGCCCATCGGGGGAAGGATGGGCTTGCCCTTGAGACGGCCGCCGATGATCCTCATAGCTTGACGACAGCCTTGAAATAGCGGTACAGCGACATCTCGTCTTCCGCATCCAGGCCGTTGCGCCAGCAGATCGTGGAGATCTCCGGATTGAGCTGGAGCGACTTGAGGGTGAGGAAGATGTAATACTCGGCGGTGGTGAAGTCCTGGGAGGGGAAACTGTTGGCGAGCAGCAGGTTCTTGCCCTGGGCGACCGCCAGGAAGAGCCGGTCTCCGGAGAGGCTGCAGAGGATCTTGTTGTATTCGGGGCACTCGGGCAGGCGGGTCAGCAGCCGGTAGATCTCCGGCACCCCGTCAACAACGGCGCTGTCCCCGTCTGTGGTATAGACGAGGACAGCGTCATATTGCGGAAGGTCGAGGTGTCCGACGGTGTCGCCCTCCTTCAAATCCGCTACTTCGGCAAGCGCTTCACGCGCCGTCGCAGGGTTGAAAAAATGGGAGGGGACGAGGGTGAACACTACTCCCAGTTGCCTGCGTTGTTGTTCGGGGCGGTGACGGAACCGACCTGCAGACCTTCGTAGCGGTTGAGGTCACGCTGCTCGGCATCGAGGTTGATGCGGAGCTGGTTGTTCATGCCCTTGAGGAGGAGACGGTACGGCATACGGGCCTCGAAGAGGGGAACGGGCACGCCGGACACCATCTTGACGGCGGACTCGATCTGGACGGGCTCCTTGCCGGAGAACGGGATATACTTCAGGGAGTCGATGCAGAAGTCTGCACGGTCGCGGAAGAGGGTATCGCGCACAGGAACCTTCGTGACGGTGGAGAACACGACGTTCTTGCCGGCCTCGTAGGCCTCCTGGAGCTTGGCGGTGAGCTGGTCCGCCTTGAGGTTGCGGTTGGCCTTCTTGATGGCCTCGGTGTTGGCGACGGCGAGGGAGTCGTCCATGGAACCGATCTGCATCACGATCTCCATCTGACCATTCTCATAGAACTGCTTGAGGGAGTCGATGGAAGAATTGAACTTGCCGTTGACGGATTTGTAGGCAACCTCCAGGGTGCGGATGTCCTTGAGCCGCTGCACAGCGACCTCCTTGCGGATCTCCTTCTCCTTGTTGAACTTGACAGGAGACATGATGTTGCTATACAGCCAGAAGATCAAGCCGCCGATAGCGACGAGCAGGAGAACTTGCGCGACAATTTTAGTTACTTTGTTCATTTTATGGGTTAAATTTATTTGATATCCAAAGTCCCACAAAGTTACTAATTTGATTTATCAAATGCAATATTCTTATTAAATTTGCAAAGTTTTTTTGGACACATGCAAGCACTCGCATCGGCTGATATTCTGCGCCTGGAGGCCCTTTTCGCGAAGGCGGAACGCGCCTGCATCGTCGTGCACACGCATCCCGACGGCGACGCCATCGGAAGCGGCGTGGCGCTGCTCTCCTATCTGCGGCTGTGCCGCGGCGCCGCAGCCACGCTGCTGCTGCCCGACAGCGCGCCCGGCTCGCTGGAATTCCTCATCCCGGAGGAGGGCGTCATCGACGCCGCCCGCGACCCGCGGGGGGCGGAGGCGGCCCTCGCAGCCTGCGACCTGCTGGTCTGCCTGGACATGAACGGCCTCGGCCGTGCGGAGGCGCTGACGGCGCCGCTGTGCGCCTGCACTGCGCCCAAAATCCTGATCGACCATCACCTCAACCCGGAGCGTGCGTCCTTCGACCTGGTCTTCAGCGAGACGGAGATCTCCTCCGCGAGCGAGCTGCTCTACCGGCTGCTGCTCGCCCTGCCCGGGGTCGGCGCCGCGGAGCGGCTCCCCCTGGCGGTGCTCACGCCCCTGATGGCCGGCATGACCACGGACACGAACAATTTCAGCAACTCCGTCTGGCCGTCCACCCTGCAGATGGCGTCCGAACTGCTGGCGGCCGGCGTGGACCGGGACGCGCTCCTGGACCAGCTCTACCACCGCTATCGGGAGAGCCGCCTGCGCGCGATGGGCGCCTTCCTCCATGAGCGGATGACCATCACGCCCGACGGCGTAGCCTACGCCGTGCTGGACCGCGCGTTCCTGCGCCGCTACGACATCCAGGACGGGGAGACGGAAGGCTTCGTCAATCTCCCGCTCGGCATCGACGGCGTGCGGCTGAGCATCTTCCTGAAGGAGGACGACGGCCACTTCCGCGTCTCGATCCGTTCCAAGGCGGGCGTGTCGGCGAACCGGCTGGCCGCCGAGGCCTTCCACGGCGGCGGCCATCCCTGCGCCGCGGGCGGCAAACTCTACTTCCCTGCAGACATTCCCGGCCCCGAAGCGGCGGGACAATACATAGCAACCGTGACGGCACGATTTATGCGGAATCAAGGGCCGTCCCAAAGTGAATGATATGAAGAAGACACTCCTATACCTGAGCCTCGCGGCCCTGCTCCTGAGCGCCTGCGCCAAAGACCCCAAGACCGGCGCGAGCGAATCCGCCAAACGTTTCCTGGACGCCTGGGTCCATGTGAACCACCCCGACGCCACCCTGACGCCCCTCGGCGCCTATGTCCTCGAGGAGACGCCCGGCACGGGCGCGGCCGCCGGATCGTACGACGAGAATCCTTACGTGCGCGTCCACTTCACGATCCGCTCCCTGTCCGGCGCCGTGTCCGTGACGACCGACGAGCGGCTCAGCAGGCAGATCGGCTCCTATGAGCCGCAGGGCTTCTACGGACCGGCCATCTGGAACCGCAAGGACCACGCGCTGCCGGCCGGCATCGAAGAGACGGTCGCCTCACTCCGCGTCGGCGGTTCCCGCACCGTCGTCATCCCCGGCTGGCTGATGGGGACGGACAGCCAGACCGGCCTGCCGATCATCTACGACACGGCGCAGGAATACCTGGACAACGTCTCGGGCGGCACCCCCGCCATCTATGACATCCGCCTGGAGGACGTCATCAAGGATCTCGACAAATGGGAGACCGACTCGCTGGCCCGCTACATGACGGCCACCTTCCCCGGCGTCGCCGCCGCGGACTCCCTCAAATACGGATTCTATTACCAGCGCCTGGCCGCTCCTTCCAGCGAGAAGGAATTCGCCAAGGACACGACCATCTATATCAACTACATCGGCCGCCGCCTGGACGGCGTGGTCTTCGACACCAACATCGCGGACACGGCCAAGTTCTACGGCATCTATTCCGCCTACCGGACCTATAAGCCGGCGGCGGTCAAATGGTACGGCGCGGACGGGAAGCATTCGGACATCCGGGTGACGTTCGCCGGCAGCAAGGCCGCCAGCGAGGTCGTGCCGGGCTTCTCCTTCGCCCTTGACCAAATGCGCCCGCATGAAACCGGGGCCGCCATCTTCTACTCGGCCTGGGGTTATGGCGACAAGTCCAACGGCTCCGCCCTCCCCGCCTACACGCCGCTCCGCTTCGACCTGCAGATCGTAGACAAACCATAATCCCATGGCAGCGGGCAACGCGGCTCCGACCGAGCTCGGAACCAGGAAAATCAGCACGCTTCTGCGTCAGTACGCCGTCCCGGGCATCATCGCCCAGACGGCGGCTGCGCTTTACAATATGGTCGACAGCGCCTACATCGGCCATATCCCCGGCGTGGGTTCGTCCGCCATCACCGGCCTGGCCGTGACTTTCCCGCTGATGAACCTGTCCATCGCGATGGGCACGCTGGTCGGTGTGGGCGCGATGACGCTCATCTCCGTCCTGCTGGGCCAGCGCAACTACCAGGCGGCCCAGAAGGTGCTCTCCAACGTCCTCACGCTCAACGTCATCATCGGTCTCGTCTTCTCGGTCGTCACCCTGTCGTTCCTGAGTCCGATCCTGCGTTTCTTCGGCGCGAGCGACGTCACGCTCCCCTTCGCGCGTGACTATATGTCCATCATCCTGGCGGGAAACGCCTTCACGCACCTGTATTTCGGCTTCAACGGCCTGGTCCGGGCGTCGGGACACCCCCGCGTGGCCATGGGCCTGACCCTGTTCACGGTCATCAGCAACGCCATCCTCGACCCGATCTTCATCTTCGTCCTCGGGATGGGCATCCGCGGCGCGGCCATCGCGACCGTGCTCTGCCAGGTGATGGCGCTTGTCTACACGCTCCGCTTCTTCTCCGACAAGTCGCGCCTGCTGCACTTCAGCAAGCCGCTCTTCCAGCTGGACTGGCACGTGGCGAAGCAGTCGCTCGCCATCGGCGTGGGCCCGTTCATGATGAACGCCGCCGCCTCGATGGTGGCCCTGTTCATCAACCAGCAGCTGGGCAAATACGGCGGCGACTTCGCGATCGGCGCCTACGGCATCGTCAACCGCCTGACGATGTTCTTCGTGATGATCAACATGGGCTTCAGCCAGGGTCTGCAGCCGATCGCCGGCTACAACTACGGCGCCCGCCAATATACCCGTGTCAAGGAAGTCTTCATCCTGACGGCCAAGTGGGAGGTGCTCATCACCACGCTCTGCTTCCTGATGTCGGAGCTGATCCCGCACCTCGCCGTGCGCATCTTCACCAACGACCCGCAGATGATCGATTTCGCGGCCCGCGGCCTGCGGATCATGAACTGCGGCTTCGCCCTGGTGGGCTTCGGCATGGTCACGGGCAATTTCTTCCAGTGTCTGGGGATGGTGCGCAAGTCCATCTTCCTGTCCCTGTCGCGCCAGCTGCTCTTCCTGCTGCCGCTGATCTACACCCTGCCGCTCTGGCTGCAGGAGACGGGGGTCTGGGTCAGTTTCCCGATCTCCGATACGCTCAACGTCATCATTTCCGCCATCCTGATCGTCCGGCTGTTCCGCAAGTTCGACCGGCTCAAGGACGGCGAGAACCCTGATATCCTCGGCAGTGCCATTCAATCCTGACGCGTTATGGACAAGCACATCATCATCAACATCGGCCGCCAGTTCGGAGCGGGCGGCAAGGGCGTAGCCGACTTGCTCGGCGAGCGCCTGGGCATCCCGGTCTATGACAACGAGCTGCTGCAGAAGGCGGCGGAAGAGAGCGGTTTCAGCCCGGCCTTCTTCAAGAAAAGCGACGAGAAGCGGCACCTGTGGCGCTTCGGCGCCCTTTTCGGCCTGAGCCGTGCGAGCTCCTACGCGCCGTCGGCCATCGACGGCACGGAGCTGTTCAAGTTCCAGAGCCAGGCGATCCGCGACATCGCCCAGAAGGGCAGCGCCATCTTTGTGGGCCGCGCCTCCGACTACGTCCTGCGGGACATGGAGTGCCTGGACGTGTTCATCTGCGCCCCGATGGAGGACCGCGTCAAGCGCGTGTGCGAGCGGACGGGGATGACGGCCGAAGAGGCCGAGAAATTCATCGCCAGGAAGGAGAAGGCGCGCAGCGACTACTACAACTTTTTCACCTTCGGCAACTGGGGCGTGGCGTCAAACTATGACCTCTGCCTGGACTCCTCCCTGCTGGGTCTGGAAGGAGCGGCAGAGGTCATCATCGATTTCGGCCGCCGCGCGGGGCTGCTCTAGCCCTCCGCCCGGCACAGGCGGCTTACAGCGCCAGACCGAGATGCAGGCCGACCGACGGACCGATGGTCGGGCCGAAGAAGATGTTGGACTTGCCCCACAGGCGGATGGACAGGCCCGGCTGCCAGGAGAGATACCAGTTGAGTTCCCCCGCCTTCGGATTTCCGTCAATGATAGCCCCGTCCACTTTGTAGGCATAGGAGCCGCCGACCATCACGTCGCTGTACAAGGAAATGCGGCGCGTCCGGTCCAGGGGGATATAGTGGCGGTGATAGAGATAGAAATTCCACCGGTACTGATGGGCGGGATTGGCGTCGATATACTGCCAGCCATGCCCCACACCCAGGCCGAACACCTTGTTCGGGCTCGTCCGGATGCCGGCGGTCAGGTCCGCGGCCATGTAATAGAACATGCCGTTGGCCCGTACGCTGAATTCGGGTTTCCAGTACTTGCGCCCCTCGGCGGACAGGTGCGCCTTTACCTCCTCGAAATAATTCCCGGCCACGAAATTGGGCGTTTCGAAATTCAGCTTGTCGCCAACGACCGTGGACGTGGTGTCTGCCGTCTGGGCAAAGGCCGGAGCCAGGATCATGAGCGCGGAAAGGATAGTGATCAGATGTTTCATAGTATTGTGGTTTTATTGTTTGTCGAACATGGAACGGAGGTCCGCCAGGGTGGCGCTGCCCTCCAGATATAGGATGGTGATGACCCAGGCGGGGCCTTCCGGACGGGCCTGGTAGCAGAGGTAGCGGTGGGTCTTCCCCCGCCCGGCGGGCTGGACCAGGGCGTAAGTGAGGAGGTCCCCGGTCATCTCCGTCTCGGCGGATATCGCCGCCTCTGCGTCGGCTTTCACCAACGCAGCCACTTCCAGGGCCGTTTTCTTGTCGACCTGGAACCGGACGCTGCGGTAGAAGTCAAGTTTGTAGGTGGTCATGCTGCTCCCGCGGACCTCCGTCCGGACCATGCGTTCGGAAGGGATGACCCGTCCCCGGAAGATGGCGTTGCTGTTCAAGCCCCGCTGGGCGAAGGCCGCTCCGGATGTCAGGAGCAGAGCCAACAGGAAAAGAAGTAATTTTTTCATCGCCGGAACATTTCTATGAGGTTTGTTTCGGCGGGCGATTCGCCCGCAAAAAAGTCCGCCAGCGAAGCGTCCACGGACGCCATGATCTGCTCGCTGTCGGTAGAAGTTTCTCCGTAAGCATAAAGGACGCACAGATCGCTTCCTGTCCCCTTGTTGCGGGAGACGATCCCGACGGACAGGAGGATGACGAGGGCGGCCGCGGCGGCGGCCCAGGCATAGGCCAGGCGCGGCCGCACCTCGCGGTGCGCGCGCTGCCGGCCGATGGACAGGTAGCCCAGCACGCCCCGCAGTTCCTCGAATGCGGGATCGTCCGTCCTGGCGGCGTACCGGGCAAGCTTCCGCTCCTCTGCCGGGGTGGTCTCACCTTCCCAGTAGCGCTGCATCAAGGCTGTGTATTTCTCTTTATCTGTCATCTTTCAGTGCATTTCTAAGTGTTTTGCGGGCGCGGGAGAGCTGCATCCTCGCCGCGGCCGGCTCCATGCCGAGTTCCCGCGCTATGTCTTCCAGGGTCCGCCCGCCGTATTCTTTCTCCTCCAGGATGTATCGCTGCACCTCGGTCAGTTCCGATTCGATCTTGCGGTGCATGGCGGCGTAGGCCTCCTCCTTGTCGTCCGCGTCCGGCGGCGCTTCCGCGATATCCGCTTCCAGCGGGAACGGGTGCCGTCGTCTCCTTTCATTGAGGCTGGCGTTGCGGACCGTCCGGACCAGCAGGGCTGCGGCTTCCTGTTCGGACTGCAGCGGATACTGCTTCCGCCAGAGCCGCACGAAGCTTTCCTGCAGGACATCCTCGGCGCCGTCCGGATCGAGCAGCACGCGCACGGAAATCCCCTTCAGCTTCTGCCGAAGCCTGACAAACGCGTCAGTCAGGAAATCATTCATCATTGCAGCTACCGTTGTCGTTTTTTGTGCCGTTCACTCTATATAACACGGCCGAAGGTGAAATGTAACAAAAAAAACAGAAACTGCCGCCCGAAAAGGGTGGCAGTTTCTATCGGATACAGGGAAAATGCCTGCTATTTCGCATCCATCGCCTGGCAGGCGGTGATCGCGATCATCTTGTAGACGTCGTCCACGGAGCAGCCGCGGCTCAGGTCGTTGACCGGGCGGGCGATACCCTGGAGGATGGGGCCGATGGCGTCGGCGTTGCCGAGGCGCTGGACCAGCTTGTAGGCGATGTTGCCCACCTCGAGGTTGGGGAACACGAGGACGTTGGCGTTGCCGGCGATCTCGGAACCGGGAGCCTTCTTCTGGCCCACGGAGGGCACGAGGGCGGCGTCGGCCTGGAGCTCGCCGTCGATCTTGAGGGCGGGATCCAGCTCCTTGGCGAGCGCGGTGGCCTCGACGACCTTGTCCACGACTTCGTGCTTGGCGGAGCCCTTCGTGGAGAAGGAGAGCATCGCCACGCGCGGCTCGGCGAAGCCGGCCACGCTCCTGGCGGTCTGCGCCGTGCAGACGGCGATCTGCGCCAGCTGCTGGGCGTCCGGAGCCGGGGTCACGGCCACGTCGCCGATCACGAGCACGCCGTTCTCGCCGTACTGCGGGGTCTGGGTGACCATCAGCATCGCGCCGCTCACGCAGGTGATGCCGGGGGCGCACTTGATGATCTGCAGGGCCGGGCGGAGCGTCTCGCCGGTGGTGGAGAGGGCGCCGCTGATCTGGCCGTCGGCGTCGCCGCTCTTGATGATCAGGCAGCCGAAGTAGAGCGGGTCGAGGACGGTCTTGCGGGCCACCTCGAGGGTCATGCCCTTCTTCTGGCGGAGCTGGAAGAGGAGCTGGGCGTATTCTTCGGTCTTGTCGCTGGTCTCCGGGTCGATGATGGTGGCCTGGTCGATATGCTTGAGGCCCAGCTGGGCGGCATAGGCAAGGACTTTCTCGCGGTTGCCGATCAGGATGATGTCGGCGAGACCGTCGGCAATGGCGCGGTCGGCCGCCGTGATGGTGCGCTCCTCGAAGGATTCCGGGAGCACGATGCGCTGCCTGTTGGACTTGGCGCGCGCAACAATCTGGTCAATAAGGGACATATCGTTTAGTTTTCTAATTCGGAGACAAGGTGCATCGTGTCGCGGGCGATCACCAGCTCTTCGTTGGTCGGGATGAGGGCCACCTTGACGGTGGAATCCGGGGCGGAGATGATGGTCTCGGCGCTGCGGGCGGCGTCGTTGGCGTCAACGTCGATCTTGACACCCATGTAGGAGAGGTTGTCGCAGATGTGGCGGCGCAGGCGCGGGTTGTTCTCGCCGATGCCGGCGGTGAAGACGATGAGGTCCACGCCGTTCATCTCGGCGATGTAGGCGCCCACGTTCTTGATGGTGTCGTAGGTCAGCTTCTTGAGCACGATCTTGGCGCGGACGTCGCCGGCCTTGGCGGCCGCGTCCATGTCGCGCAGGTCGGAGCTCTTGCCGGACAGGCCGAGGAAGCCGCTCTTCTTGTTCATGATGGTCGTCATCTCGTCCGGCGTGAGGTTTTCCTTCTTCATCAGGTACGGGATGATGTTGGCGTCGATGTTGCCGCAGCGGGTGCCCATGATCATGCCCTCGAGCGGGGTGAAGCCCATCGAGGTGTCCACGACCTTGCCGTCGCGGATGGCGGTCACGGAGCTGCCGTTGCCGAGGTGGCAGGTGATGATCTTGGAGTGCGCCAGGTCCAGGCCGGCGAGCTTGGCGCCGCGCTGGGACACATATTGGTGCGAGGTGCCGTGGGCGCCGTAGCGGCGCACGCGGTATTTCTCGTAGTACTCATAGGGAAGGGCGTACATATAGGCGTACGGCTCCATCGTCTGGTGGAAGGCCGTATCGAAGGTCACGACCTGCGGGACGTCCGGCAGGACGTGCGAGATGGCGTGGATGCCGAGCAGGTGGGCCGGGTTGTGCAGCGGGGCGAAGTCGCAGCAGATCTCGATCTTCTTGAGGACGTCGTCGTTGACGATCGTGCTCCCGGAGAAGAAATCCGCGCCCTGCACGATGCGGTGGCCGACGGCCTCGATGTCGTCGAAGCTGGACAGCACGCCGTGGTCCGGATCCACGAGGGCGTCGAGCACGAGTTTCATGCCGACTTTGTGGTCGGGAATCGGGAGGGTGACGGTGTAGGGGTCCTTGCCGGTGGGTTTGTGGGTGAGGCAGCCGTCGGGCAGGCCGATCTTTTCGACGAGGCCCTTGGCCAGCAGATCATATACGTCGTCGTTCTTCATGTCGAGAAGCTGGTACTTCACCGAAGAACTTCCGCAATTGATTACAAGGATAATCATATGTCAAATTAAAGGTTCCAAAAATCGCGCAAATTTACGAAATATTGCGTATTTTGCCAAAAATCTGATTGAAATGGCCGGGGAGCAAGACATCGTGGCGGTTTCAATCCCTTTTTCAGCAGGAGTGGTGATGGCGGCCTTGTTGCCGCCTGGGAGCGATGCGCTTTTCTGGGCCGGAGCGGGGGCTTGTCTCGCTGCCGGCGGGCTGTTCGTGGCCGCCGCCGAACGGGGGCCGCGCACCCCCTGCCTGCTGGCGCTTTTCTGGGTGCTCGGCGTGCTCTGCCGGGTCACCGCCGGGCTGGCGCCGGCG
>JAEEGK010017903.1_pt1 | contig 15384 bp, 13 predicted proteins | sample 8958771 | NCBI WGS metagenome assembly JAEEGK01 (sample SAMN16246547, study PRJNA631951) | gut metagenome | biome: gut microbiome; feature: rumen; material: SC-attached | host: Bos | place: Iran: Karaj | collected 2018-10 | reverse complement strand
GGGCAGCGTAAGGAGGGGCCCGCCCAGGACCAGGGCGCAGAGGGGGATCACAGGTCCCGCGTCCTTTATGGCCGGGGATATGGCGGCATGGTTGTCCAGCCCTCTGGACCTGTTCTCGCGGATCTTGGTGGTGAGGAAGATCTCGTAGTCCATCCCGAGCCCGAGCAGGACCACGAACAGCACTATCGGCACCAGGAACAGCACGGGGGTCCCGAGGATCGTGTCGAACACGATGCTGGTCAGGGCCGCTGTGGCTATGACGCTGAAAAGGATGGTCAGTATGGCTCTCACGGGGGTCAGGTAGCTGCCGAGTATCACGAACAGCAAGGCGATGAGCAGCACGGCGACCACTATCCTGATCATCGAGAACTGCTTCTCGACCTCCTCGGATATGTCGTTGAGCGTGGCCGCGGTCCCGGTCACATAAGACCTGGACCACACGTCGGAGTATACGGAGTCGTAACCCCCTTCCGTATGGAACTCGTCCTTGAGCTTGGAGACGAAGTCCATGGTCCCGTCGGACATGGGCTCCTGGGAGGTGATGACCGTCATGGCCACATGGCTGGCGGTGGCGTCGATTATGCCGGTGCCGTAGTTGAGGATCCCGTCCACCACGTTGGCGAACGTCAGGCCCTGCGCGTTCAGGACGGTGTCTGGGGAAGGCTGCTGGCCGGTCATCTGGGCGACCGCGGCCATGACGGCCTGGACGGGGCCCTTCACGGCGGACGGGAGCATGCCGGCGATCGCGGGGTTGACGACGGACGGGTCGTCCGTTCCGAGCTTTGCCTGGGCCTGCAGGTACATGACCTTCCAGGAGCTCGCGCCGCTGACGGTCCCGACGATGTCGCCGTGGCTTTCCTTGATCTCGTTCGAGAGCCGCATCATGGCCGGGACCGCCCCTGCGGGTCCGGCGGCGGTCATGCTGAGGCCCTTCTCGTTCCATATCACGTACGGCACCGTCTGCGGGCCCACGTCGAAGCCGCCCACGGTCCCTATGCTCCCGTCGAGGTCCAGGACCACGTACGTGGGCATGATCATCCCTCCGTCGGTCTGCTCCATGATGGCGTGGAGGCCGTCCACGGACTCGGAGGGGGGCATGACCGATATCATGTCCGCGGAATCCTCCGACTGGGTATAGGCGTAGACGGACGGCACGGCGACGACGAGCAGGACGGCCACTATGGCGACCGCATGATTTTGGGTGAAGCGTGCCAGCCAGCCGAAGTACCTCGTGGATAAGCCGGTGAGGGTCCCGTGGAACCCTTTCTTTTCAGAAGCGGCCCTCTCCTCGTTCTTCTTGTACTTCTCGATGTCGGAAGGCCAGAATATCCTCTCTCCGACGAGGTTGATGAGCGAGGGTATGAACGTGAGGGCGGCGAACAGCGCGACGGCTATCCCGAGGGCGAGGATAATGCCCATGGTCTGCACCATGGAGAAGTCGCACAGGGCGAGGGCGAGGAAGCCGATGATGACGGATATCCCGGAGGTGAACACCGCCTCCCCGCCCCATACTACCGCTTCCCTGAGCGCCTCGTCGTGGCTCCTGCCCTTCACGCGCTCGTCTTTGTATCTGGTCATGATGAACACGGCGTAGTCGCATCCCGCGCCGAGCATGGCCACGAGGATCAGCACCTCGGTGATGTAGAATATGTCGAGGGCCTGGCCTATGAAGTACATCAGCATGAGCACTATCGCGTACGCCATGCCCACGACCGCAGGCGGGACGACTGCGGTTACCAGCGCGTAGAAGAAGAGCCCGAGAAGGACGAAGATCAGCGCGATGCTGAGGGGGTCCACCTTGGAGACGTCCTCCATGGACGACTTCTCGGTGTCGTATCCGATGGCGGCGTTCCCGGTCAGATAGGTCTTGTTGTCGGCTTCGACGTTGGATTTGGCGGCCGACAGGATGGACCTGATGTTGCCGGTCTCGTCCCCGATGTCCAAGCCCTCTCCGCCGGCCAGCGCCAGCAGGAAGACCCCGCTGCCGTCGCCGCCCTTCGAGTAGCTTCCGTAGCTCTGTATGTCGATCCTTTCCCCGTACCGGTCCGACATCAGGGCGGCGAACTCGGCTTGGATCTCCGGGGCCTTGGCCCGCTGGGCGTCGTCGGAGTATGATATGACGACGATGTCCGAGAGGTCCAGGGAATTCGTGAAGTACTCCTCCATCACGGCCGATCCCTGCGAAGACTCCGTCTGCGATCCGGACATCTCCGTCATGTCGTACACCAGGACGTCGCCGCTCTGGGGAACGAAGAACAGGGATGCGACCAGCACCGCCAGCCATGCGACCACGATGGCCTTGGAGTGCCTGCTTATCACGTTTGACAAACTTGAGAACACAACTATTCCTCTGAGGGCCCACGATTTCTATGCCGTATTTATTAATTTTGATTATGTTCAAAATAATAGCCGAAATAAATGGGATAGAAGACGTTAACAATCAACTATGCTCAAATTAATTTGAACGTAGTCATGATTATATATCCCTCGCAAGATGGAACCGGCATGTCCGTCCGCAAGCCGTCCAAGTCCGAGGCCAAGCGCATCGAGGCCCGCAGCCAGATCATGAGGGCGGCCCTGAGGCTGTTCTACGTCAAAGGGTATGACAGCACCACCACCCGGGACATCGTCAGGGAGGCGGGGATACTGAACGGCAGCCTGTACAACCGCTTCAAGAGCAAGGACAGCATACTGTCCAACATAGTGTCGGACGCCATGACGGCCATCCTCGACAGTTCCGAGAAGGCGTTCGTGGCGGAGAAGGACCTCACGAAATCGCTGGCGCTGCCTGCCGCCGTGGAGCTTCACATCGCGCATTCGTCCCCTAACCTGGCCGGGCTGATATACCACGCCAGCCAGTCCTGGGAGGCGGTGGACGGCATGGTGGACATGTACCGCGAATGGCTCAGGTCGGTGTGGCCGGACCTGTTCCACGACCATCTGGACGGCCAGCCTTTCCGCTTGGCGATCCTGGCGGTCGTCGGCGGGCTGGGGAACGTATGCGGCGAGTACGCCCACGGATACTGCGGGGACTACCGCGAGGTCCTGGAAGGGTTCCTGAAGTCCTTGGCGCTGACTGTCAACATGCCCCAGTTCGAAGCCAGGAAGGTGGCGGCGGAGCTCGCGGACTACGTCGAGGGCAGCGACATCCGCATATGCGGGTACAGGCTGTCCGACCTGGACCGGCTCGGGACGGAACGACGCCGGGATCCGTGATAGAAGCGAGGCGAGCCCCCGGAGGGGCCCGGCCTCAAAGGTATTTGTTCTGTCTCATCCTCTCGAGCGCCAGCTTGATGCGATCGACAGGCTCCGTCACGGTCATCCTGATGTATCCCTCGGCGGACTCGCCGAACCCGGACCCCGGGGTGACGATGACGCCGATGTCGATCATCCTCTGGGTGAACTCGGCGGAGGACGTCTTGCAGTCGAACCATACGTAGAACGTCCCCTTGGGCATCTTGACGTCGTACCCTAGACCTCTGAGCCCGTCGACGAGGACCTTCCTCCTCTCGGCGTACACGGCCATGTTGTCGGCGATGGCCTTCGGAAGCCTCCCGTCGTCGCCGTACATCTCCAGCGCCTTTATCCCCGCCTTCTGTATGAATATCGGAGCGCCGGAGTCGGTCTGGCCCTTGCATTTCTTCAGGCCGGCGATCAGGTCGGGGTGCCCCACTGCGTATCCCAGGCGGAAGCCGGTCATGTTGAACGTCTTGGAGAACGATCCGAACTCGATGCAGTCAGGGCCGGCCTGGAGCGCGGAGGGCGCCTGGTAGCCGTCGTAGCACATCTCGGAGTAGGCGTTGTCGTAGCACAGGATGGTGCCGTTGAGCTGGCACCACTCGTAGACCTTCTTGAGGTAGGCGAGGTCGCAGGTGGCGCCGGTGGGGTTGTTCGGATAGTTCAGATAGAGCATCCTCGCCCCCTCGGGGCACTCGTCCACGTCCAGGAGCCAGTCCTTCTCGGCCCTCAGCGGGACCTTGACGCACTTCGCCTCGTTGAATATGGTGGCCGCCCCGGAGTACACGGGGTACCCGGGGGAGGGCGCCACTATGGTCTCCCCGGCGTTCACGAAGGCCTGGGCGATGTTGAATATGGCTTCTTTCGACCCTATGGTGACGCACACCTGGGTGTCTGGGTCGACGTCGATCCCGTATCTCCTCTTGTACCACTTCGCCACTGCGACACGGAGGTCCTTCTCGCCGGCGGACGAGGAGTACTTCTGGTTCTCGTTGACCTCGGCGGCCTCGCACATGGCGTCCACGACGCAGCCGGGGGCGGGCAGGTCGGGGTCCCCGATCCCGAAGTCTATCATGTCCCATCCGGCGGCCCTCTTCTCGGCGGAGAGCTTCTCCAGCCTCACGAAAAGATAGGGGGGTATCTGTTTCAGCCTCTCGGCTTGTTCGAATCCCATTTCAATCTCCTCAGATCGTCCCCTCGAACACGAGCTCGGCAGGCCCTTCCATCAGGACGTATCCCAGGTCCTTGTCCACGGTTATCCTGAGCCATCCTCCCGGCAGGCGGACGTCAACGGGCTCTCCGAAGGGCACCAGCCCCTGGAGCGCGGCCGCGACCGTGGAGGCGCATGCCCCTGTGCCGCAAGCGAGGGTCCATGCTGCGCCCCTTTCGTAAACTCTTATATGAATTTTCCCGTCGATCACCTTGCAGAACTCGACGTTGGTCCTGCGGGGGAAGAACGGGTGCCTCTCCAGGACGGGTCCCAGCCTGTCGACGACGGAGTCGTCCATCGGGGAGAATATGACGAAGTGCGGGTTGCCCATGGACACGGCGCTGGCCGTGAACCTCTCCCCGCAGGCCTCGAAGGGCTCCCCTACGAACCTGCCGTCATGGTCGACGGGCACAGACCTCCCGTCGAGGATGGGGGCGCCCATGTTTATTCTGACCGCGACGGCCTTCCCGTCCTTAACGGACACGTCTGCGGCCAGGTCGCCGGCCAGCGTGTGGACGGAGAACGACTCCTTCCTTACGATCCCGAAGTCGTAGGCGTGCTTGGCGACGCACCTTATCCCGTTGCCGCACATCTCCGCCTCGCTGCCGTCGGCGTTGATTATCCTCATCGTGATGTCGGTGGACTCCCCGGGCATGACGTACAGGACGCCGTCGGCGCCGATGCCGTAGTGGCGGTCGCAGGCCTTCCTGCACCATTCCGGGTCTATCCGCAGGCTTCCGTCCGTGCCGTCCAGCAGGATGAAGTCGTTCCCTATCCCCTGATACTTCCAGAACTTCATCGCCTGAGCCTCTCGGGTATGATCTGGTGCCTCCACTGCTCCTCGACGGTCTCCGCCTCGCGTATCAGCTCCGCCTTCCCGTCGTTCACCAGCACCTCCCTGCAGAGGGGCCGGGAGTTGTAGTTGCTGCTCATGGAGAACCCGTAGGCTCCGGCGTTGTAGACCGCGACGATGTCGCCCTCCTTCGGCTCGGGGAGCACGCGGTCGTGGGCGAGGTAGTCCCCGGACTCGCATATGGGCCCGACCACGTCGTACTTGTCCACGCACGCCTTGCCGAACTTGTTGGCTATCGCCACATAATGGTAGGAGTCGTACATGGCCGGCCTGATTAGGGTGTTGAACCCGGCGTCGCAGCCGACGTACTTCTTCACGCCGGCGTCCTTGACGTCGTTCACCCTGGTGAGGAGGACGGTGGTGTCGCAGACGATGTACCTCCCCGGCTCCAGGACCAGGGTCTCGACGTCGGTCTCTTCCGTCACCATGCTGGTGAGGTTGGCGGCCAGCTCCCCGACGTCCATCTCCTCCTCCTGGGGCCTGTACGGGACGCCGATCCCCCCGCCCATGTCTATGAATTCCAAGCTTATCCCCAGCTCGGAGATCTGGTTGACCAGGTCCACCAGGACCTCCATCATGTCCATGAACGGCTCCACCGACTGCCCTCCGGAGCCGATGTGGGCGTGTATGCCCCTGATGTCGAACCCAAGGTCCTTGGCCCTGGCGTAGGTCCCTATGACCTCGTCGAGGGGTATCCCGAACTTGGCGCCCTTGGTCCCGGTTATGACCTTCGCGCCGTGGCCGGACCCGACGCCGGGGGTGATCCTGAATGAGACGGGGTGCCCGGGGGCGATCTCCGCCAGCCTCTCCATCTCCGAGACGGAGTCCAGGTTGATCATCACCCCGAGGTCCGAGACCTCTTTCAGCTCGGAGTCGCTGACGTTGACCCCGGTGTACATTATCCTGTCCGGGGAGAACCCGGCCTTGAGGCAGGTCTTGACCTCCCCGATGGACACTGCGTCTATCCCGGAGCCCTCCTGCTCGAGTATCCTCAGGATGGCGAGGTTGGTGTTGGCCTTGCACGCGTAGTGCACCCTCGTGTCCATGTGCCTGGAGAACGCCTCGTATATGGCGCGGTAGTTCTCCCTGAGCCTCTTCTCGTCGGTGACGTACACCGGGGTGCCGAACTCGTCGGCTATCTCCACGGCGGACTTGCCGCCTATAAGCATATGGCCGTCCCTGCTCTCGAACTCGCGCATCATCTCGCTCACCTATGTACTTGTCATGGAGTATCCTGACCACGTCGATGACCTTGCTCATAGGCACGACGAAGTTCAGGGAGACCTCGGACGCCCCTTCGGATATCATCTCCACGTTGGCTTCCGCCTCCTTGACGGCGGAGAATATGTCCGCGGAGACCCCGCACTTGTCCAGGAGGTTGTCCCCGACGGCGCATATGAGCGCCACGTTGTTCTTCACGTCGATCCTCTCGATTTCGTACCCTTCCAGGCAGTTCAGCTTCCTGAGGGTGTTCTTCACGTCGTTGCTGTGGACGAGGAACGCCACCGTCGAGAGCGACGTGGATATGGAGTAGATTATCGTGTCGGCCTCGGCGATGAGGTCCAGTATGCGGGCTACCATGGAGGGCTTGTACGCCATCTCGGCGGAGCTTATCGTCACTATGGACAGGTCGGTCTTGGCCGCGACGCTCCTCAGCAGCTCGTTCTTGGGCTTCCTGAGGTGGTGGATCAGGGTCCCGGGCTCCTCCGGCTTGAAGGAGTTCCTGACCTTGAGCGGGATGTGCTTCAGCCTCACCGGCTCTATCGTCCTCGGGTGGAGGACCTTCGCGCCGAAGTAGGCCAGCTCCGCGGCCTCTCCGAAGTTCATCTCCTCTATCTTGATGGCTCCGGGGACTATCCTGGGGTCGGCGGACATGAACCCGTCCACGTCCGTCCAGATCTCCAGCATGTCCGCCCCCACGGCGTTGGCCACCACGGCGGCGGCGTAGTCGGACCCTCCCCTCCCGAAGGTGAGCGGCTTGCCGTCGGCGTTGACGCCGTAGTACCCGGTGATGACCGGCACCACGCCCATCGCCAGCAGCGGCTTCACGTTCATGGTCATGCCGCCCTCGCTCAGCTGGAGGTTCGCCGACCCGGAGAGCGGATGGCCCTCCGCGACGATCCCTGCGTCCTCGGAGGTGATCGCCTTCGCCTCCACGCCCATCCCCTTCAGGACATGGGCGAGCAGCAGGGTCGAGAACCTCTCTCCCTGGCTTACCACGCCGTCCTTGTAGAACGGGTCGTCCCTGTCGGAGTTCACGGCCGCGTCGAACGCCTCCATCCTCCTGTCGAACTCGTCCATGAAGGCCTCCAGGGCCTCCCCTTCGAACAGCCTCCTCGCGGCGGACACGTGCTTGTTCACGAACTGCTCCCTGATGGACCTGTAGTCCTGGGGCTGGTTCTCCACTATGGATACGAGGAAGTTCGTGACCCCGGACATGGCGGAAGCCACGACGATCCTCTCCCCCTCGGTGCCGGCGATTATCCCGGCGACCCTTCTCAATGCCTCTGGGGAGCCCACGCTGGTCCCCCCGAACTTCATCACGGTGATCATTTGCGATTCCTCGTGTCTAGCGTCAGATGCCCAGTCCCTTGAGGACCGGGTCGATGGCCGCCTTCCCGCCCTCGGACAGGGGGGTCAGCGGCAGCCTTGGGACGCCCGCCCCGAAGCCCATGCGCCCCATCACGTACTTGATGGGGATAGGGTTGCTCTCGCAGAAGAGGGCGTTGAACAGCGGCAGCAGCGTGCCGTGTATCTGGGAGGCTATGTCGAAGTTCCCTCCCATGGCGTTGCACACCATCTCGGAGACCAGCCCGGGGCAGCAGTTCGCCGCCACGGATATCACCCCGTCCGCGCCCAGGCAGATCAGGGGGAACGTGAGGCTGTCGTCGCCGCTGAGGACCTCGAACCCCTTCGGCCTCCGGCTGATGACGGACTGTATCTGTGCCATGTTCCCGCTGGCTTCCTTCACCCCGACGATCCCGGGGACCTCCGCGAGCCTCATGAGGGTGTCCACGTTGACGTTGCACCCGGTCCTCCCAGGTATGTTGTACACCACCAGGGGGCAGTCCACGGCCTCCGCTATGGTCTTGTAGTGCAGGTAGAGCCCCTCCTGGGTGGGCTTCACGCAGTAGGGGGATATCGAGAGCAGGCCGTCCGCCCCCAGGTCCGCCGCGCTCTTGCTGAGGGCCACGGCCTCGGTGGTGCTGTTGCTCCCGGCGCCTGCGAGCACCTTGGCCTTCTTGGCCTGGTCTATGACTATCTCCAGGACATGTACGTGCTCCTTGTGGCTTAGCGTCGCCGACTCCCCGGTGGAACCGCAGGGGATGAGGACGTTGACGCCGTTCTCCTCCTGGAAGTCCACCAGCCTTCTGAGGGCCTCCTCGTCTATGGACCCGTCCTTCCCGAACGGGGTGATCAAAGCTGTGCCGGTTCCTGCGAACATTCTCATGCCTCCCCGAAGTGCTCCTTGAGTATCAGGCGGGTGCGGGTGCTCAGTATGTTGTCGTAGCGCCTGACCCTCTCGATTATGTCGTTGAGATGCTGGGACGATTCCACGTCTATTATGGCTATGATGTCCTGGTCCCCGGTGACCTCGAACACCGCTGTCACGCCGTCGTATCCGGCCAGCTCCCTGGCTATCTGCTGCGTGTCGGTGTTCACGTCTATCCTTATCTCGACCAGTGCCTTGACGTTCTTGGAGCTCGTCCTGATCGTGAAGCCGCGTATGACCCCTTCCTCCGTCATGCGGTGGACCCTGCTGCGGACAGTCCCCTCGGAGACGCCCAGCTGGTTCGCGATCTCGACGAAGGGACACCTGGAGTCCTTCTTCATGATCTCGATGATCTTCTTGTCAAGGTTGTCTATCATGGTATCCCCGCGCAGCTCTCAGAGCCTGCCGTCCCCTATCTGTTCCACTTATATAAACAATGGTTAATCGTCATCCGAATGACGTTTTTCACAGGACACGATGTGTAAAATAAGGTAAAGGGTTTGGTATTCTGCGGATTCCGCAGATTCAGTCCAACTTGTCGTCCGGCCTTCTGCGGCCGTCGCAGTTCTTCAGGGTGATCTCGTACTTGGTGTACGGGATCTCGATGTCGTTCTCCTTGAACAGCTGGAATATCCTCTCCCTGAGCTCTCCGGCGTAGGTACCGCTGTCGTCGAAGTTGTCCACGTAGACCGCCAGGCGCAGCTCTATGCCGGAGTCCTGGAAGTCGGTCAGCCTTACGCTGGGCTTGCTCCTGGACCCGTCGACGACCGCGTGGGGGTGCTCCATCCCGGCCTTGGTCATCAGCACCTTCGCCTTCTCCAGGTCGGCCTCGTACGCGATGGTCATGTACACGTAGACCCTGAACTCAGGCGTCTCCCTGGTCACGTTGACGATGGTGGCGGAGGTGAGGGTGTTGTTCGGCATCGTCACCACCTGGTCCTTCTCCCAGGTGTACAGCTCGGTGAACATGAGCTTGACCTTCTTGATGATGTACACCGTGTTGTTGATCTTGATGAAGTCGCCCTTCCTGAACGGGCGGGTGGAGAGCAGGATGATGCCGCTGAAGAACTGGCTGAGGATGTTCTGGGCGCCCATGGTTATCCCCAGGGTGACCACTCCCGCGCTCATCAGCAGCCCTGCGAAGTCCACGCCCATGCTGGCCAGTATCACGGTTAGCGCCGACACGCATATGACGATCTGGCCTATCATCTTGAACAGGGGGAGCAGGGAGCTGTCCAGCCCTCCGACCACGCCCGCGTCGTCGACCGTCTTGAGTATCGCGCCCATGATGAACACGTAAATGCGCCATGCCAGGACGGCGCCTATGCACACGTAGACGAACACCGACGTGGCGCCGATGACGTGGCACACCTCCGGGCTGGCGCCGATTATCTGGGCGCACAGGTTCAGGGAGTACACGAACATCAGGCTGCTCAGAATCTTGGTAAGCGACTTCTTCAGCTTGACCTTCTCCATCTTGGTGACCTTGTCGTCGAAATGCCTGGTGAGAAGCGGGATGAAGATGTAGCACAGCAGTATGTTGGCCAGGATCGTCATGATCATGGTGGCCAACGATGCGAACCAGGGCTCCCCGAGGGGCCCTTCCAAGGTGTTGGGGATGAACCCGAAGAACTTGTTGTAATGCGAGTCGGTGTAGTACAGGGAGGTTATGTTGACCTCGAGGGTCAGATTTATCTCATATCCGATGTCCCCGTCGAAGCCGTTCAGGTACTGGACGTACACGGTCATCGGCACCTTGTAGGTTCCGGTGTTGGCGTATTCCAGGGTCTTGACGATCAGCCCGTCCCCGACGTATTCGTGGGGCTCCACGTCGATGCTCCCGGTGGAGGCGCGGACCTCGGCGGTCCCTTCCAGGGTGCTGGTGCCGAACACCACGGCCACCGGCACGTCCAGCTCGTTGAACACGTACACCCGCAGCTCCCGTTGGCTGTTGCTGCTCATGTCGATGGCGGGTATGTCGCCGCTGACGGACGAATCGAACCTGACCTCCGGAATGCTGATGCGCACGTCGCTGCTCGAGTCCGCGTCGGAGGCCGACGGGACCGCGGCGAGGGCGAGCACGGCGATCAGGAGGACGGCCGCCGTTCTAACCTTCATGGATACCCGATATTCGTGATATATATCTAAACGTCGCATGGCTTCGCATGTGGCACGACACCGTCATATGGGCGATCCTGGTGGCGTCCTCGGCCGCCATACTAGCGTCGGCGGGGGCCTGGGACCTCTGCATCAGGCGGGTCCCGGACAGGCATTGGGCGCTCATATCCGCCATAGGGGTGGCCTGCTCCTCCCTGCTGGCGTCAGGCTACGCCCCTGCCGTCTCCGTCCTGGCGTACGCGGCGTCATCCGCGCTGATGGCGGCGTACATGCTGTCGGAGCGGGCGCCCGGGATGCTTGTCCTGCCGGCCGCGTTCCTCGTGTCCGCCTGGGCATACGCCGAGACGGGGTACGCCGGCCTGCTGGGACCTGGGATCGCGTTCGCCGCCTTCCTGTGCATGTACGCCACGGGGCTGATAAGGGGAGGAGCGGACGCGAAGGCGCTGATGTCCCTGTCCCTCGCCTTTCCCGCATACCCCGCCGTCGGCGGGATGCCGTGGATATGGCCCCCCACATGGCCGGCAGAGGCGTTCCTGTGCCTTCCGGTGTCGGTGCTCTGTCTGGCGGCCGCCTTCACCGCGGTCCCGATGGCGCTCGTGGGCGTCGTCAACGCGTCTCACGGAAGGTTCGGGAGAAGGATGTTCACGGAATACCCCGTGTCCACCCGCAAGGCGATGTCCTCGTTCGTCTGGACGCTTCAGGACGTCGAAGGCGGGAGGGTCGTGCGCACGCCGCCGTCGGACGACCCCGGCGCCATACGCAGGCTTGAGGACATGGGGGTGACGACCGTCCAGGCCACGCCGATGGTACCGTTCGTGACGTTCCTTGCGGCCGGGTTCGCGACCGCTGTGATGCTGGGGAACCCGTTGTTCCAATTGTTCCGATAGAAGGGGGGCCGGGTTGCGGACGGCTTCCGGATCATGTCCGTCCCGGCACCGCATACGCTATCGCAGTCTAATATAAAAACTATTGGATGTATATTCCATACGCTGATTGTACATTATATTTAAATAGTGTTTCTTTACCGTACTATATTAAGTTTGTGTTTACAGCAGGAGCACCTGTCCCCGTCCAGCGACACGATGTCCACAAGGTACCCGAGCCTCTTGATCACGGCGGTCCCGCACTCGGGGCAGTAGGTGTCGTCGGCGTCGTCCGTGAGGGTGTTCCCGACGTATACGTAGTTCAGGCCCTTCTCCATGCCGATCTCCCTGCAGCGCATGACCGTCTCCACAGGCGTCCAGGGGACGTCCATCATCTGGTTGTCGGGGTAGAATCTGGTGAAATGGACCGGAACGTCCTCCGACAGGCGTCCGCGGACCCATTCGCAGAACCTGCCGACCTCCTCCTCGGAGTCGTTGTACCCCGGGATCACCAGGTAGGTCAGCTCCAGGTGCACCCCGGACTCGAACACGGTCACGACGCTTTTTAGCACGTCCTCGAGGCGCGCCCCACAGACGTTCTTGTAGAAATCCTCGGTGAACCCCTTCACGTCGATGTTCATGGCGTCGGCGACTTTGCATAGATCCTTGAGGGGCTCCTCGCAGATCAGGCCGTTGGACACGATTATGCACTTCAGGTCCGGGTCGGCCTTCATGACGTCCAGCATGTACTCGAACCAGATCATCGGCTCGTTGTACGTGAATGCTATCGCGTCCTGCCTCTCCTTGCGGCAGAGGGCCACGATCTCGTCCGGCCTCTCGTAAGTGGTGCGCTTCTTCCCGGACGGAAGCATGGATATGGCGTAGTTCTGGCAGTGCTTGCAGCTCATGTTGCATCCGACCCCTCCGAGGGAGAAGCACCTGGTCCCCGGACGGTAGTGGAACAGCGGCTTCTTCTCCACCGGGTCCACGCACACCGAGGACACCTTCCCGTAGGAGTACGCGACCAGCATGTCCTCGTCCGCCCGCCTGGCGCCGCATCTGCCGTAGCTCCCGACGGGTATCCTGCATCTGTGGGGGCACAGGCCGCACACGTATGCGTCCCCGTCCCTTTCATAATATCTCGCTTCGACGCGCTCGTTAATAACGGCCATAGGGTATCACGCTCCTCGCGCCGCCTTCCAGCAGCTCCGGGCGTCCGGCGTCGTTCACCACGCCTATGATATGGAACGGCACCTCCGCCTCGTAAATCTTGCCGAGCCTGCTCCGGTCGGCGGTGAACAGCAGCTCGTACTCGCCTCCGCAGCCCAGAAGCAGCTCTTTGACGGGCTTCCCGGATTCCCTGGCGATGTCCTCGACGTAGTCTTCGCGGGGTATGAAGTCCAGCTCGACGTCCATTCCGACGCCGGAAGCCTTACAGAGAGTGTTGAGCGCCGTCCCCAGCCCGTCGGACAGGTCCATGCACGACGACACCGCGCCGGAGGCCGCCAGGCTCATGCCCTCGGACACCCTCGGGACGGGGGTGTAAAGCGCGCTTCTGGCATCCTCCGCCTCCAGGCCCAGGTCCATGGCCTCCAGCGCGGCGGCCGGGCCCCCGAGCGGGCCGGTGACCGCGACGACGTCCCCGGGCACCGCCCCGGACCTTAACATCGGCGTCCTTCCGTCCATCACGCCCAAGGCTGTGCCGGCGACGATCCCGGGGCCCCGCTTGGTGTCTCCTCCGATTATCCCGGTACCGCAGAACTCGGCGCACTGGTCTATGCCGCTCATGATGTCGTACGCGGCCTGCGCCTCCAAGTCAGCCGGAAGGGCCAGGGCTGCCAGGAACCCGGTGGGGCGGGCGCCCATGGCGGCCAGGTCGCTGAAGCTGACGGCGGCGGCGTGCCATCCGAACTGCTCGTAGGTCATCCCGGCCGGGAAGTGTCTGTCGAACGTGACGATGTCGGTGGAAACGACCGTCCCCTCCATGGTGACGGCGGCGTCGTCCCCCGGCCCCACGCGTCCTTCCGGTCTTATGAAGCTCATGAAGTCGGCTATGAGGTCGCGTTCGTCGATATCTCCCAGCAGGGTCATCGTCCGGGGCATCTGCGGGCATCGGTTAAAACGTTGCCTCGGGCGTCTCCTCTCCGTCGGGACGGCCCTCTTTACGTTCATATTAATTATCAGTGTTCTGTTAGGCGGGCAGATAACATGATGATCGACGTCAAGTACGGCAAGGACGGGGTCCAGAAGGTGGACATCCCCGACGCCAACTACATCGGCACCTTCTACCCGAAGGACGTAGCGTGCGGGGACCCCGACGCGGTGATAGGCGAGTCCATAGACGACCCCATAGGCTACGAATCCTTGGAGAAGTTCCTGGAGGGCGGCAAGGACGTTGTGTTCATAGTCAACGACGGCACCCGCCCCACCCCCACCGCCAAGGTCCTGGACGCGCTGTCCAAGAGGATGGGCCTCAGGTCCGCCAGGTACCTCATCGCCACCGGGACCCACAGGGACATGACCGAGGAGGAGTACGGCTTCGTCTTCGGGTCCCACCGCCAGGAGCTCAAGGACCGCATCATCTGCCACGATGCGAAGAACTCCGAGTGCGTGTTCCTGGGGACGTCCAAGAACGGCACCCCCATGGAGGTCAACAAGGTCGCCGTGGACGCTGACAGGCTCGTGATCATCACCTCCGTGGAGCCCCATTACTTCGCCGGATACACCGGCGGGAGGAAGTCGTTCCTGCCCGGGGTGGCGTCCTTCAAGACCGTGGAGGCGAACCACAAGCTCGCGATGAGCATGGACGCACAGTCCCTCGCCCTCGAGGGGAACCCGGTCCACGAGGACATGATGGACGCCCTCGAGGTCGTGAAGGGGAAGAAGATATTCTCCATCCAGATGGTCCTGGACAGGCACCAGAACATCTACAAGGTGGCCTCCGGGGACCTGAACAAGGCATTCGAGCGCGCGGTCGGGTGGGCTAACGAGGTGTTCTCCGTCCCCATCCCCGAGAAGGCGGACATAGTCGTCTCGGTCGCCCCGTACCCCATGGACGTCGACCTGTACCAGTCTCAGAAGGCCTTAGACAACGGGAAGTGGGCCTTGAAGGAGGGAGGGACGATCATAATGGTCTCCAAGTGCAGGGAGGGCGTCGGGCACGCCACGTTCCTGAAGCAGCTCTCCACCTCCAAGGACCCCAGGAAGGTCCTGGAGAACCTCAAGGCCGAGTACAAGCTCGGATACCACAAGGCCGCCAAGATGGCCGAGATCGCCACCTGGGCGAAGATCTGCGCCGTCACGGACCTCGACCCCAAGCTCATCTCCGACGCCAACATCACCCCTTATAGCAACGTCGCCGACGCGGTCGGGGACGCCTTGAAGGAGAAGCCCGACGCGAAGGTCATAGTGCTGATGGACGGCAGCGTCACCATACCTAGGGTCTCCTCGTTCTCCCCGGAGAAGCTTGAGGCCGTCAGGAAGGCCCTCAACGTCTGTACGATGTGCGGGTTCTGCAAGAGCGTCTGCCCCTCGTTCAAGGCCATCGGGTGGGACACCGCCCTTTCCAGGGGACGCATCGTCCTGACCTACGGTCTGCTCAACGGAGAGC
>JAEEGK010017902.1_pt1 | contig 15384 bp, 7 predicted proteins | sample 8958771 | NCBI WGS metagenome assembly JAEEGK01 (sample SAMN16246547, study PRJNA631951) | gut metagenome | biome: gut microbiome; feature: rumen; material: SC-attached | host: Bos | place: Iran: Karaj | collected 2018-10 | reverse complement strand
GCAGCGTCACCTCACCCTGCATCAGCGGCAGCAGGTGGGCTATCTGCCCGATGCGCTCCGACTGCCGGGTGGTCAGCACGGGCACCTTATCCTCCAACTGCGAATAGGTATTGTCGGGCGTGCGGGCGACGGCGATACGGCTCTGGAATCCATCGGTGTAGTTGCGTACCACACGATAGAGGGCATCCGGCGTCCCGCACATCGTCACGTTCCACAGCAGATGCTCGATATGCACCCTCACCGCATCGGCACTCTTCGCCTCACGCTCGTACCTCGACCCGTCGTAGGCCTGACGCAGCATGACCGAGAAGTTACACATGTCCGACTTCCACTTCTCCGCCACCGTATCGGCCTCGGGCGTGAACGAGAAGGCGTGTTTGCCAGCGGTGTTCGCCAGGCGCTGGGCCACGTTGGCCACCGTGTTGTTCAGCGTGATGTACCGCCAAGGCAGCTTCAGTTCCTCAGGCTGTTCCTTCTTGTTCTTGGCCGCCTGCTTATTCCTGACCCACTCTTCCTCCTGCATCTCGTACATCTTGTTCAGTGTCCTCTCCTCTACCATCCACGCGTCCACCACGGGGTCGATCTTACCCTTCCCGCTGGCGAACTCACCGGCGATGTAGGCAATGAGGTTCAGACCGCGCTTCTCACCGTGAACGTCGAGCTTCACACCTGTGGCCAGCGCACCGATGCAGGGACAGATGGCCGTCACCGTCGGCATTGCCAAGCTCCCGCCCACCGCCTCGACGGAGTCCTTCACGCCCTGCGGCAACTTTTTGGCTATCAAGCCTGAGCCCCCTAAGTTAGGGGGTTGGGGGTCTGAACCATCGTCTAGGTCATCTAAATCGCACAATGGGGACTGTCCCTTTTGTGAGATTTCCTGCTGCGCCCGAGCATTAATCTCTCGCAGACTGGCATTCATGAAGCCCTTGTCGGCATCGTACTTCTCATAGAAATAATCCACGAGTTTCCGGCAGTCCTCCGTCTGGCTGTAGTTTGGCAGTCTGACGGCAATGACACCCATCAGCTGCGCTCTGGTCATCAGCTTCGCCACACCCACCGACAGCACCGCCATCAGGTTCGCGTGCCAGTTGTGCTCGCCCCAGACGTCCATCTTATCCGCCTCCAGTCCCGCCTGCTCCGCACACAAGTCAAACGCCGCCAGCGTCTGTGCGCAGCATTCCCCTCCTGAGTTAGGAGGGGTCAGGGGTGGTCTGAACAAGCGCTCCTTCTGCCCCGAACTGCTGCCGCCAGAACTGCAACACTGATCCGCCTCACCATTCCCCCGCTCAGACCCCCTCTGGCTCCCCCTACTCAGGGGGAGAACTGCGGTAGCCTCTTCCCACGGCCTATAATGCTTATTCGCCTTCTTCGCACTCTTCGGCACTTCCTCCTGTCCTTTCTTCTCGCGCTCCTTCAGCCTGACATACTCTTCGTTCGCCTCTTCATCGCTCAGCCTCTCCGTCAACAGCGCCTCATCGATCAGCGGCGTCGTCTCAGCATCGATGGGCCCGTGGAACACCACCCTGTTATTCTCCTTATTATTACAGTCCATCTCCGTTTTGGTCAAAATAGAGATGCGCAGTTGGTTCTCCAGGATCGTCTTTCCCGCCTCACGACGACCGACAGCATGCACGCCATAGCTGGCCGACTCCGAAACCTCCACCAGTCCCAGCTCGTCTTTCATCTGCAACAACCGGTTGATAATCTGACGGCACTCATCCCGGCTACGGCAGTCGATATCATAGAAGAAAAACGGACTCACCGTCTTGTTGCCTCTCAGCAGACCGCCATCAGCCACCTGACAGTTGTAGTTCACCTGCACCAGCGCACGTTTGAAATGTTCCTCACCCGTCTGGCGGTAGAGGTTCCAGTTCTTCACGTTCTCCTCCGTATTACAGGCCTTGATGTAGTCATCGAGAGTAGAAATGGGGCGACAATGTTTCTCGTCGCCCACAAAATACACTAAATTAATCATTTCTCCTTACTCCTTCTCTCCTGTCTCCTGTCTCCTGTCTCCTGTCTCCTGACTCCTGTCTCCTGTCTCCTTCATCCCAACAGCTCCCTCGTGACCTTCTGCGCAATCAGCAACGCCTGACGTACCAGCTCCTCCGGCAGTTCCTCTATCAGGTCTTCGTTCATCGTGAAGATAAAGTGGAACTTCTTGTCTTTCCCGTGCGAAAATGAGCTGTTGTCCTCGCGGAAGATCGGACTGTTCTTGATGCGCTTCTTATTCTCCGTCATGTAGACGTTTCCGTCCCTTTGGATCTGCACCTTGAACGTCCCTACGACCTGTTCCAGTTGCACATCTTCGCAACAGGCAAAATCCGCCGTGTGCCTTCCGTCCTCCAATTGTCCCAGCGTCATCAGCCCATCCAATGTCACGCTCTTCTTAATCTTGTTCTTCTTAACCATACTTATACATAAATCTTCTGCATTTTCTTTTTTTGAAACGAATTACCGTAATAACAACTAATTTTCATAATATAATTCTTATCGGCTGAAAATATATTATTCAAATTAGTGGATAAAATTATGGTCAATTACGGCAATTCGTTTCTTAAAGCAACTCGTTTGATTCTGTGTGAATCTCTTCTTCTGTGAGATTCTGTGTAATCTGTGGCTCACTTCTTCGTGGTCTTGTGGAAGTCGCTCCAGTCGCGAACTTTCATCGGCTCCATCTCGTCCGCCTCAAAGAACCTCTTCGCTTCCCACTCCCTGCGTTTAACGAGTCCGGGCTGCACCTTCCCGCCAGCATAAATCCACTTCTTGAACTCCTGCTTGATGGCCCTCATGTTGCCACCTTCTTTGATCGTCTTCATGAGCGTCGAGGTCTTCAGCTTATAGAAGCCTAAGTTGTAAGCAAAGCTCACGAGTGCATCAAACTGAGGCTGGTTCAATTCCACGTCCAGCGAATCAACTTGCTTTTCCAGATCATACAAATCCGCTTTCAGCAGGTGTTCTGCCCAATATTTCGAGATTACATCCCCCGGACGAACATCTACGCCCGTATGTCCGTAACCAATCGTGAGTTTCCCGCCCGGGCAGTAGTACGCTGTACCCCTGAAACCTTCAAATTCTTTCAGCTTATTAAAGCCGATATCACTAATTTTCTTCATAATTCTGTTCTCCTTATTAATTCGTCTGCAATTTCTTGTTCTTTTCCTGATTGACCATTTCTTCAATCATCTCAGCACCCTTTGCAGTCCAGACGAGATAGGTGCTCCGTTTCGTTTTCCCGTCCTTCCCGTAGTAGATGAAGAGCCTGTCCTGAGCCAGACCGCGCCCCTCGTAATTCTCGGTCAGCCTGTACTGACCCCGTCTCCATCTCTGAACGCCTTGATCCTTCAGGAAAGAGTTCAGATCCTTTGTCTCCATTCCCAGCACCTTGGCGATGTCCGAAACAGTGATGCATCCGTCAGCGTGTTTGTTGTCGCAGGTGAGCTCGCGGCCCACGATGCGCTCAGCTTCGTGCATCACGTCCTGATCAGTCACCAGCAGATGCCGGATGCCTTGTTGCATCAGCCGTTCCTGTTCCAGCTGCTGCCAGCGAATTACCAACTTGGCACGAGCCTCGTCGTTGAACTTCGTGGCAATGTAGAGACATTCTGTTTTGTTGAGAGAGTAACAGGGCAATGTGCGCCCCGTAGAGTCTTGGTAACTACTGAGTCCAAATTTGGACTGAGTGATTTTTTCCCATGCAGCCTCCATGTTTCTGATGTCACGCATCAAATGGTTGTGCTGTTTGCCGGTAATCTCGGCAATCTCCAGCGATGTCATGCGCTGCGCACCCATCGCTTGTAAATTCTGAATTTCTGTCATTTTTTAATCCTTTCTTCTATTGTAATTAATTAATAATGTGTTCTTTCTTCCCCTCCTGAGTCAGGAGGGGTGCCCGTAGGGCGGGGTGGTCTGAACCGCCTCAGAATCTGCCTCAGAATCTGCCTCAGAAACCGCCACAATATCCGCTTGTTCAGACCCCCTCTGGCTCCCCCTACTCAGGGGGAGAAACAATTACCGTGTATCAGCATGTCAAAGAGCACCGCCAAACGTTCGTTGACAGTGCAAAGATTCTGAATCCAGTTTCAGATTTGCAAGTATTCCCTCAAAAAAGTGTATTAGATCTAAATGGTTGATTTTTAGTTGATTAGACTGAATCCACCGACATTCCCAAAAGTGGATTCAGGTGGATTCAAGTGGATTCAGCCTTTGGGGTACTTTTTCAGCATACCTTTAAGCAGGCTGAACAGCATATTTGCCTCCGCAGAATCCAACTTGCTGCTCATTCGCTTCACAGCGCTGGCCGTATTATTATAATAAGGTGTGAAGGCAAACTCCAGGTCGGTGAGTTGCAGATCCCGTGCCCTCAGCTCTTCCATCTGCAGCAGTCTGCCGATAAACGGCGCCACGATCATCACTCCGTCGTACTTCGACGTACAGCAGAGAAACTCATTGATCTTCGCCTCGTGGTTCTTCCTCAGGTCGTCCATCATCTTCGCGATACGCCCGCCATCCACAAAGAACGTATATTCCCGCGCGAGCCCTCTCGGATTGGCCGGTATCGTCTCTCCGTTCTTCCTGGCAGCCTCCGTCACGATGTCCTTCACCCTGTTCACAAACACGTCAGCAGGCGGCAGGTTTTCCACGATGGAAGCCGGAGTCTCTTCTGTCGCATGACTTCTTTCCACCTCCGAGACCTGAGCCGGTGATGGATTCTCTGCTTCAGGGACGCCCGATGGCGGTACGGTTTGCAGGGTGACGTTAGATCCCGGCATGGCAAACACGCAGCCATTGAGGTTGCCGTTAAACACCTGGCAGTTTGAACCTGCCTCAAAGTGATTCTCGATATGTTTCGGATTGTTCTCTTCCATCAGTATTACTTCTTTCCAAATTCTCCGTTTGCGTCACCGTTGAACACCTGACTGTTGCTGCCAGGCTTGAAATCATTGTCGGTCTTCGTACACTGGCTGGTCGACGTGTTGTAGAAGTTGAACAATGGTGTCTGCATACGCTGTCTTTCTTCTTCCTCCTTCCGTGCACGCAGTATTTCCTCCTCTTCCTTTCGGGCACGCAGTCTTTCTTCCTCTTCCTTTCGGGCACGAGCCTCATAGGCTTCGTCGATGAGCGCCTCTACCGCACGGGCCACAGGCGGCCACCAGTCTTCCGTGTGATGGATGCCTATTTCCTTTTCCCACAACTTCATCGCTTCCTCCAGACCATTACGTCGGATTTCACGCTTCATGGCCCCGCAATAGTGAGCTATGAGATAATCTATCACACTCTGGATGGAGACAACTGCAGCAGCATCGTCAGAGGGCGGAAGTGAGGGGAAGTGAGTATTGTCGGACATCATTTCGGAGATTGAGCGTGAATAATTTGAAGAAATTCGCAGGAGAGGCCGTCGCTGGTGAGAAGCGTTCCGCCGGTGAAGGGCCTCGATCTCCGATGATGACTGTGTAGTGATTTGTCCTTGTCGCCGACCCGTTGCCCTGCGCCATCCTGAGTTGGATGGCAGCCGAGTGTGCCTGCCCGCTGCGTCGCGCGGTGCCGAAGTCACTCACTGAAATGGGGTTTCGAGTGGTTCCTATCATTTCTTTAAATTAGGATTGTCCGGTTTAAGGAAAATCGGTTGCAAAGATATATAAAAGCCGCGAATCCACCAAACCTTATAATCTTAATAATCTATAAATCATTCATTCTTGCACACTTTGCCATTTTTGTGCATGACAAAGTCTTTTTTAACGATTACTTAACAAAGACACGGCTTCCTCTTCGCTGAGAGAGCCGTGTCCTTAATTCATTAAGGCCGTGTTAATCCGTGCCAAACACAAAAGTCCGTATCAGTCCGTGTCAGTCCGATGCCAATTATCTGATGATGGTCTTCTTGCCGTTGTGGATGTAGAGGCCCTTCTTGGTGGGCGGGGCGATGCGACGGCCCTGCAGGTCGAGCCATTCGTCAGTTGTAGACTTGTCACTGTTCACACTATAGATGCCGTCGGGGATGCCTGGCGTATCGGGCGTACCTGGTGTATCAGGCGTGTCGGGGATGATCTTCTCGAAGGCGCAGTCGACGATGACGTTAGAACCTGGCATCAGGAACCAGTATAATGGTCCTGCCTCCGGGTCGACGATGTAGCCGACATAGATGTCGTTGCCGTTCAGATCCTTCACCGTCGGGGCTTTCGGTTCGTAGCCCTCGTCGGGCGTCACGCGCAGGTTCACCTGCTGGCCCTCCTTGGCTTCGATAGCCGTGGATACCACATCACCACCAGTGACTTTGGCAACAATGACTTGATGGGTAGGCTCCGGATCCGGCGTGACAGGCTCTGGCTCTGGATCTGGCTCTGGATCCGGCGTACCAGTCTCCACAGTCTCTATCTGTGACTCTGGGAATTCCGATATGCTTTCCAACGGGTTAGGCGACGTTTCTTTGGCAACTACCTTGATAGAGTAGATCATGCCGTGGTGCTTGTCGCGCTCACCGCTACGTGTGCCTCGGGCATCGGCTTCTTCTTTTTCCGCCAGATAGAGGCAGCAGTAGGTCGGCTTCTTGACGTTATAGTTAAACTCCACTTCGCCGCGACTCGTCTTCTCAATCTCAAACGGTTCACTCGGGCCGATCATCAGCATCAGCCTAAAGTGGGGCTCCGTTTTCAGGTCGAGCGTGATCTTGCCCTCGCCCTCGGGCACCATGAAGGTGAGACCGCCTCGGAATTGTACGGCGTACTCGTCGCTACCCGGTATCAGGTCGCCCTTCTCCACATTGAAGAGCAGGAGGCTCATGCCGCTGGTTGCGTTCACGTTGTTGATCACGATGGCACTCTCTGCGGGGTCGTAGTAGTCATCGTCCTCATCGCTGTCGCCTTCGTGCTGGACCATGGTGTTGAGGATGTCTTGCATCACTACGTTTCTCAGGTCCTCGCCGCTGTACACTCCTGGTGGGAACTTCACGGTATGGCCGTCTACGAGGGGTCTCATATACTGGCTGATGGTGGCTGCCTGGGCCACATCGCCCTCCTTTGTCAACAACTTGCCGTTATAGACACCATCCTCCGGGTCGATCAGGTACATGTAGGATTCGTCATCAAAGTTCAGGCTGCTGAATCCGCTGATGACACCTTCGGAATGGCTTGTGGCGAGATTGAGGCTGCCCGGGATGTTCATATACGAGATGATGGTCAGCCTACCTGTAGCCTCCCTGTTGCCCTGATTATTAAACCAGATACGCTCCAGCTTGCTGCTGCCGTTGGCGTAGAGGGTCAGGTCGTTCATGCGACTCTCAATGACCTGTGGTGTGTCATTATCTGTAACGATCAGCCAGTCTTTCTCATCATCGTAGAAGAAATGTCCGTCGCCGAGGATGTCCCTGCGATTTTCCGACGTCACCTGCGTTGTGCCTATCCAGATCATAAACTCCTTGGTGACTTTCAGCAGGTAGCTGACGGTCTTCGCCTGATACTCGTCGTTGCCTTCGAAGATGGCCGAGATGTTACATTCGCCTGGGCCTACCATTGTGACCACACCTTCATCGTCGATGGTGGCCACTTCTTCATCGTCGCTGCTGTACTTCACCTCGAGGTTGTTCGGGTTGTTGAGTCTCGGACCCCACCAGAAGGTGCCTATCACGTAGTCTATATACGAATCGGTCCAACTGATTTCTGAATCCTTCTTGACAGATTTGACGGTGATGGAGTAGGTGACGGTCTTCGTCTCGTAAGTGTAGTTTGTGCCGTCCGCAACCGTAGCTGTGATGGTTGCCTCACCACTGCCCTTGATGGTCACCTCACCGGTATTCGCATTCACGCTGGCCACCTTAGTGTCCGATGACTGATAGGTTACGGCTCCGTCGCCGGTGTTCGTCAGTTCGTTGGTAAAGGCTGCATCGTTAGTTTTCTTTTCCACAGCCGACTCCTTGAAGCTGATGGTGGCGGCTGCGGGGGTGATCTTTACCTTAGCAGAGCCGGTGACGTCATCGTAATTCTCCTTGGTGACACGATAGTAGATGGTGTACTCGCCCGCATCGGTGTAGGTGGGGCTGTCGTCGAGGTCGTAGGTGTCAGCCTGGGTGCCGTACTTGATGGTGGCTCCCTCAGGTGCCGTCACAGTGACGCTATGGTCTTTGCCGTCGTAGGTGCCGGTATAGTCCTCTGCAGAGATTCCGTTTTCAAAGGCTGTCTGATTGGCGGCCTGCTCAGCGGCCTGCTCAGCGGCCTGCTCCTCAGCGGCTTTTTGTTCCTTTACCAGTTCCACATATTTTTCCTCGGCCTTTACAAGCGTCCAGAGGTCGTTGTCTGGCAAGAGCTTCTTCTGCGCACCGGTCAGCGCATTGTAGGCCGTGCGGGCGTCATCGATGAGAGCCTTGCAGGCATCAGTGTTCTCCACAGTTCCGATGGCATTGATCTTCGCGATGACAGCGTCGACAGCGGCTTGGTCAGCGGCCAGTGCCTCTGCCTCAGCTTTCAGGGTTGCATAGGTAGCCTCGGCAGTGGTCAGCGTCGAATAGTTCGTCACGAGGGCCTTCTGTGCATCGGTCAGTGCGTTATAGGCCGTGCGGGCGTCATCGATGAGAGCCTTGCAAGCGTCGGTGTAAACTACCGTTCCGATGGCGTTGATCTTCGCGATGACGGCGTCGACAGCATTCTGGGTGATGGTCAGCGTACCGTTGGCGGTAGTTACGAGGTAGTTACCGACTGGCGTTGCGGTGCCGGTGGTCACGGCGACACCGTCAACGGTGGCAATCACGTTGGGCTGCGTGCCAGGATTGGTGATGGAGCTCTGATCTGTCATGACGACGGTGAACGTATGCGTGTCGCCTGGCTCTAATGCCGTAACAGTAAAGCCGCTCTGTGTTAGGGGCGTATTGTCAAACTCCTTTACGTCATCCTTGGCAGTGATGGTCACAGCCTTCGGGGCGATGGTGAAGGTAGCGGTGTTCTGGCCAACATAGTTACGCTTCAGCGTCACTGTGGCTTTAGCCGTATTCTCACCCGCATTCACGTTGTCGCTATAGGCAACGTCATAGTAATCGGTGGTCAACTCAGTTGAAGCCTCGGCTCCTGGGAGTACCACGGTGACTGTTACCGCAGGCTTCTTCTCCGTTCCGTCGTAAACGAACGAAGTCTCCGTCAGCGTCACGGTAGGCGTTGTCTCGAGTGCAGTGATATTGAATTTCTTGCTGGCCTCGCCGGTATAGTTACTCTTACCTGTGACGGTCACGGTGTATTCGCCTGCGTCAGTTCCGCCGGCGTTGGTAAGGGTGTAGTCCTGATCGAGTACCAGATCCATCTCTCCGTCCTTCACGCTCACATCCTCTTCCTCGGGTTTCTGCTCCTGTCCGTTATACGTGAAGCTCTCTTGTGTCAGCGAAATGGTGGCATTAGTGATGCTCTTCGGGTTGATCGTTGCCGTGATGGAGAGCGCCTCTGAATCGTTGAACTGATCTGGATTGATGGCTACGGCCTTATAGTAAACGGTGTACTGTCCGGCAGCATTCCCCTTTGGAATATCTTCACTGAAGTCGCCTTCAGTACCTATTCTATACATCATCTCTCCGTTGGTGGCCGTACCCGCAGTCACGAGTAGTTCCTGGTCGTTACCGTTATAGGTCAGATTGTCCTTGGCTACTGGTGCTACGGTTACTACCGCCGTACCTTTCGCCACCGTCAGCGTATACTGCCCCTTCGCTTCATTATAGTTGTTATTTCCTGCGAAGACAGCCTCGATGGTCGCTTCTCCGGGGATCAAGGGCGTTATATCACCATTCGCTCCATCGACCTGAGCCACATTATCATCGCCGTCTTTCACCTGATAGGTCACAGCCAGTCCTGCTGGGGTCGTTGTCAGCACAGGCTTCTCAAACGCCGCTTCGTTTCCGAAGGTGATCGTAGCCGTCGCAGGCGCGAATGTCAGCGTGGGGTCAGCCTTAGCAATAATGTATTCGACAACCTGAGTTCCCGTGTATTTGCGGAGACCAGACAGGGTGATTTTGCCTTTTACCGCATCCGTACTAGCATTGATGCTGTCGGTGTAAACGGCTCTGTAGTCTGTGCCCAACGTCAGCGTGTTATCTCCCACTTTTACTGTTACGACGGGTTTTATGGCCTCTCCGGTATACGTGTATGAAGCTGCCAGACCACTAACCGTCGCATCCGAAATGCTGATCCTGCTGTGGAAGTTGGCTGTTACCTCTAAGCCAAATTTATCATCTCCCAGCGCTTCGAAGTTATACACCGTTGTAGTGCTTGGGTCGGCATTCGCATCCTGAGCCGTAATTATTACAGGCTTGTTGAAACCAGGTTCATCACTACGTGTATTGGCGTGGCTTCCATCTACCACCTTGACCGCCTCGAGGTCATCTGCCGTCAGATAGTTTCCTGGACCTGGCGTTACAGTGATGGTATGAGTGCTGAAATCCACATTCACAGAACCTGGCATTGAACCAGAAGTCTGTACCACACCATCTAATTGATATATGATGTTGGCAGTTTGTGCTGATGCTCCCATCGACACCATGAGCATCGTCACCATCACGAATATATATTTCTTCATCTGTTTCATATCGCGTACATTATATTTTATACAGTTTATATTCTTTTGACCACTAATTTCACGAATTTCACGAATTATTTCGTGCCGGAAGCTATGCGCAGCCAATTAGTGAAATTAGTGTAATTCGTGGTTTTGTTTAACAATTTGTTTCTGGCCATTCTTGATGTAGAGTCCGGGCTTTGTGGGCTTCTCGATCCTGCGTCCCTGCAGGTCGTACCAATTATCCATTATCCATTTTCCATTATCAATTGCCTTGATTCCCGTGGCCTCGCTGCCGATGCTCAGCCTGCGTGCAAATGTGCCGCCTAGGTCGAGATAGCGTGCTCCGGCAAGAATCGTACCCGTAGCCTTGACGAACTCGTCGTTGTAGAGCACATATTCTTTACCGGTCGTAGTCACATTCTCCAGGGCATATCTCAGATGGGTGTACGTAGGCGCCGTCGCTGTGCCCGTGTATTCGTAGGCTGTGCCGACGCTGGTGCTCGTCTCTGCCCGATAGAGGAGCAGAGGGAAGTAGGTTGTGCCGCTGCTCGTCGGCAGGAATTCCACTTCGGCCAGCATCACGACTTCCCCATTCACGCCCGACACGGCGTAGGCCTTCAGTCCCTCTGGTATGGTCAGGTTCTTGCCCGTCGTGTTGCAATACGTGGCGTACTTCATGCCGTCTTTGAAGGTGATGCTGGGTGTCGCACCTACGTTGACTTCTGCAGTCACTTTCTTGTCCGGGTTCAGGATGACCACAGGTAGAACGTCTGACGTATAGTTGAGACTTGCTGTCACTTTGGCTGTTCCTATGCCAACGGCAGTAATCGTTCCGCCATCAAAGGTAGCCACACCGGTTTTGTCGCTTTCGTATGTACCATTATAGCCGATATTCTCACCATCCACGAAAGCCGGAATCAGTTTAGGTATCAGCGTCTCGCTCTTAGTAGGATCATCCAAATCCGCTTTCAGCGTGAACGGTGCATCCTTATAGCCGAAGTACTTACCTCTCACCGTCGAGGTCGTAGCACCATTTGCCTCCACCCAAGCCTCAACGGTACCGGGAGCAGCCATTGCAAATGGTTCGGCGTACTCAGCATTCGATACATTCTCTATCTTTTCATCGGCAAAGGTTATAGTGTAATAGATAATACCATCTTCGTATCCCTTCTCCAGCTTCACCATATTATTATCTTCTGCCATCGTGGGTGGTGTTGGCTCACTGATAAGCATTCCATTCCCATCCGAGTAGACCAGGTGATCATAGCTTACTTTCCCATCTCCAAAGCTTAGAGGATTGACTGTCGTATTCACGGTCATGGTCAACTTACAACCGTCATCACCTTTGACGAATTGTATAGAGGCATTGTCGTCTGTACCCTTGAAAGCATAAGTATTAGACGAAGCATCAACACTATTTATTCCATTTAGAACAATGGTTAAAAGTGTACTGCCACCATATTCAATGGGTCCTGTAATAGTAGCTCCATTCAGGGTGAGCGTATTGCTGCTGGGGGTGAAAGTAATCTTGCCATCTCCAAGAACCTTATTCTTGTTATGAGAGGTAACGGCCACGCCAGCAACAGTCAAATTATAAACCTCACCTATGATTACCGTTTTATCATAGCCGTCATTTCCTGTCAAACTACCAGATAGGATTGTCAATGGCTCTGCAATAACCAAATTCACATGCCCGCTGACCATCCTACCATCTTGGGAAGAAGACATAGTCATCGTGAGACTACCCTTTTCATCGGCTGTGGACTTAATATTGACAGTCGCATCATCACCATAAGGAGTCTCAATCACATGACCATCATAGTAATTTCTGAGGGTATTCTCACCTATCAGGTCAACTGTCAGCGTAGCAAGTGAAGTGCTAAGAGGAGCAGACAGACTGGCACCATTCAGCGTCAAAATATTCTTCGTTTTATCGAAGCTGACCGTTCCGTCTTCAAACACATCAGCAGCATTGTCTTCAGTTATCACCTTTGTACCACCGTAGCCATCACCTAACGAAACACCCAATGAAGGTGCAAAGCGTACTACATGATAATCAGAACTGCCATCGGTCAGATAGTATGAATTAGTAGGTTGAATCAGTCCGATAGTCTTGTCGATATTGATATTGAACTTAGCTTCATAATCATTATAACTATAATAATAAAACACACCTCCACGCTCAATAGTCTCGCTTGAAGTGCTTGTTAACGTCAGTTCACCATCAGCGGTAGAAGTCTTAAAGGTAATAAAACATGTGACATTTGATGTGAGATTTGTTTCGTCATTCTCTAATTTAAATACATTTCCCTCAGGCACCGTGATAGAATTGGTTCCTTGAACGTCGATAGTCAGGTTAGGCAAACCCACCTTCACAGGTCCTGTGATAGTAGCACCATTCAGCGTCAGTGTGTTTGGAGTTGTTTCTGTAGCGGGCGTAAAGCTTACTGTAGCGGTGGCTCCAGTACTTTCTAAAATATTATCTTTATTCAGATCATTAACCTGAATTCCTGCAATCGTCAGGGCATAGGTCTTGTTCAATAGCGCTGTGACGGTCACAGCCTCGTCGGGCATCGTAAATGAATAGAAGCCGTCGACATCAGGACCGGTTACGGATATTGTTTCACCACTCGCCGTCTTCTTCACAATGAAAGTGTTATAATCAAAGCCATCAGCATTTTTCACTCCCACTTCATTGCCCTCAACATAATAATATCCACCCTCATTTATATCGGGATCGGAAATTATCAAGTCGTCACCGATGGTCACCGTGGACATTACCTTCATCTTGGTGCTATAACCGCTCCAGTTCGTAGCCGTCTTATAATCCGCACTGCGGACGTATAATATGCCAGTGCCGCTGATGCCATAGAATGTCTCCGTACCCAGCGTCGGGGGTGTTGCTGGCACCAAATAGACACTCGATAGGTTGCTGCAGTAAACGAAGGCATAATCACCTATGCTCGTCACGGTCGAAGGGACTGTGATGGATTCAAGACTGCTACAAGATGAGAAGGCATTTTTTCCAATGGACTCCAACAAGCAGCCTGCATTGAATGTAACCGTCTGCAATAATTCGCATTTTTCGAATGCAGATGAACCTATGGTTTTCACAGTTGCAGGGATGGTGATTGACGGCAATGTCGTGCATCTAAAAAAAGCTTGTTCTCCTATGGACTCCAGTTGCGAACCATCAGCAAAAACTACGGATGTTAGAGACGTACACCTGTAAAAGGCGTTCTTCCCGATGCTTGTTACTTTAGAGGGGATGGTGACTGTTGATATGGAAGAATTATAAAAGGCTTTGTCCCCGATGCTTGTTACTTTAGCAGGGATGGTGACCGTTGATATTCTAGAATTATTAAAGGCATTGTCCCCGATATGCGTTATATTATCCCCAATCGTAACAGTGGTATAAACTTCACTATGCCAAGGCACTTTTTCTAATTTTGTATAATCCGCCATCGCGCCCGTGCCGCTGATGGTGAGGGTCTTGGTTGAGCTGTTGTAGCTCCAGAACACATCCTTTCCTTCGTTCACGCTTTGGTCACCACAGAAGCCGCCGGGATCCTTTTGATATAGCTTCACTTCATTGCCTTCGGTGAGGCCTAAGCTTGCAGGACTGGCATTAACGACGTTGAAGAAGTCATCAGGGGCGATGACTTGCCCACTATTCGCGCCAGAAGTATATTTGCAATATGTGCCGTAGCCGCTGGTGAACGTGTAGGGCAGAGAGGATGAGGAGAAGTTAAGTTCCATCTTGATGGGTTGAGCGGGCTTGTCGGTGATGGCTGCTCCGAACGGGATTAAAATATTGCTATAGATGTCCAATGTGTTAGCGTCATCGCCGCTGCCAAAGGAAGGCAAGCCATTGAGGCTGAACGTTCCTTCTTCTATACGAATAGCCGTATTGCAACCCTTGAATGTGCCGCCGCTGATGATGAGGTTGGAGTTTTCAGAGCTATAGATGCCAAGGTCTTTACCAATGATTGTGCCGCCTGTGACGGTAAATGTGGTACCATAAAAGATCTCGATGCCTATACCATCGCTGCCTGTGGCGCTGATGGTGCCGCCGCTGACGGTGAGTGTGGCATTAGAGCTTGTAATGCCAATACCTTCGCTGCCAGTAGCGCTGATGGTGCCGCCACTGATTATGAGTGTTCCGTCGTTATCGACGACGCCCAATCCAGCAGATCCCTCTTTGCCGTTTCCTGTGGCGCTGATGGTGCCGCCAGTGCCGCTGTCGGTGATTGTCAGAGTGCTTCCGGAAAGAATGGAGATCAACGTTGATGCCGAGCCACTGAGGGTGTGGCCGTTCAGGTCGAGGATGAAGGTGCTGGAGTGGGAGAACGAAAGTCTGCTTGAGAGGTTGGTGACGTTGCCAAGTAGCGTCAGCTTCCGCGTTGCGTCACCGTAGGAGGATTTGTTGACTTCACTGACAGCATCGCTGAGGCTGGCGAAGTTCATAGGCTCGCCGTCACCGATGGTCACGCTGGCCACATCATCCGCCCAGGCCTTCGTGGGCAGGCCCAGGAACGTCACTACTACCGCGGCCAGCATCATCGCCGTCCGCAGTTTCATCAGATTCAAAAGTTTTTTCTTCATATTGGTTATGGTTTTTATTAATTATTCATTTGTTGTTGCGCCCGTCCACAGAGAAGGGTCAGACCCCCGTGAGCGTAAATTCACGCTGCAAATTTACAAATAAGTGTTGAAAGTACAAAATAAATTTCAATTTATTTTTTCATGGCGTCACGAATCGTTACCCCATCGGTATAGATTTAGGCACGGATTCAGTTTAGATTTAGCCACAGATTCTTGCGTCCCGATGGTAGCAAGCGGCAAAGCCGAGCGGAC
>JAEEGK010017898.1_pt1 | contig 15386 bp, 9 predicted proteins | sample 8958771 | NCBI WGS metagenome assembly JAEEGK01 (sample SAMN16246547, study PRJNA631951) | gut metagenome | biome: gut microbiome; feature: rumen; material: SC-attached | host: Bos | place: Iran: Karaj | collected 2018-10 | reverse complement strand
TAAAAATGAATCTTTTTTTACAATTATTTGCAAATTTAAAATAATAAATTCCATAGATTTAATTTCATTATCAATGAATAATTTTAAATCATTTATATCGCTATCTTTATAAATGTTCATGCATCTAATTTTTCCTATATATTGAGTTTCTTCAGGTTCTTTTTTATTTTCAGTTTTATTATCATCAATAGTACTTGTTTCAATAGTATAAAGTAGTCCAAAAACATATACTTTTAACTTTTTCTATATCAACTTTTAAATCAAATGCTAAAAAATAAAAAAATTTTTTATTTATTTCCTTTTCCTTTATTTTCCTCTTCAATAATTTTTTCATATTTCGACCCAGGCATACCATATAATCTAAACCCATAAATTTTAGGAATATATTTATTTTGTTTATCAGTAGGTAACAATTCAGGAAAAGTTTGGAAAAAAATATTAGGAAAAGAGCATCCAAAATAAGCACCATCAATATCAACAAATCTAATTCTAGGAACATAGACTTCTTCACATCTAGGACAAAAAATTTTAACTCTAGAAATACTTAAATCTTCACTCATTGCAATAGGAACAACTAATTGTCTTTCACATAAAACTCGAGGACATCCTCCGAAAGTTCCATTTAAAAATTTATTTCTCATTTTATGAAGTCCTTTTGATGATAAAATATATCTTTCATGTATTAAACCATATAAATCCATTGCACTTTGATAAACTTCTAAAAAATTATTTTTTTATTAAAAAAATTTTTTTTTTTTTAAATTTTTTTTTTTTTTACTTTTGATTTGTTAAATCTTCTGAATCTGGATTTTCTGTTGATAAAATCATTTCTAATGCTTCATCGTATCTTGGAATTAAAGGCTTTAAACCGTATAAATTAAAGGAATCTCGAATGAAATCTTCGTCAACGTCTACAAAAAATTCGTGACCTTCTATCTCACAAAACCAGTTTATCCAACCATCGGATGATATGTCTTCATCTGTGTCACCTGTTTGACCTATTAATTAGTTAGTTTTTTTTTATTTTGTCAACTTACTATTCATTTTTATTTTAATTGTTTAATGTTATTTTTTTTTATTTTTTTTTTTTTTGATTTAAAATTTTTTTTTTATTATTATTATTTTTTGTGTTTTTTTTTAGTTTTATTTTTTTTTTTATTTTTAAAATTTATTATAATTTATATTATGGAAAATGGAATTTATTTAAAATATTTTTTTTTAATTTGAAAAATTATTATTTTTCTTATTTGAAAATGTTTTAAATATTTAAATTCAAATTAAAATCATTACATACATGTTAAATAGAGATGAAAATAAAGAAAATAATGTTAATTTAATCAATGTACATACAATTTTTGGAAATTTGTTAAATAACAAATCAGATAAAAATCCTATAAATTTAAATATTAAAATTAAAAAAGAATATAATGAAGTAATAAATCTCTTAAAAAAAGAAATTAAACCTAAAATTAAAAAAAGAAAACCATCTCCTTTAAAGAGATTTGAAAAATTAATTGCGGAATATTTTTTTGGAAAAAATGGTAAATTTACTCATTTAATTCCTAATTTAAAAACTGAATTAATTGAAAAAGAAAGAAAAAGAGAATATGAATTAAAAGAAAAAATTTCATTAGGAGAATTAACTTTTCTTCAAAATAAATCATATGATAATTGTATTTTTGAAAGAGAAAAAGAAATAAAAAAATATAATTTATTAAAAAGTACAAATTTCAAAAAAGAAAAAAACTATTTAAATTATGAACAAATTAGAATAAAAAGTAAAAGACATAAAAAATTAATGTCTCAATTTTCACCAGAAAGTTATATTTATTGTAGTGAATTAGATATGAAAAATAAAAATAAAAATTATTCTGAAATAAATAAAAAAAAAGTTAATAATTTTATAATGACAACATTTCATAAATTAAATCCAAAAACTGAATCAATAAAGCAGAAAAAGAGATATATTCATAAAGGAAAAAATGAAATAAGAAATAATTCTATATTAGAAAATATTAATTTTTCATCTCCAAAATTATTAAATGAATCAAATAATACATTTATAACTCTTTCTAAATTAAAAAATGATAATAAAAAAATAAATTCTAGTAAAAATGAAAATAAGAAAAATCAAAATCAAATTAATACAGTAACTACTTCTGTTAATTCAGGTTCAAATAATTCATCAAATAATAATAATGCAATTTCTACTTTTAAAATTTCAAAGTCTTCAATTAAGACTTCTAATTTTTCTACTAGTCAAAATATTATTAATAATGTAGAAAATAATATGTCAAATTCATTATATATAAAAAATGCAATTGCAAATATAAATTTAGATAATTTACAAAAAACTAATAAAAAAAATCAAATTGCATTATTAAAAGTAAGTAATAGTGAAAAACAATTATTACTTCCTGAATATAGTGTAGAAAAACCTTTTATTCTTAATTCTTATTTAAATTTTAATCAGAAGAATAATATAAAAGATTTAAATTTTGATTTTTCAAAAATTAATAAAGAAAAATCATATAATAAAAGAATAGATAATTCATTATCAATAAATAGAAAATCATTTAATAAAAAAGATTTTTATTATAAATTAGATAATATAATTTCAAATGGAAAACAATTTTCTAAATCATTACAAAAAATTACTAAAAATCAATCTAATACAAAATTACAGGATTTTTTAGAAAAAAGGAAAAATAAAAGTTTAATACAAGGAGATATTAATAAAATTAAATCAATATTAGAAGATAATAATACTATTAAAAAAGATAAATTTATAAAATCTGTAAATACAGAAAGAATAGAAAATGACAATAAATTAATTGATATTACAAAAAAGATTAAAGATAATGAAATACTTTCTATATTATTAAATGCTAAAAAAGGAAAAATGCAAAATTTACAATTCATAAAACATAATAACAATTTTGGAAATTGGAGTCAAAAATTTCATAAAAATAATAGTGAAATTATAAATCATTTAAGCACAATTATAATTCAAGAAAAAAATAAACTATTTAATAGGAATTTAAATAAAAAATAAGTATATAAATTCAAATAAAAATGAATATGTGATAAGAATTAAAATAATTACAATAAATATAGCATTTAAAAAAGAATTTTACTATTTATTTATTTGACAAAACATATTTTTCCTTTATAATAATTGATTTTATATTTTATTAATAATTTAAATTAAATTTATATTCATTTTTATATTATTTAAAAAAATATTTATTTCTTTTTATTTTATTGATTATAATTATATTTATTTTTATTATTCATTTTCTGCAAAAAATCATCAATAATTTCTCTTCCATTATTGCTTCTATTTTGATTTTTTCTTTCTATTTCAATATTAGTATATTTATTTATTTGATTATGTCTTTTTTGATTATCATTAACATTTATTTTAACTCCTTGTTGATATGGAGGAGAAAATTGATCAAATTCATTAAAATCAATTTTTTCTTCATTATAATTTTTATTTGAATTTTGACTCATTGAAAATAAATTACTGTTAAAATTATTGTTATGAATATTTTGAGTATTAGAATAATTATTATTTGGGATTAAATTTTGATTTGATAAATTTTTTTGATATGTATATAAAGGAGTATTATTTATATAATTTTTATTTGTTATATTAATATTTATATTATTATTTGAAATAATTTTTTGATTTGAATTATTATTTTTTTCAATTATATATTTGTGCGTTTCACTTTGTTTTTTATTTGAATTAAATGTTTTTATAATTTTTTTATCTATAGTATTATTATTTATCATATATGGATTAAGATTAATTTGAGAATTAGTATGATTAATATAATTATAATTTTTTTCATTTAAATGATTTAGATAAGGATTTTTAATATAATTATTATTTGAATTTGAATTATTTCTTAATAAATTTTTTCTAATTGTATTATTAATATTATTATTTATTGGAATATTATTATTATTATTATTATACATTGAAAAATTTTGATTTTTTGAATTTATTGGTATCATATTACCAAATGACTGAAAAACATTATCATTATGATTTATTTGATTATTTTTATTTTGATGGGGAATATTCTGAATATTATTATTGGAATTAATATTTTTATTACTAAAACTTTTTTGATTTTTAATCGTCCTTGTTGTAATATTATTATTATTATTAGTAATTAAATTTGTATAATTATAATTTGTTTTTATTGAATTTCCTTTACTATTACTTCTATGAGATAATGGAATTTTTTTTCCAGAATTAGAATTATTAATATATGAATTATTATGATTTAAATAGCCAGAACGAATTCTACTATGATTATTAGAATTTATATTACTATTATCCATTGTAGTTAAATTTTCTCTATAATTTAAATTACTATTATAATTTTTTGCATTATTTGAAAATGTTTTTGTATGATGATAATAATTTTGAAATAATGTATTATTATTATTAGTATTAGTATTAGTATTATTATAATTATTAGTATTAGTTGTATTATTTACATTTGATAAATTATAATTTTTATTTCTATTACTTTTAATAGGAGATTTTTTCTCATAATTATTTCCAATAAAATCTTTATTCAAATTAAGTTTCATTCTATTAATAAGTTTATCTGGAGTTTTTTGTCTTATATGATTACTTTTCTTTTTATTATTATTATTATTAATTGAATCATAATCAGGAGTTTTGGGTCTATTTAAATTTCTTTTATTATTATTATTCATATTAAATTTTTTAAATATATTATTTCCTAATAAATTACTATAATCTATTGTTGAATGGTCTTTTTTATTTAGTTCATTAATATAATTTTTATTATTCATAGTTTCACCAATTGTTTTAAATTTATTTTGATTTATTTTATTTATATTTTGATTTTTTAGTTGATTTTTAGAAGTATTTTTCATAGGAATTTTTCCTTGACTTCCATATCTATTTAATATATTTTTATTATTTAATGATAAATAATCATAATTTGAATTATCAATTGTTGAATTAATTTTATATTTTTTAAAAGAAGTATTATTTATTTTTAATTTATTGGATGATAAATTTTTATGGTGTTTATTTGGGATATTAGTTGTTGTGTTTATTTTATAATGTGTCTGAATTATATTTGTAGGTATTTGATTAAATATATAATCATTATAGTTTGAATTGAAATATTTGTTTGAATTCATTTTTTTAATTTTAAATTAATTTTTAATTTAAAAATTATTAAATATTTTTAAAATAAAAAAGATTTTTTATAAATATATTTAAATTTCTTATATTATATAAATAAATAATAAAATGGGAATTACTCCATCAAATTCACAATATAAGACTAATGGAATAAAAACTTTTCAATTTATAATATTTTTATTTGGAGGTTCTATTTCATTATTGAGTTTATTAATTATATTATTTCTTCAATTAAACAAAAATGAAAAGGGAATAATTTCAAGATCATTAAAATTAATCACAATATCAGAAATAATCAATTGTATACCAAAATTATTAAATTCATTTAAATCTGAAAAAGAGAAATATGATTACTACAAAATTGAAGCATCTACTATTTGTTATATACAATTTATCATTCAAAATTTTGTAGATATTTGTACTCCTTTATTAAGTTTAATAATAGCAAGAGAAATATATTATTTAATTGATATGAATGAATTATCTTTTTTCGGTCAAAAACAAATATTAACTTTAGTTTCATCAATTTTGATACCTTTAATTTTTACTTTTATTTTATTTTTATTACAAGTTAAAATTTGGAATAATACACCTATAAATAAAATAAAGAATCGTGATTATGTTTGTTATGGTTCATTTTATTCAATTTTAATTATGATAATAGTAATATTAATATTAATAAGTTTTAGTATATATTATGCAATAAAGTCCTCAACTATTTTACGTCAAAAAAAAAATGAATTTATAGAAATTGAAGAAGAATTAATATCAAATAAAGATAATGAAAATTATGAAGATGAATCTACAATAAATGAATATCCAACTTCTGATAAAATTTCAGCAAAATTAAATAAAATGTATAAAAAAAATCTAAGATATCCAATTTTATTTTCTATTATTTGGTTAATTTTTTTTTTTTGTAGAGGAATAGATATATATAATTATAAAACATATACAAGACTATCCTTTCTTAATATGCCTATATTTTTTGCTGTTCTTAATTTTTTTATGACTGTCAGAGGATTATTTTATTGTGTTGCTTTCTTTTCAAAAAAAGATTTATGTTCTAATTATTCAAAAAAAACAGTTGGTGAAATATCATTGACAGAAAAAAAAGATAATACTGAAGGTGAAACAATTAATTAAATAAAAGACTAATTCTTAATTTATAATAAAACATAATATAATTTATTTATTATAGTTTTTATTTTTAGTAAATATTATCAATTATTTTAATAATTTTTTAAAAATGGAAAAAACAAAAGCCATAAAATATAGTATTTTATGCAAAGGAAATAATGAAAAACTTAAAAATTTATTAAAAAAAGTAAATTCCAGAAAGCAATTTTTTTCTCCATTAAGTAATAATAATAATACAAGATTAACAAATGATACAAGTTTTAATAATGAAGAAACAAATAAATTTAAATATTCTTCAAAAAAATTTAAAAAAGATGAAATGTTATTAATGAATAAAACATATTTTAATTCAGATAAAATAAATAAAAAATTTAAGTGTATAATAAATTCAAAAACAAGAAAAAAATTAAAATATTTAGATAATAATGAATTAAATTATATTTTTTCAGAACAAGAAGTTTATAATAATTTTAAATTATCAAATAATGAAGAAAAAAAAAAAACTTATTTAAGTTCATCTACACTATTATCAAATCAAAATCAAAATCAAAATAAAAAAAAATATATAATTAATTTTTCAAAAGATTCAACAAATAAAGCAGTTTTAGATGCAAATTTAAAAAATAATCAATTTAATTTTTCACCAGAAGAAAATTACAAGAGAAATATTAAAAAAAAAAATTCAGTAAAAAGATTTTCAGTAACTGCACTTTTTGCTTTAAAAATTATGGATCCAAGTGAAGTTTTAGAAGAACATATTGATTCATCTTTAAAAATTAATAATAAATTTGCAAGATTTAAATTAATGTTAAAAAAACAAAAAGATAAAAATATTAAATTATTAAATCAAATAAAAGAAGATAGAGTTATGAATGAAAATATGCTTAAAGTTTATGTTAATCAAATTACAAAAAAACATCTAGAATATCATTAATCAAAAGATATATTAATATTTTTAATCTTTATAATGTAAATATAATAAGTCAAATTTTATCATTTTTTTTATTAGATATTATTGTTATTAATTATAAAATGAGAAGAAAATATCACTTTTATAGATATATTTTTATATACAATTTTTAAAATAATTTTAAATTATTTATAGATATAAATAGAAATATTTAATTTAAAATAAATTAATAATTAACTATATAATTAGTTTTAAAATATAAATTATTTACTTTTTAAAAGTTTTTTAATAATTGATTCTAATAATTTCTCATATATATAATCAATTTTAACAATATTTTCTTTCATATTTTCGATTTCATTTTTATATAATTTTTGAATATTAATTGAATTTCTTAAATTTTGATTTTTTTGACCAAACTGTAGATTATTTGAAAAATAAGTAGTAGGATTTTTTAATTTTTCAGAAATAATTTTTAAATTTTGAATTATTGTACCTAAAGTTTCTGTTTTTCTATGATTATTATTATCTTTTTTCTTTAAATTATTATTATTTTTATTATTTGAATTATTATAATCATCATTATTATTTAATATTGATATTTTTGAATTTCTAATTGTTTTATTTTTATCTTTTTCAGGCTTTTCATTTTCTTTATTTTTATCAGGATTAAAATTAATTAAAGGTAAATGAAAAATAGAATTAGTTCTCTTATACTTTAAATTATTTTTTTTTTCTATTCTTTTTTTAAAATCATTCATGTGATTTACAGGACTAGATGCTCTTCTAATTTTCAATTCATCAAAAGGAGTAATTAATTTATAAGGATTAATAGTTTTAATTTTATACATTGTTTTTCTAGCTTTATTTTGATTTTTAGATGATTGTTGAGTTTGTGTTTCATTACTTAAATTTATATTGTCATATGAAACATTTAAATCTAATTTATTATTTGGATTATTAGTATTATTGTAATAATTAAAAGTTTTACATCCAATTAATTTTATTTTTTTTGAATTATCAATATTATTTTTTTTATTAATATCTTCATTATTAATAAAATTAGAGACAGGAGTAAAAATTTCTTCATGAATAACACTTAATTTATTTTTATCATTTTTAGTAATAAAATTATTACTTTCTAAATTAGTAAATGTTTTATTTTCTTCAGTAGAAGAATAAATACTTAAAGTGCTTAAATTCATTTCAACTTTTTTAAATAACATTTTTGCTTTTCTTTCAAGTCTAATTGTATTTTTCCAAGATAAATTTAAAATTTTTTCAATTTCTTTTGGATAATCTTCATATAATTCAATAAAATCACTTTTTTTAATATAAAATAATTCACAAATTTTAGTATAAGATAAAATATCAAATGGCATTGGAATCCCTGAAGTCATATAAATTAAACCAAAATGTTCTTTTTCTCTTATTTTTAATATTTTAATATTTTTAATTATTGTTTCCTTTTGAATTTGAACTATTCCTTTTTTAATCATAAAAAACTCTTCTGTTATATCACCAGTTTGTATTAAATATTCTCCTTTTACTAAATTTAATTCTTTTAAAAATAAAATTGCTTTAAATTTAAATTCAATTGATTTTCCCCTAAAAAAATTTAAATTATTTAAACATCTACCATGAATTTCATATAATAAAATAGATTTATAATATTTAGGAAGAGAATTAATTAAAAACTTATTATCTTTACTATTTTCAATAGAAGAATATTTTAAATATCGTAAAACTTTATTATAAATATCATTAGGAATTTGATAAAAATCTCTTAAATCATTTAATATATAAAAATTCTTTTTATTATCTCTTTCTTTATTTTGAAAATCTTCAATTAAAGAAGATAAAATTGAAAGTACACAAGAATATAAACAAACACCAATAATCATTAAAATAACAGTATATAATCTTTCAGATTTATTTAATGGAGTAACGTCACCATATCCTACTGTTAATATTGTTGTTAAAGAAAAATAAAATCCTGCTATATATTTTCTCTTATTTGAATCACTATAATGTAAAGTTGTATAATTTGGATAATCTGAATTTATTAATAATATAAACATACAAGTTGATATATGTAATAATATGAAAAAACTAATAAAAAATTCTATAAAAGAATATAATGGATTATGAACACTTAATGTTTTTATTATATGTAAATTTATTATTAATTTATCATAATATAATTCAGAATTTTTTTCTAAATATAAAAAATCAGAGATTTTAAATATACGAATTAATGGTAATATTTTATAAAATTTTGAATTAAAAAATATTGGTGATGAAAAGGTTATTATTAAATTTTTTAAAAAATTATTTGTTAGATAATTAAAAATACATAAATTTAAATCCATTACAATTTGTCCTTTTTCATCATAGAAAGTAACAAAAAAACTTATTAATAAATCAATAAAAAAAAAAAAATCTATAAAAATTTGAATAAAAAATGGAATCTTATAATTAAAAGCAAAACAAATAGGATAAATAATCATAAAATAAAAAATAATTAAAAAAATAAAACATTTAAAAATAACATAATAAAAATTATAAGGTTGAATAATATATTTTTCATTTGAATCAATTTGTATAACATTGTCACTTGATTGTTCACTATCACTTAATTTTTTTTGTAAAAATAATTTTCTAAATCCTCCATTTTTAATAATTATATCTTTATTTATATCACTACAATAATTTTTGGATATTAAATCAAAATATAATTTTTTTATTTTAAAATATTTTTCATTTTTTGCTAAATTTATATCTGTTAATGAAGATAATGAATTCCTTAATGTAAAAGCTTTCTTATTTATTATTTGAGAATTAGTAATTCTTTTAGAAATATCTTTCATTGATTGATTGGAAAAATGTATATTTGTTTTTTTATTTATAGGACTACTTACTTTTTTTTTATTTTTCAAAGGAATATAATTTTTTAAATCAATTTCAATATCTGATTGTTTTTTTTTAATTGGAATTTTTAAATTTTTGCTTAAAAATTGAGAAAGGTATTGTGATTCTTTTGATAACTCTTTATTTGAAATTTTATATGATGAAACTATAGATTGCTTTTTACTTGGTTTTGGAAATATATTTGTATTTAAATCAAATTCAATGTTTAATATTGATTTTTTATTTAATAATCCTCCTTTTAATTCAAATTTGTTTGAATAATTCTTCATTTTATTTTGTTATTCATATATTATAATATAAATATATTTATTCTCTTATTTAATAAAATTGTTTTAAAAAATAAACAATTAATTGATAAAATGAAAAAAAATTTAAAAAGATTATTTATAAATTTTTCATTCAAGGAAAAATTAATTAATATTTTTTAAATAAAAAAATATAAATTATTAAATATTAAAAAATATGGAAGGTAAAGAAATAAATATGATAGAGATTATTAAAAAAAAAGATATAGAAAAAAATGAAAAAGATAATAATCAAATAAAAGATATACAAGAAATACAAAATAAAAAAAAAAATTTAAACTCCTTAATTTTAAAAAATATAGAAGGATTAGAAAACTATTTAGAAAATTTTGATTCATTCCCTGAATTAAATAATCTAATTATTAAATCTGCTTCGTTAAAAAAGAAATATTATGATTTAGATTTAAATAAATTATTTCCAAAATGTATAGAATTAACTATTCACAATACCTTAATAAATATTACTTCATTACCTACAAATATAACAAAATTATATTTAACAAAAAATGAATTTATAAGTATTGATTTTAAAAATATTTTTGAATTAATTTTAAAAAATACAAATTTATTATTAAATTTAAAAGAATTATCCTTTGCTAAAAATTTTATAGCAAAAATAGAATTAATTGAAATGTTATATTTACCAAAACATAAATTTCATAAACTTGAACTTCTTGATTTTAAAGATAATAGAATAACAAAATTTACATTTAATCCAAATTATATGGAAGAATTAAAGATAATTGATTTATCAAATAATTTATTATCAAAAAATCCTTTCGATGGTTTAAAAGGAATAAAAACATTTGTTTTATTAAGTGGAAATTCTTATTTATCTGACATTGATTTATGTAAAAAATATAATGAAAAGTTAAAAAAGGAATTAAAAGAATTTTCTTTTCCTATGAATAATTTAACTATGAAAGCAATTACTACAAGATTTGATAAAGAAATATTTAAAGAATTTGATATAAATTCAATTTTATTAAATTCAATTAAAAAATTAAATTTATCTTATTGTTTTTTGGGTGATGAATATTTTTTTGAATTTTTTTTAAAAAACAAATTTGAAAATTTAGAATCCATAAATTTAACTGGTGGTGATTTAAATGATAATTTTTTTAAAATATTTTTAGAAAAAAAATTAAATGAATCTATTACAAATTTAAAATCTTTAAATTTATCAGATAATAAAATTAAATTAGATGATTTAAATATTGTTTATTTATTTATTGAACAAAATAAAAAATTATCAAAATTAGATTTATGTAAAAATCCTTTTGCAAAAGAAAAAGGTTATAGTGTAATTTCAAAAAAACAAATAAAAAATCCACCAAAACTTAATATTGTAAATGGAAAAATTCAAATTGATGATTTTAATTCTTTTTTAAACAAATTAAATAAAGAATTAGTTATTGAATCTAAAGAAAGAAATGGATTTAATTTGAAGTTTGATTGTGGTTCAGTTAATAATAATCATTCATCTTCAATTTCTTTTGTCAAAGGAGAAAAGTTAATTATTGTTAAAAAAGAAAAATAAATTAAATTAAATGAAAATAAAATAATTATTTAAAATAAAATATTATAATATTTTTTAATTATTTATTATGAGATAAAAAATATTATTTTATTCATAATTATATTTATTTTAATCTAATTATCTTTTATTTTTTACCAAATCAATATTATTATAATTTATATATTCCAAAACATTTTTTAAATATATACATTAATATATATCAATATTGTATTCAAATTTAATTTAATGTAAAAATATTTTTATCTATATTATTATTATTTTCTTCTATTTTTTTATAATTTTTATTTGGAGAACAAGTTACTTTAAAAAATTGTTCTTTATTTGTAAAATTTTTTTTAAGATTCATACAACTTTTATGTTTATAAAAACCTATTCCAAAATAATTTTTTGTTCCAACAATATTTGAAGAATATATCATTGAACTATTTTCAATGATTGGATTTTCGATTTTTAATATATGGGAAACTTTACTTTTTATTTTTTTTGTTTCTACCTTTATTTGTTTTTTATTGTCTTCATTATTATCATTGATATTGAATTTTTCTTTACTTTTCAATTTTACATTTGGTAAAAATGAATTAGAAAGTTTTTTATATTTCATTTTTTTTCTTATTAAAATATTTATTAAATTCTGTGCTTTAGTTCTTAATAAATGAATTGAATAATTAAATAGATCTTCTTTTTTTTTTAAAAACACTTTTTTATATGCATTTATTTTTTTTTTCTTATTTAAGTCTGAATTAGGTAAATCAAATCTAGCATAAAAAGTTTGATTTTTTTTTTGTGAAATAATCATTTTATTAATTTTTCTAAATACATCCATATAAGTAATTTCTAATTCCTTTTTTAAACTTGAATCATCAAAAAAATTTTTTTGATTTTCTTTTATTATGGGAGTTGAAAATTCAGTTGATTTAGTTAAAATGATTTCAATATTATCATATGAATTATATATATTCATAGGTAAAATTGAATTTATTAACATTTTTGAATTTGTATAATTTATTATTTCTGACGATATTTTTAATAATAATTTTGTTCTAACTTCATTTGCTTTAAATTTACGACTCATTAAATTATATAATAGATAATAATAATTCAAATTAATAAAAAAAAAATTATTTAAATATTTAATATTTGTTATTTATTATTTTAGTTTCAAATAATGAATTTAATTTTTTACAATATTTTAGAGGAATTAATATTAGGTAAAAAATATTTGTAATTATGTGTAATACTTATTAATTTTTATATTTTTTTAATAAATTTAATTCATCTTTTTAAATATTGCAATTCAATATTTTAATATAATAGTAAAATTTAAAAAAATATTTAAAATAATATTTTTTTATACTTTACAACTATAATTCATATTATTTCAATATAAAAATAGAAAAACATATCATATAAATTAAATATTGTGATATAATATAAACATAATAATATTAAAGTAAAAATTTATTTTATAAATATAATCATTTTCTTAAAATTTTATATAATATCAATAAAATTTCTTTAAGTAAAATATCATATTTTCAATCTAAAATACAAATAAAAGATAATAAAGAAAAATATAATATTATAAAGTTTCTATGGAAAAAATTATAAATTCACCCTCTGAATATAAAAAATCTATTTCATATACATTTAAACAACCTTTTAAAATAATTTTAGAATATGTTTCAAATTTAAATACATTACAAAAAATTAAGGATAAAAACTACATAAATGAATACAAATTAATATCTGGTTATAGTAATTTATTAATATTACAACCTGTGAAATTTTATTTTTCTATTCAACCACGAAATATTTATTTAATTGAGATATTTAATATTTCTTTTTTTGAAAATTCAAAATTCAAATTGATGTTACATATTAAAGAAAATAATGGATTTTTAATGAATAATAATATAATAATTGAGATTACTTATTATAATAATACATGTTTGTCGAATACTTTAACGAGAATTGTAATTAATATCCATATTAAAAACAGCGTGAAGTATAATAAAAAACATTTAATATTTTTATCAGAAAATATGATATATTTATATAATAAAATTGAAGAGTATATTATTTTAAGTAAAGAGAAATTCTCTTTTACCGAATCAATTGTAATAAATAAAAATTTTTCATATATTTGGAATATTGTGAATAATTTTCCATATTTATACCATTTACTTTCAATAGGTAATCATAAAATTTCCTTAACTGGGAAAAAAGGAAAAATGGGAAGTAGTTTTAATATTATCAATTATAGAAATAATGTAAAATATAAATATACTTTGATCAATTTAAAACAAAATAATGAAAAAATATCTGCTTTTTTTAAAAATGAAGATGGATATAATATGTATTTTGTTATATATAATTTATCTAAAGAAACATGCTTATTTCAAATAACTTTTTCTTTATATACTTCTTTAAGTGGAAAAAATATTGAATTAATATCAAAAATGTTTAAGTATTTACTTAATAGACTTAAAATAGAAGTTTCTAAATAATTTAGATTTATAATATATATAATTTTTTATTTTTTGTGATATTCAAAAAATTAATACATTAGAATAATAACTTTGTGTATTTTTATTTAATAGTAAATATATTATTTGGAATCGTATAATTTTTGATATAAAGAAGCACACGTGATTAAATTTATTAATCTTAAAATTTTTTATTTAACTGATTAAACTATTTAATTAAATAATTACAATTAAAAAATTACAAAACTATTAATAATAATAATAAAGGGATATGATTTGAATTATAAAATAATAAGTTAATTTAATTAAAGTATTTAAGTTATAAATAAATAATTATTTTATTATAAAATTATTAAAATTAATTTTTAGTTAATATTTTTTATGATAATACTTGATTGAATTATCAATATTTATAAATTTCAATTTATTATAATTTTTTATAACGAATAATATATTAATATATTTTCTTATTTTAAGAAAATTCTAAATCTATTTTAATTTTAATTTATTTTTTAGTTATATAAATGTCAAATAAATTCGTTAACATTTATAAATATCCTAAACCTTTTTCTCAAAGTAATATTATTCTTTCAGAGTCAGAGGAAAATGAATTACTTTTAGTATCTAAAAACTTTGTAAATTCAATATTCAAAAGAAATGATGATTTTAAATTAGGAAATAACAAAAATAATATTATAAAAAAACCAAATTTAGAAGGAAGTTCATCTCAAAAAAATTTCAATTTTCGTAAAACATTTACATCAAATAAAAATGACAATCAAATTTTAAAAAAAAGAAATAAATCAACTGAATATGAAAATAATTTATATCAAACACAAAGGAAAATTTATTCAAAACAACTTTCTTCAAA
>JAEEGK010017893.1_pt1 | contig 15390 bp, 15 predicted proteins | sample 8958771 | NCBI WGS metagenome assembly JAEEGK01 (sample SAMN16246547, study PRJNA631951) | gut metagenome | biome: gut microbiome; feature: rumen; material: SC-attached | host: Bos | place: Iran: Karaj | collected 2018-10 | reverse complement strand
CGCTGTCAGCCGTAGACCAGCTTCTTACAGTTATGTTGTCCTCGTCCTTTATCGCGAAACTCCAGCTTTCAACACCTTCTGGCGGCGAAAGCTTTACGTGGAACAGCTGCATATCCTTTTTGCCGTCACCGTTCGGAGAAATCGCGCTGCTTTCCATCGTAAGGAACACTTTGGCAGGGGATGTATCAACTTTTATTCCAGGGATTTTCACCTCGCAACGGTTTCCGGCGGAATCCTCGGAACAGATTGTAAGCTCGTAAACTCCGTCCTCCACAAGGTTGTCAGAATCATCAAGACCATTCCACACAAAGGATGACGGAACACCTTCCCAGCTGAACTTCCGAACAGAACTTCCCTTAGAATCGATTATGGAAGCTGTCCATTTTTCTTCGGCTGTGGCTTTCGTCACGTTCACATTGAAATCGTCTTTCCTGCCGTCACCGTCCGGCGAGAAAAGCAAGTAAGGAACGTCAACCGTAAGCTCCGGTATCGTCTTGTCCAGCACGAACGGCTGAGTTTCTATAAAACTCTCGTGACCGTTCTGCGACTTCGCGAACAAAGAAGCTTTGTACTCGCCGTCCGGGCTCATAATGCCGCTGTCAGAAATACCATTCCATGTTATCTTGTCAGGCATTACATTTTTGTCAGAGAAAACTCGCACATCGTTTCCAGAAGAATCTCGCACGACAAGCTTATACTCGGTCATTTTGCCGGTTGTTTTTATTTGCAGGCTGAAAGTCACAAAATCTTTTATGCCGTCACCGTTCGGCGAGAAAGCATGAGTATCAACAGAAAGAAGGACTTCCGTGGTGCCGGTGTCAAGCTCGAATGGCTGAGTTTCCGCCGACGACTCGTTTCCGGCTGAATCCACGGCAGAAAGCCTGTACTTGTATGTGCCGTCTTTTATCGTTCCATCGGATGCTGTTCCATCCCACATCACAGTTTTGGCAGTTTTTCCTTCCCACGCGTATTCTCTTATGGTGCGGCCAGTTGAATCGATTATCTGTCCTTTCCAGACAAGATTGTCAATTCCCTCAACGTTCTGAGTTATCGTTACTGTCTCAAGGATTCCGTCTCCGTCAGGCGAGAACACCGCATTGTCGCGGATAACGCTTACGGAGGCGGCTTTGTTCTTTATCGTACAGTTCTTGTAGATGACAGACTGCTGTCCGTTGGAGAAAGTCGCCGTATATTTCAGCTTGTAAACGCCGTCACCAAGAACGGAGCCTTTGTCGTCCTTGCCGTCGAACTCAAAAGTCTTCGGAGGCTGAGAACCGCCTTTCCACGTGCGAACAATAACGCCATCTGGATTTTCCACCGTGATGTTCCATGAAACAAGTCCGCTGAAATTTGTCATTACCGGAGTAATTTCCAGTGTGTCGCGGAAACCGTCTCCGTTCGGAGAGAACGGATTTCCGTTTATCGTCATATTTATAGGTCTTCTGTCCACATCGTAGATGATGTTGTTAAGCTGAACAATGCCAGAAGAGTTTCCCGCATCGTCATCAGACGAGATACTGTAGTTATATACTCCTGACGGAACAGAAAGCCCCAATTCATTTTTGCCGTCCCAAACGATATTTCCAGGTGCAGCATTCTGCCAGCTCCACTCGCGGACAACCTTTCCATCAGAATCCGAAATTGCGGCTTTCCAAAGTTTTTCCACGGAGCCTGTCTGCTTTATCGTGATGGAAGGTTTGTCGCCAGCGCCGAAAACCATGTCTTCATTGGAAGGATGAGCAATACCAACAAATGGGGCAGAATTATCAAGGATTATTGAATTTACCTCAGAAACAGATTTATTGCCGTTATCGTCAGCTGCTTTTACATAGTAATAATACTCACCATCAGGCGCAGTCAGACCGGAGTCCATAACACCGTTCCAAATAAGCGTCTCCGGCACTTCTACACCTTGTTTTGCGGAAGAAAGCTCGTTCCAGAATTTTCCGAAACTTGCCGGGTCGGAACGGTTCTCTTTGTTGTCGATTTTCCGCACGACAATGCCGTCTTTGTCCTCGATTACAAGGCTCCATTCGGCGACGTACCGCCTGTCGGTTATTGAAAGCGGAATCGAAAGCTCGTCCATAACGCCGTCGTTGTTAGGCGACATGAACAGAGGACGTTCCGGCTGTCCGTCAAAAATCACTATAACAGGAGGCTCTTCGTCACGAAGGCCGAGCTTAGCCGTTACACCGGCAGAAACAGCCATTACGTCACCCGGAAGCGTACGGAATCCGGTTGACGGGATGACATCGCTCTGCTGCCAGCCCTGACGAGAAAGGAAAGAATCGCCGCCAGTTTTTACAGGGATTCTTACAGAAAGTGCGATTGTCGGCAAATACGAAGCTTTGCCTGCAATAGTCTCGCGAAGGTTGAAATCCCAACTGACGCGGACACGCACCATATTTTTAATGAGCAACTGAATGCCCGATGAGAATACTAAGTTTTGAAAAGATGGGAACGCAAAATCAAGAGAAAGCCCGCCCTTTATGGACGAAACATCCAGGAACGTCCCGGAAAAGCCCAGGCGCGGCGTTATAATGCCAGGAAACTCTGCGTTCTGCGAATTCCCTGCTGCGGAATTAGTGGAACTATTAGAATTAAGCGCGGACTTTGAGCTGTACATAAACGGCAGACCAAGTTCCGTCAGCGCAAAACCAAAGCGAACGTCTTTCATAAAAGGCAAAAAGCCCAGTGTTCCGGCTTTGTAAACAACGCCTATGTCACCGAAAACAGAGAAAGCGGAACCGCCTGTTAAGGCAAAGTCCGCGCCAAGAAGAAACCGTTGACCTATTTCTTTGGAAAAGCCGATGCGACCGGTGACGCTGCCGCCAAGATCCAGTCCATCAGAAAATGAGAAAAGTCCCCCGAAGCTACCTGAAAGAACACCGTATTCGGTAGGATAAACCGCTCCAAGGTGAAACGCCGAACCAAAACGCGGTCCATTTCCTGTTCCACCGATAAGAGCCGTATATCCCGCATCAAGAGTAAACCGTTCCTCGTCCGCCGTAAGAGCCGGGTTAACGGCACTATTGGCGGCAGTAACGTCGGTAAGCGCGCCGCCGGCGGCTGACATGCCGTCAGAAAGAAGCGACGGCGTGCCAAGTAAGTAGAATAATTCTCCGCCGGAAGACGGGTTATAAGCATATATAGAACAGCACATCAACAGGCACAACAAAGCCTGCGGCAGTTTTTTCATAGAAACCTCCGTCAGTGTTTACGTGCGCCTGCGTATACTGTCGCACGAATTAGAAGCTGACAATATTCTGTTGCAAAGTTAACACTTTTGTCGGGCATCCGGTTACACATTCTCCGCATGAAGTGCACTTCGTGTAATCGATTACTGGTATGCCCTTGTCAAGTTTTATGGCACCTTCCTTACACGTGCGCTCGCACTTGCCGCATTTAATACAGCCAGCCTTGCACTGCTTAAGAATTACAGTTTTATTAGGATTCCTGTTAGAGCAAAGAGCAATTGAGCCTTTGCGCTCGGCAGGAACTTTCTGTATAAGCTGCTGTGGACATACCCTTGCGCACGCGCCACAACCTGTACAAAGCTCGTAGTCTACATGAGGAAGACCGTCTTCGCCAATCTTTATCGCATTGAAATTACAAGCCGCAACACAGTCGCCAAAGCCAACGCATCCCCATGCGCACATTTTTGTGCCGTTGATTCCAAGCGTCTTTGCGGCGGCGCAAGTCTTTACGCCGTTGTAGAAGCCCTTCATCTGAGCGTGTTCCTTGCTTCCGCGGCATGCAAGAACAGCAGCGTATTTCACAGGAGAAACTTCAACGCCCAAAACAGCACCAACTTTCTTGGCAACTTCAGCGCCGCCTGCAGAACATCCGTCCGCAGGAGCTTTTCCTGCGGCACAAGCAGCCGCGAAGCCGTCACATCCAGGGTATCCGCAGCCACCACAGTTCGCGCCGGGCAGACACTCGCGGATTTTCTCCGCCGTAGGATCTGTCGGCACATAGAACATTTTCTTAAAGAAGCCGAGCAAAAAGCCAAGCACAAAAGCTATTCCAGCAGAAACAGCGAGCGTAAGCAAAATAGTATTCATATTCAGATTCCACCTATTTTATAAGCCCGGCGAATCCGCCGAAAGCAAGTGAAAGAAGTCCTGCCGACACAAAAAGAATCGGAGTTCCCTTTACGAAATTCGGAACAGGAGCTGACTTAAGCCTTGCACGAATGCCCGACATAAGAACCATAGACATAAGGAAGCCGCAAGCCGTTCCGAGCGCGTACACGATAGACTCAATGAAATTGTAGCCGTAGCTGATGCTGTTCAGCGTAACCGCAAGAATAGCACAGTTCGTCGTGATAAGCGCGAGGTAGACACCCATTGAGCTGTAAAGCGCGGGAGCTGACTTCTTAAGGTAGAACTCAACAAGCTGAACGAGAGCCGCAATTACAAGGATGAACACAAGAGTCTCAAGGAACTCAAGTCCAAGAGGCTGCAGCACAAAGTTGTACAGCGGCCAAGTAACGGCTGTGGCGAGCACCATTACGAACGATGTCGCGACACCCATTCCGGCGGCTTTTCCAGTATCTGACGTCATTCCGATAAACGGACACAGCGCGAGAAACTGAATAAGTATTACGTTATCAACAAGCCATGATTTTATAAAAATCTTCAGTAAATCATTCATTTTGCAGCTTCTCCGTTATTCTGAGCGACAGTTTTCTTTGCTTTCTGAGCCAAAGCGCGGTTTGCGCGGACATTCTTAATAGCCTTTGTAACGGCAATAAACATACCGAAAACAAAGAATCCGCCCGGCGCACGTGCAAAGAAAGTGATTACGGAATCTTCCGGGATTACCTGAAGACCGAAGAAAACACCGGAGCCAAGAAGCTCGCGGACAAGAGAGATTCCGCAAAGAACCCAAAGATAGCCGAATCCCATACCGAGCGCGTCACACGCTGCTTCAAGAGGACCGTGCTTGGACGCGAAAGACTCGACGCGTCCCATGATGATACAGTTGACTACGATAAGCGGGATAAATACGCCCATTGCTTCGGAAAGCGATGGAAGGTACGCCTGCATAAGAAGGTCAACAATCGTCGTGAAAGACGCAATTACGATAATGAATATCGGAATACGTATCGAATCAGGAATAAGCTTTCTGAAAATGCTGATGATAATCTCGCTCATCAAAAGAACGAATGTCATTGCAAGTCCCATTCCAAGTCCGTTCGTTACTTTCGTAGTTACGGCAAGGGATGAACAAAGACCAATCATGATTACGAGCAGAGGATTCTCTTTCAAAAGACCATTTACAAATATATTCCAGTATTTTTTCATTCTGCCCCTCCAATTGACTCAAGATAGCCGAGTCCGGCAGCAGACGCTTCTTTCATTATCGCGGCAAAACCGTTTGTCGTGATTGATGCACCGGAGATAGCGTCAAAATCGACTTTTGGAACGAACTCGCTCACAGCCGATTTTCCGGCGAACTGCGTATAAAACTGCGGCTCGGTAGCTCTCTGTCCGAAACCTGGGGTGTCGCTTATCTCAAGAATCTTAACCCCTGAAATAACTTTCTTTCCGTCAATACCAACGATTACAGTCGCCTTGTCGTAAGTCGGACCAGTTACCTGAACGACTACGCCGACAACCTTATCGCCTTTTATGACAGAGAATATTCCGTCAACAGTGACGGCAGAAGATGAAGTATATGCAAAATCAGCGACTGGCTTGAAAGAATCAGCGTCACTGAAAACATCCCTAAAACCGCCGTACAGTTTTTCTTCTTTTACAGCCGCAATCTTCGGTGCCGTTACGTTATTAACGAGCGCAAGAGCAACACAGGCAACAGCTGCAAAAACTGCAAGAACAAAACCAAGTTTGAGCATTTCTTTCATTATTTGCCCTCCTTTGCGGCCTTTTTCTTGCCATATCCGTATTTGCGCGGAACAATACGGTTAAGGAAAGGAACCATAACGTTCATGATGAGGATACTGAACATAACGCCTTCCGGGAATCCACCGAAGTTACGGATAAGGAACGTTATCAAACCACATCCAGCTCCGAAAAGCACGCGTCCCCAAGGAGTAACAGGGCTTGTGGCATAGTCAGTAATCATAAAGACAGAACCGAACAAAAGTCCACCTGTCATAACAGCAGCAAGCACGTCGCCACCTGCAATCAAAGTGCAGAGCGCAACAGTACCGACCATTGAAATCGGAAGCCGCCAGTCAATCACGCGCATCACGATAAGGAACAAACAAGCGAGCACTATAAGGAGCACAGAAGACTCACCGATACAACCGGCTCTTTGTCCCAAGAAAAGGCTCATGTAGTCCGTGCCGCCGGAAACGAGCGGTGTCGCGCCCGAAACAGCGTCAGCAAACGGCGTTGACCAAGTCGTCATCGCTATAGGGAAACTGACGAACATAAAAGCACGGCCTGTAAGCGCTGGGTTGAACACGTTCGCGCCGATACCGCCGAAGAATCCTTTCGCAACTACAATCGCGAAGAATGCGCCAAGAATTACCATCCAGAACGGAACCGCCGGCGGCATAACGAGCGCAAGAAGAAGACCCGTTACGATGCAGGAAAGGTCGCCTACACGGACAGGCTGCTTAGCAAGCTTCTGGAAAAGAAACTCGAAAACGACGCAGGAAGCGACGGAAACGAGAATCGTGATAAGAGCGCTCAGCCCGTACAGAACGATACCGTACACGCAAAGAGGCATGAGCGCGATAATCACCGCGAGCATTATCTTTGCTGTGCTCCAGTTGTCCGCGAAATGAGGGCTGGACGAGATATTTATTTCATTCACATCAGATGGAGCTGCCATTATTTATCTCCTTTTGAAGCATCAGCTTTTGCTGGCTGTGCGCCACCCGCAGGTGTCTGGCTCGCAGCTTTTGCCGCTTCTGCAGCCGCTTTCGCTTTTGCTGCCTCTGCACGGACAATGTTCTTTCCTACGCGGAAACGCTGAACAAGCTTAACGTGCGCCGGGCAAACCCATGCGCAGGAACCGCACTCAACGCAGTCCATAAGACCGAATTTCTTCGCGTCATCAATGTTGCCGGCAGCCAAAGCCCTGTTCATAAGAACAGGAGTAAGACCGCACGGGCACGCCTTAAGACAGCGGCCGCAGCCGATACACGGATTTTCCTCGTAAGCAGGGGCTTCCTTGGCTGTCATGAAAAGAACGCCGGAAGTATTCTTCTGAACAGGGAAGTTCGCGTTAATCATGGCGAATCCCATCATCGGGCCGCCGGAAATAATCTTGGCGACACCCGGCTTAAGCTGAATCACTTCAGGGATAAGATCTCCGACGAGCGTTCCTACAGGCACCTTAAGGTTGCAAGGATTCTCGCAGCTAAGACCAGAAACAGTGAAGCTTCTGTCAATAAGAGGCTTGCCCTCGCGGAACGCCTCTGAAATAGCGACGAGCGTACCAACGTTGTCAACGACGCAGCCAGCATCGGCAGGAAGCCCGCCAGCCGGAATCTCGCGACCAACGGCAGCCTGAATAAGGCTCTTCTCACCGCCCTGCGGATACTTCGTCTTACAAACAGTCACGCCAAGCTTGTCTTTCATGGCATGTTTGTCTATCGCCTCTGAAAGAACAGGCACAAGGTCGAGCTTGTTGTCCTCAAGCACGATAATACCGGACTCAGCGCCAGTTATCTTAACGGTTATAGCAAGACCGTCCACAACTTTGTCGGCGGACTCAAGCATCGTCCTGTAGTCTACAGTAAGATACGGCTCGCACTCCGCCGCGTTCGCAAGAACACAGTCTATTTTTTTGCCAGCAGGAGGATTAAGCTTTACGTGAGTCGGGAAAGCCGCCCCGCCCATACCGACAATACCAGCTTCTCTAACGCGGGCAAGAGCCTCTTCTTTCGTACAAGCAAATGGATCAAGCGGCGTAAGATACTCCGTTTTGTCGGAACCGTCAGACTCAATCACAATGCACGGAGCCTCGATATTAGCCGTTACAAGCCTGTTCTCAATCTTTTTCACAGTACCAGATACTGACGCATGAACAGGCGCGGACATAAATGCATCGGAGCGGGCAATAACCTGCCCCCTGACCACATAATCTCCCGGATTAACAAGGCTCTGGTTGGGAGCACCGCCCTGTGTCACAGGAATACACACTGTCTTTGTAGAAGGGAATGCACACTCAATTTTCTTGTCTTTTGAGAGTTCCTTCATTTCCGGCGGATGAATGCCGCCCTTAAAAGTGAATTTTCTCATACTAACCTATTTTATGAATTAACATAAAAAAGGCAAGTTTTTTTCCCTGTATTTGCGAAAAATTTATCGAATTATTTTTTTAATTCTTGTATAATACACGCATGACATACGGTGAAAAAGCGAAAGACAATTTCCTCAACGGCTACACGTGCGCGCAGGCTGTGCTTGCCGCGTTCCAGGACGAAAAATGGTTCAAAGAAAGCGGACTTTCCGTTGAAACCGCGATGAAACTCGCCTCTTCTTTCGGGGGCGGCATGGGACGGCTACGCGAAGTCTGCGGAACTGTAAGCGGTATGTTCATGGCGTTCGGGCTTGCGCACGGTTTTTCCGCGCCGCCGGAATCACAGGACGAAAAGGCTGACCATTACAAGTGCATCCAGGAACTTGCCACGCTCTTCAAAAAAGAAAACGGTTCTATTATATGCAGGGAGCTGCTCGCGGGAATCGACAGCAATCCCGGTTCACATGTCCCGGAAGCCCGAACCGCCGAATACTACAAAAAGCGCCCGTGCCCCGAACTCTGCCGATGCGCCGCCGATATCCTCGCAGAATATTTAGGTTTACAAAAATAGAAAATAGGCTGATAATTAAAAAATTGGAGGTGTTTTATGAAACGTAAGCTTTTATCAGCCATCGCAATCGCATTTGTCTCAATGTATCTCATCGGCTGCGCATCAAATGACACAAAAGACAAAGAGGACAATGCATACAAGCAAAGAGCGACAGAAATAGTTACTCAGAAAATGTCTGAATCAAATTAATCCGGGGGAAATCATGAAAAACAAGTTTTTGTCAGCACTTGTAATCGTTGCTATTTCAATGTGCTTGGTCGGATGCGTGTCCTTTGGTCCAGTCGGATCTTCCGCACTTTCACAGTTTATCGGCGCACAGACATCAGGCCAGTCATCAGCATCCGGCTCTGGCGCAAACGCAGGCGCAGGTTCCGGCTCTAGCGCGAACTCCGGCTCAGGCGGCGGCTCATCAGCTTCCACCCCTGCGAACGCAACCTTCACAGGCACAGTCGAAGCAGGCAACGCCGCCTCATCACACCTTACGAGCAGCGATGTCGAGGCATTCATCGCCAACTACGACGAGATTTTCACCGTCATGAACAGCGAGACACAGAACGTGGCTTATGACGACGTTGAGGCAATCCTTGACCATTACGGCATTTCCGGTCCCGGACGCTCACAGAAAGTCGCGATGATAGCTCGGTGCGAATCTGTCCTGATGTTCGAAGCCGAATTACAGGCAGACCCAGAATCCGCGCGCGTCCTCAAATCAATGGGCATGGATCCAATTGCAGAAATCCGCGCCGAAACGAACGCCGCCGATATGGAAGTCGTAAAACCATATTACGGACAGCTTTACGTATTGATGAACGAAAACTAAAAAGAGACTAAAAAAAGGGGCGCATTACCAAATCAGTAACGCGCCCTTTTAATCATGCACCAGCGAAATCTATAAGCGTCGTAACCGGCGTCGGCTCCAGAACCTTCTTAAAGTTAAGCTCAGGAAGACCTACAATTCCGAAAAACTCCGCGACAGTCGCACCGCCCTGCTCAATCACATTGCGCGCCGCCTTAAGAGTTCCGCCAGTCGCGATAAGGTCGTCAATCACAAGAATCTTCTCGCCGGCTTTGATATCAGCTTTGTGAACCTCAATCTCCGCTGTGCCGTACTCAAGAGCATACTTGCATCCGTATGTGTTGCCGGGAAGCTTGCCTTTCTTTCGGATAAGAATAAGCGGAACGCCAAGGCGCTCTGCAAGAGGGGCTGCAAAAACGAAACCGCGCGACTCAACACCTGCAACGGCATCTATCTGCGCGTTCTCATAAATCTTAGCCATCTCGTCAAGACAGTACTTGAACGCCTCAGGCTTAACAAGCACACCCGTGATATCGTAAAAAAGAATACCCGGCGTTGGGAAATCGGGTACGCGGCGTATAGCCTGATCTAGCAATTCTTTTCCGTCCATTTGAATCCTCCTTAAGAAAAGCACGACGATTTGGCGGATAAAAGCTATCCGCCTATATTATTTATTCTTGCTTGAGATACTGATAATACCACTCAACAGTTTTTACACCATTTTCCATTGTGTATTTATAAATTACTACTTTGGAATAGCGCAGGCTCGCATAGGCTTTAGCTCCTGTAAAACCAGTAAGAGCAGTGGCTGTTGTCTTCAAATTCGCGCCAGTTTTCGTACCTTTGTTCTCTGTTGTTCTGCTTGTTTCGCTTCCACTTGAATTACGGGTGACATGAACAACAGTAAGCTTGTAGTTATCATTATTGTTAACCCCAGTCTGAAGCTCACTGATGTTAATCTCGGAAAGACCAAGCGTAGGATCCATAGTGCATGAAACAAATGATGCACAAGCCAGTACGACCAGCAACGCGACAACGTAAACTGAAATCTTCTTCATCGTAAAACTCCTTAAACCTTTGATAGAAGACTTTTATAAATACAAAATCGATTATACCCGCATATACCCCATTCGTCAATTTCACAGGCGGTCCCGCCGTTCAGGTAGCACTATCCGCGCACAGGACGTGCGCAAAGACTGACGGGTTTTGCAGTCGCAAAAACCGATAACGTCAGGTAGCATGGACGTTACATGACCGTCGGGCGCGTCCGGCGGTTGCAACGGTCGCAAAAACTCCCTTCCGCAACCGCCAAACCGGGTGTTTCGGGGCTACGGCTTTCGCCTCCGAACACGCGCCTGCGTGTTTACGCTCGTTCCTCTCGCGCACCCCTACACCCCCTCGCGCAAAAAAGCTTTTTGAAATTTTACAAATCTTCTAACAATGTAACATAAATTCAATTATCTTATCTATATATTTCCTTATAATATTTATAATTATTTTCAACTTGACAACATGCGAATGGGGGGGGTATAATTAGGGTTGCATTTTTCACAAAGGAGTAAAACATGAAAAAAATCTTCATTATTTCAATTCTTTTTATCACAGCATTTTTGTTTTTATCAGGATGCGGAGACTCTCCCGCAAGCAACGGAACTGGTAGAGCAGATACAAGTCCTCTTTTTCCAGAATCGGAAGCAACAATTCCAATAAACTCTATCAATTTGTCAAGTTTGTCAGACGGAACATGGGAATATAAGAGAGTTTATAGCACTGTTTATTCATCTCCTTATTCAATGAGAATCGACATGCAAGATTTTAGCCACGACATGTTTACCATAACATCCACTTTCAATAGTATTGTCAATCTAACTTTTTCAGTTTCTGGAGGAAATAAAACTTACATATCACAATCAACCACAAACGAATATACAATGGACGATGCAAATAAAACAAATTTGATTAATTTTGCAGCTGCACATAATCAACCTTTAACATGGAACGGGAATACAGTCACTATCACTACGACAATTCCTGCAGATGGAGGATATCTAAATTTTATGCAGGAACAGTCAGCTTATTCTACATTCACAACAACAAAGAATACGGAAGAAACTCGCTATCTTGTTAAATTGGTGGATAACAACACGACAATTCATTACCTGAAGAAAATCAACTAGTTTTCACAATCTTTTCTTACATAGGAGCCAGCACGCACGCCGGCTCCTTTTTTTCGCACTTCGCCCCAAATCCACCCCCCTAGTATTAATTCACAATTCTTCATGTATCAGATTTTATAATTGACAACTCTGCACAAGTGGGTAGATAATTCAATTAACAATTATCCAAACAGGAGTAAAACATGAAAAAAATCTTCATTATTTCAATTCTATTTGTCACATCATTGTTGTTTTTGGCAGGATGTGGACATACAACCGGCGCTACGAATATAACAGGCTCAGCAGACACAACACCGCTTTTTGATGAAAACGAAGCGCCAATCACAATAAACTCAATCGCTTTATCAGATTTATCAGACGGTACTTGGGAGTATAAGCGAGTTTCTGTTCATACATACAGCACACCTAATGGAACATCAATTTTTCTCCCTAGTGGTGGAAGCGTAGGCTGTAACGTCAACTCATGGACATGGGTTACTTCACTTACATTCACAAAATCAGGTTCAACTTTAACTGTCACATCAGGAACAGACACCGACGTATATACAATGGATGACGCAAACAAAGCAATGGTAAACACTTACGCGGCAAATCACGGGGCATCATTAAGTTGGGATGGAAACACCTTAACCGTTACAACAACAACTACATCTACTTACTCTATAGAGGTAATGTGCGAAAATTCAGGTGAAAGTTATTACACAACAAAAAAGAACACCGCTGGAACACGTTTTATTGTGAAGTATAATTATTCTACTACAAGTGAACCTAAAATCTATTACCTGAAGAAGCTCAACTAGTTTTCGTAAACTTTTCTTACATAGGAGCCAGCACGCACGCCGGCTCCTTTTTTTTTGTTTACAACGGTCGGCTTGGTTCAATAGCCTACAGAATAATCGTTAGAAAAACGCAGAACTTTCACCGCCTGAAAGCCGTTTACTGTATAGGTTTTGTTGCGGCCAGCCTCTGTAACTGTTATAATGAGCGGATTATCGTCCGTAACGTCGCTCGCGGGGCGCACAAAAAGAGTAAGAGCCGAGCCGTATGTTATGGAGTATGTGAACTCCGAGCCTTCAACAAAAAGCCCTGCATCAATCTCTGCGGTGTTAACATAGCCTTCTGGCCGCCGCTCGCTGTAATCAGAAAACGCGTTAGGATTTGTGTTAACCTCGCCGCTTATTATCGCGGAACCGGAATCTATATGCACAACGACTGAAAGCGGCGGCGCAATAGCCTTACGCGCTTCAACAGAAAGGCAGCCTGTTAGCGACAAGCTGCATAAAAACAGGACAAACAAAACCAAGGCTCGGCGAACCGGGGTGCAACCACGAAAAGAAGAACTATGTTTCATAAAAACCTCGAATATTTTTATATGTAAAACCGCTGCGACCCGCGAAAGTTACTCACTTATCGCGCAGACTCACGAGTTTCTACGCGCCGGGGTGGAGCAACGGCGACAGCCGGCCACTGGAGCGCAGTCTGCCGTTGGCAGACGGAGTGAAGAGGCTGAGCGCGAGCGAATTGCGGAACACCGGAAAACTTCAAACAACCTCGCAACATCTTATCGCGCCGTTAGATATGATCTTTGTACCGCTCGGCGGTGATAATTCCGTCCTTCACGTTCAGCTTGCAGATTCTCGCGTTTCTAGCATCGAACGCAGAAGCACCCAGCCCGTCATCGTAGTCGCGCGCATGATACACCGCATACCACTGACCGTCCTCTTTTATCATGGAGTGGTGACCTGTTCCTTCCTCAAAATCGTTCGCCGAAAGCACAGGACTGTACGTTTTGTCGTCGGGATATTTCTCGAACTTAATCTTCGTCAAATCGGTCTCGGAAGTTTTGGCGCGAGCATAGCCAACGTAGTAAGTCGGCTGCTCGAAACAGTTGCCGGAGTACATGACGTACTGCCAGTCGCCTTCCTTAAAATAGAACGCGCCTTCTATCGTGTGCCAGTGCTGACCTTTCTTGTAGCGGTCGCGCTCAAAAATATCCTCGTCAAGCGTAGGCTCCACAACCGTAACAGGGTTTCCAGCCGCATGGAACGGATCAAGAAGCTTGTCGACCACGATATACGTTCCCACACGCTCGCCCTCAAAACGGTTCGTCGAATAGAAAAGGAAAAGCCCCGCCTCGTTTTTCACGACGTGCGAGTCAATCGAGAACGGATGAAGAAGCTGCGTCGTATCAGTAAAAGGCCCAAGCGGGTTGTCCGCGACAGAGACATGCATCGCGCCTGTGTGACCGCCCTGGTCGGGAGTGTCCGTGTCAATCTCGATGGAGTTGTACATGTAGAACTTTCCGTCCAGCTCGATAACGCTCGGTGCCCAGAACGCAGTAAGCCCCGGCACTGTCATCACGACTCCGTGGTATTTCCAGCCCGAAAAAAGGTTGTCAGAGTGGTATGCGTAAATCCCGTCGTGCCCCGTAACGTAGATGTAATAACGTCCGCGCGCCTTAAGGATAAAAGGGTCAGCCTGCCCGATGTACTGCCCCGAACTCTTATCAACTTCTAGTAAATGCATAATTTCTCCTAATTTAGGAACTTCGTTCCTAATATCTCATTCTCAGGAGCTCAGCTCCTATAACCGAGGTGGGAAAAGGCAAAACCCTTAATTCCGAAGCACGGTTTTTCCTTCTCCCACGCCCTCATCTTTTTCCGGCACGGCTTAAGGGGAAACCCCTTAAGAATCCCCAAATCTTCTTATTACAACATAGCGACAAAACGCTTCGTTCGCGTTTTGTGCGAACTACCTTAAGGAACCCCAAGTTTTATCTATCACAACAATGAAATGGATATAATCATAACTTGCAATACACACAAAAGTATAGTATATTTAGGTTGCACCATAGCGGTGGTAGGCTGAACCTCCGAATTCAAATGAATGAGGAGGCCTGTATGTAGGGAGCGGCACCGCTATGCGGGGCGAAAACAGTCCGGTGGACTGTTTTCAGCGAGTCTCGTCCGAAGCTGTGCTTCGGGCGCGCCCGGATACGAAAGCATTATGCTTCTTTGTGCAATTGTAACAGCTATTGTTACGGTTGCATCGTTTGTCTTTGCTATATGCAAGGCTCTCGCCAAAAAAAGAAAGAAACGCAAGTAGAAAAAAAAGAAGCCTACACTGATTCCACTCGTATGTAGGCTTTAAAAATAATCTACAACGGAGGTTCAGCCACATCGCTGTGGTGCACTTCCTGTCTTTGTTTAATATACCGCATTAATGCAAAAAGTCAAGCATCAAACGTACCGGATATGGTGTTTCACAAAATGAAGAAATCCGATATTATAGCCTACTGAAACACGCTTGCAGGAGCGGCACAATTCTGCAGGTATTCTATCAGGGGAAAACGAAAATGACAATCTACGAGAATATTACGCGGCTCACGTCCTACGCGCTGACGTGCGGACTTATCAAAAAAGAGGACGTAATCTACACAGAAAACAAGCTTTTGGAACTGTTCGCGCTTGACGGCTTTGAAACGCCCATCGCGCCGGAACTTCCAGCCGTTAAAACAGAAGATTTGGAGAGCATCCTGCAGGAAATGCTCGATTACGCGGCAGAAAAAAAGCTTTTCGATGACCAGGGCATCGTAAGCCGAGACCTTTTTGACACGAAGATAA
>JAEEGK010017892.1_pt1 | contig 15390 bp, 10 predicted proteins | sample 8958771 | NCBI WGS metagenome assembly JAEEGK01 (sample SAMN16246547, study PRJNA631951) | gut metagenome | biome: gut microbiome; feature: rumen; material: SC-attached | host: Bos | place: Iran: Karaj | collected 2018-10 | reverse complement strand
TTGTGATAATGTTTATTATTATATGAGAAATTGTTTAAATTCAATTGAAACTGAATCTACTGAATTAATACAAAATTTCTTAGATGAATTTTTTAAAACTACAAAATCAAAAAAACAATTTATTTTCATATGTATGGGAGCTACTTTTTTATTATATATAATTTGTTATTTTATTTTTGTTTATTTTTATGAATTAGTTGAATTAAAAAAAGAAAGTTATTTATCTGTATTTTATGAAATTGGTAATTTATTTATATTTAATTCTTTAATGAAATGTGAGAAATTTTCTCAAAAATTACAAATTGAAAATGATGGTATTCATCAAGAGAAAATTTCCTTTGAAGATTCAGAAGAATATTTTTCTCAAAATTCAGAAAAATTATTAACAAATTCATCTTCACCTGAAAAAAATTCAAATAATAATAATCAAACAAAACACCAAATAAAAAATACAGAAAAATTAAATCATCATACAACAAATAAAAAAAAGGGAATATTAATATTAAGTTCTTTATTAATATATACTCTAATAACATATTCTTTTTTTTATTCAATAATGAACAATTATAATTATTATGCAAAATTTACTTTTTATGGTTCAAATTATCAATTGAAATATTTATATCCTTTAATTGCTTTAAGAGAATATTATTATGATCCTTTAGAATCAGTTCAAGGAATTTATGCAAAAGATTTTTTAGAAAAATTATTAGAAGAATTTTATGTTGAATCAAAAGATGATATAAATGAATTAAGATTAAGTTTAGTTCATTTACCAAAAAATTTTCAAGAATATTATGATAAAATATATACTGCTTCTCTTTGTTATTTAATTGAAGATATTTTTATTAATTATCCTAATAAGAATTATCCTAATTGTACTTTTTTTTATTCTGGAACTATTGAATATGGTTTAAATACAATTTTTAATTTTTATCTTGAAGAAATAAGATATTTAAAAACAATGATGCAAAATCAAATTAATTTAATTGATGAAAGTAATTATGTGAATAAATATAATGCTACTTTAAAATATACTATTTTTGAGGATGCTATAGGAAATGATGATGTTAAAAATGATGAAAATTATAAACAGTTAGATCCTATAAATTTATTTAATCTTGAATCACATAAACAATCTTTTATTATATTTAGACATATTATTAAAGTTGCTTCTGAAAATATTATTTCTCATTTAACGAAAAATGTTGAAAAACAAATGAAAAGTAATTCTTTTATAGGATATATTTTAATTTTTGTTTTTATTGGAGTTGTATTCTTTGGTTTTATTTTAGGTTGGATTCCTTTTGAAATAGGAGAAAATGAAACTATATATAAAACTAAAAATATGCTTTCTATTATTCCTAAAGAATTATTAACTACTTTACCTCATATTAAAATTATGCTTGGATTAGAACATCAAAAACAAGAAAATAAGAAATTTAAAAAATAATATTATTGATCTATTAATATGGAATAAATTTATTATATATATATATATGTGAAATTATATATAACTGTTACTTATTTGTTTTATGATTTAAATTTAATATTTTTATTTTTAGAAAAAATATAAATTATTATATCTAATTTTTAATATTATTTTATTTTGGTTTTTATTAAATAAAAAATATATAATTAAAATAAATTTTATTATATAATAACAGAATTTATATAAATTGTGAAAAAAATATTACCTTGCAAAAAAATAAATATAAATTCTATTTCTTAATTCATGAAAATAACCAAGATCTAATTTTCTAGTATATTCAATAAAAATTTCAACAGGAATAGTATCATTTTGACCATATAATTTTAATAATTCAAATAAATTAGTGGCTAAAAAATTTTGAATATTTTTTTCAGTATAAACTCTATTGAGTAAATCATTTAAAGAATTTTGAATTAATTCATCATTAGTATTATTTAAAATTATTTTTGTTATTGTTATAGTAACAAATTTAATATATTTTTCAATATAATCAATCATTAATTTTAAATTAAGAGATCCTTTTCCTCCTATATAATTAAATATTGAATATAAATTATTTTCAACATTTTCATTATTATGTTCAATAAAAGGATAAAAGTAAATTAATACATTATACATATTATTTTTTTCTTGTAAATTATCTAATATTTCTTTAAAAATTGATTGATAATATATTTTATTTTCATAATTATGATGATGATAAAATGAAGGTATTATTTGCTCTTCTATATATTTTTTATGTAATTCTTGATTTATTAAATGATCTGATAAAAAATTTAAAAGATGATTATAATTATAATCTTTTAATTTAAAATTAGGGTCTTGAAATATTTCTGTTATGAAAGATTCACCACTTACTGGAAGAGGATTACAACAACCCATTTTTATTTATTTTATAATTTGAATTATTTTAGAATTTTTTTAATTTAACCTTTTTTTACTATTAATTTATTTTTTAATTTATATTAATTTATATTAAATAAATTTAGAAAATAAAAAAACATTTTTATTTTTTTTTCTTTGTTTCTATTGAATTTATAAATTTAAAGTAATCATTTTTTATTCATTTATTTATTATAATAGGAAGTTATAAGTTTGATTATATAATGTAACTTTTATTTTTTTAATTTTCTTTATAATTTTCAATTTTACATTTTTGGAATTTTTTTCATATTTATAATTAATTATTTTATTCTTTATTTTTATATGAATATTATCTTCTTATTATATATTATCTAAATTAATTCTATTTTTATGATTATTATCATCATAATTATTTAAAACATATTAACTTTTATTGTTTTTAATATTATTATTATTATAAAAGAAACTATATTTTCGTCTAAAAGTTAATTTTATAACTATGAAATTACTTAATATATATTCAACCTTTCTATGAAATTTCCAAAAAGAATTAAAATAATTTATTTTACTCATTTATATTATTATTATTTTGGCCATAATAATTATTTCTAATTTCTATTTCTTCTAATCACTCAAATTTAAAATAAAATTATCTACAATTTTTTTAATATTTTACTTGATTCTATTTTAGTTTTAAGGGAAACATTTTTTTACTTTTAATATGATAATCTCTTTTAAATATTTTTTTTGAATCTCTTTAATCTGTTGTTCTTGATTTTCATTTTAAAAGAAAAGAAAAATTTATTTTCTTAAAATTAATGAATATATCCCATTTTAAATTTTTATTTTTTGAAAAATTAATTGTTTTTTGGATAATTATGGATGAAAAAGAATTTAAATATGATTTACCTAAAAAATTTAGTTTTAATAATTTTATTTTTAGTGAAAATATATTATGGTTTTGTTTGGTAAAAATAAAATATTTATTTTTTAGTCTTATTTAATAAAGATTAATGATTTATCATGGTATAAAGATAAAATTTATATTATTCAATTAATTAAAGATTTATTTTTTATTCTTTCTTCTCTTAGAATAAAATCAAAAGAAATAATTCCAGGTTGTTTATATATTTTAAAAAAAAAGAAATTTAGAATAAAACTTTTAAATATTGTTTTCTATAATAATAAAATATTTCTTAAAGAAAGACAAGAAATATTTTATAAAATAAGTTCTATAATAATAGAAAAAATAAATCCTCGATTTAATTTGATTTTGTCGACGAATAATAATAAATTATTAATTTCAGATGAGTTTTTAAAACCAAAATTATCATCATCAAATAATGAGAAATATCTTGATTTAAATATAAAAACAGAAGATTACCCTTTTAAAATAATAGGTAATTTAGAAAAAAAAAGTGAATTTTTTGGTTTTTTCAATTATAGATATATAGAAATAGATATAATAACGAAATTATTTAAAAGATTTTCAAGTACAAAAACATATCCAAATAAACCTTTAGAAATAATAAAAATTTCATCTATAATATCAATAAAGAAATTATTATTAGATTCTTCTTATTATTATTTTGAAATTAAATTTATGAAAGAAAACAAATCAATTAAAACAGAAATATATAGAACAAAGCATATAACTTCAAGAAATAAATGGTATGAAAAATTATACGAAATATGGAAAAACAAAATAGATGATAAAATTATAAATAATTTAAAAATATTATTTATTGATGATCAAGTAGGAGTTATTCAAGAAATCAATAAAGGAGATAATAAAAAACCAAAAGGTAATATTTCAATAAATGATTTTCATATAATTTCAAGAATTGGAAATGGAGGATTTGCATTAGTATATAAAGTATTATATAAAAAGAATAATAAAATATATGCAATGAAAGTAATGAATAAAAATGTTATAATAGAAAAAAAATATTTTCATTATATGATGACAGAATATGAAATATTAAAATTATTAAATGGAAATCCTTTTATATTAAATTTATATTTTTGTTTTCAATCAGCAAATTATTTATTTATGGTTTTAGATTATTGTTCAAATGGAGATATTTCTTCATTGAAAAAAATCTCAAATCCAAAATTATTAATTTCAGAAATATTATTAGCAATAGAATATATGCATGAAAAGAATATATTATATAGAGATTTAAAGCCAGAAAATATATTATTAGATTCAGAAGGACATATTAAAATATGTGATTTTAATTTAGCAAAAAAAATTGATAATAAAAATAATTGTGCTTATTCTTTTTGTGGTTCTCCATTATATTTAAGTCCTGAAATGGTAGAAAAAAAAGGAATAACATTTAAAGCTGATGTATATCAAATTGGATTAATTATGTATGAAATATTTACTTTTCAAACTGCTTTTAAAGTCGATCAATTACAAATATTATATGATAATATTTCTCATAATAGAATTAATTTTTTTGTTAATGGAATTAATAATAATAATAGGAAATTACTTGAACAAATTTTAGAAAGAAAACCTCAGAAAAGATTATCTATTAAAGAAATAAAAGAAAATATTTTTTTTAATAATATTAATTGGAATGATGTTTATAATAAAAAATTAGGACATATTGAAGTTGAAAAAAAAGTATTTAAAAAAAAAGTGGAATTAAGTTTAGAACAAGAAAGAAATATTTTACTTAAAATTGAAGATGAAATTGAAAAAGATTCAAATATTAGTGTTTTAAATGGAAAGATTACTTGGAAAGAAATGAAAAAAGATTTTAAAAGACCAATGAGAAATTTCGTAAAGCAATTTTATTATGATTATAATGAAGAAAATAATAATAAAAGTAAAATTGGTAAAAAATAAATATTTAATTGATTGATACTTATATTACTTTTTAAAATATTATCTTTAATTTTATAAATAATTAAACCTTTTTAAAATTAATTCAAAAAAAAAATGGGAGGAACCGAAGGTAAACGTAAAAAGCAGAATAAAAAGAATGAAAATGAGGTGAAAAACATATTTGGTTTTACTCACGATGGGATAAAATCATGTGCAGGTCAAGATACATATCACTACTTTGGTTTCGAGGTAGAAAACACAAATATTAAATTTATGGGAGTATATGATGGTCATGGTGAGAAAGGAAAAGAAGCATCATCATATGTAGAGAAGGAGATTAAAAAATTAGTATCAGACAATAAAAATAAAATTCGAAAATGGTCTCTTCAAGCTAATTCTCGTGAAGTAATAACCAAACTTTTTGTTGAAGGATATAAAAAAATTCAAAACCAAATGAAGAAACAAGATGGAATGTTCGAATTAAGTGGTTCTTGTTGTATCTCAGCACTTCTCATTGATAAAGTGTGTTATGTGATCAACCTAGGTGACTCAAGAGCTGTCATTGGAGGGAAGCTCATTGACAACATCTTCGCTATTCAAATGAGCATTGATCACAAACCGTCATTACCAGAAGAGATGGAGAGAATAAAGAAAAGTGGAGGAGAGGTGAAGAACATGGCTGAAGGTGGGGGACCTATGAGAGTGTATAAACTAAACGATCCAAACCCTGGACTTGCTGTTGCTAGGAGTTTAGGTGACTGTTATGGTCATGAGTGTGGAGTCAGTGAAGAACCTCAGGTATCTTATAGGATTCTAGAGGAAACTGATGAGTTTATTGTTATGGGATCTGATGGCATTTGGGATGTAATGAATAGTGTCGAAATTGTAGGGTATGTTTTTGAGAGAACTACTGATAAAGTTAATCGAGTTGATAAAGATAAAATTGCTGAAGAAGTCGTTGAGGAATGTAGGAAAAGATGGATTATTATTAATAAGTTTAAGGATAATCAAGTCATTGAAAGAATTAAGAATGATCCTAATTTAGATATGACTACAAAAACTAATTGTATTCAACAATATATTAAACAAGTTCAAGAACAATGTAATTTAGATAGAAGTGCTCAACCTACTGCTGCAGTACAAAATATTGCTGCTTTTCAAAATAATGCTGAGGAAAGATTCACTGGGAAACATAATATTGATGATATTACTTGTGTTATTTGTTTTTTTAAATAAATATTTTGTTTATATATATTAGGGACTTTTAGAACTTTATTAAAATAATTTTCAAAACTTTTTTTTATTGAATTTTTGATTGGTTTTTAAATTAAAAATGTAAAATTTTTAGTTTATTTAAAATATTATCATCTGAATTTTAAATTTTGATACCTAATAATTTCATTTCATAGTTATTTTCATATTTTAAATATTCTATTTTCTAATCATATATATTTGTAAAATTTATATTTTTCATTTGTTGCATTTAATTTTATTTCTTTTTCATTATAATTTTATTAAAAATTCATGTTTTTTCTCTTTCTTTTTTTCTTGTAGTTTATTAAATAATAAAATTTCATAATTTATTCTATTGACACTATATTCTTCATAATTCATATTATTGTTATTTCATAAATAAAATCCTATAAAACATTAATAAGAAATATTTTAATAAAAAATAATAAATAAAACCGAATTAAATATAATTTATTTTATTGACAGAAAAGAAATTGTCTTCTGCAATGATTATGTTGGAAATATAGACAAAGAAAAAAAAAATGATATAAATGATATCACACTTCATCTCGTGAAAGATTAAATATCACTAATATTATTTTTACTTCAATTGAATTAAAAGTTTATATTTTATTTATATGTTTCTTTTATTACAATCAAATAAAAAACTTTTGAAAAATTGATTTAAAAATTAAAATTTAATTTTTTAAAATGATTTAATTATTAAGGATTTTTATTTAAAAAATGAACAATTCTTATATACCTGAACAAATAATAAATGGTCAAAGACCAATAACTTATAGAGCAATGAAAAGATATGAAAAAAAAATAAGTGCAACTTGTAAAATAATAAGTGAAAATGAATCAAGTGGAACTGGATTTTTTTGTGAATTAAAAATAAATAATAAATTAATGAAAATGTTATTTACTAATAATCATGTTTTAAATAAATTTAATTCAAATATTTTAATTGAACATAATAAAAAAATAAAAGAAATTAATATTAAGAATAGATTTATTTGTACTAATGAAGATTTAGATTATACATGTATTCAAATATTAGATTCTGATAATTTTAATAATTATTTTAAAGTAGAAAAAAATATAAATAATAATAATCCAGAAGAAGAATATAAATATGATGAATTTGTAATTATTCAATATCCAAGAGGAGATGATGTTTCTTTTGCTGAAGGATATATTAATAATATTCAAAATAATTATAAAATATTTAATTCAATTAATACTAAAAATAGATCTTCTGGTTCTCCTTGTTATACAAGAAATTTAAAAGTTATTTAAATAGAGGGATTTATATGAAAGAAATTATTAAAGATATTAAAAAAAAATATATAATCAAAATGATATTATTCAAAAATACCTATTTAATCTTGTAAAACAAATTTAATTAATAATCCTATTTGTTCTTTTTTTGGTAATAATAATAATGATAAAATTGATTTTAATTGTTATAAAAATAAACAATTTAATCAATATTCTTTTTTAATAATCAAAATAATAATGAACCTCTTTAAATCACAAAGAATATATGGAATTATATTAAACATAATAAGAAAAATAATATTTGAATTGTAAATTTTTTATAATTTTTAAATTGAAACCTTTATAATTACTTACATATAAATTATTTGTTAATAATTCAAATACTAAACAATAATATTCTTTATGAATAAAATTATTTTTTAATTGAACAAAATTTAAAATTGTTTAGGAGCATGTTTTTTATATATTCTAATAATTTAATTTCTATTTTTACTTGTTTATTTATTTTATCTTGCTTTTTTATTATTTTTATATATACATAATCTTTTAATTAATGATCATAACATTTTAATCATATTCCAAAAGATCCTTTTCCTAAAATATTTATATTAATTTCATTGTTAAAATCTTATAAAACTAATTCAAAATGGGTATACGCATGTTTTTATATAAGTCACTCCTCATTCTTTATTAGATTGAAATATATTTATCAAAAAATATTAAATAGGAATATAACATATATTATTTATTTTGAAAAATATTTAAATTTAAATTTAAAAAATGAAAGATGAAATTATTGAAGAAAGGGAAAAAAAAAATAAATCAAATGTTTCTGATTCTTTTTCATTCATTGAATCAAGAGAAAAATTTAGAGTATCATTAAGAAAGAAAAAAATAAGTGAAATGCTTTCAATAAAAAGGAATATGAAAAATAATAAAAAATGTGAATTTGAACCATTAATAAATTTAAATAAAGTTAATATTGAATTAAAAAATGATAATTTAACTCCAATTTCTCAAATTCAATTTTTATTAAATAATATAAATGATTATAGAAAAATGATGATAACATTTTTTATATTTTATATAAAATAAATGAAAATATTACTCTATTAAAAAATAATCCAAATGAAATTATGGAAATTGAATTAACTGAAAAATTAATTTATTTTATTTCTGAATTAAATTATATAGATAAAAATCTTATTTATTTAGTTTTCAAAATTTTTTTAAATATTTCAACAATACCAAATAAAGACTTAATGGAAAGTTTCATCACAATAAATTTCCTTCAAATTACTAATGATATATTAATTGAATTGTATAAAAGTCCAAATGATTATTATGAAATTATTGAAGTGATTTTATTATTTTTAGGAAATTTTTTAGAAGATAATCCATTTATACAAATTAACTTATATAAATATAGAATATTTAATATAATTTATGAATATCTTGAAAAAAATAAAAATTCTAATTCTCTTCCATATTATAATATCTTATATAAATCAATTGGTTTTTTTGTTTGTTTTGCTTCAGTAAAACCTCCTCAAAATCAAAATGATTTAGAAAATTATTGTAAAATAATTGATATTGAATGTATTCAAAAATTATATCTTTTATTTTCTCATTTTTTATTTCATAATACAAATAATAAAGATTTAATTTTAGATTGTATTTGGGGATTAAGTTTTCTTCCATATTTCAACTATGAAATTTTAATTTCAAATTATTTCAAAGATGGAATTTTTAATAAAATATATGAATTATCTTTATCAAATAATATATATATAGTTCCAACAATAAGAATTTTAGGAAATGTTACTTCATTAAATGATAATTTTTGTGTAAATTTATGTGATGATAATTTAGTAAATTTTATTTGTCATAATTTACAAAATGAATGTACTCCAAGTCAAGTTAAAATTGAAATTTTATGGGTTTTATCTAATTTATGTTTAGGAACAAATATGAAGTGTTTGATAAATTATAATTTACTAAAAGTTTTATTAAATACAATAAATAATGATAAAAATAAAAGAGTAGTTACAGAGTCTTTAAAAGTTTTATTAATTTGTTTAAATAATTCAGTTTCTATTGATATTTTATGCGATTCTATTGTTGATATTGTTGGTGTTTTTATTCATCAATATGAAGATTTAGAAATTATCATGGTTCTTGCTATTATTTGTGAAATTATTTTTGCTCATCCTAATCAAAATTTTGCTTATAAATTAATTAATTATGGAATTAGAGAAGTTCTTGAAAAATGGGCTTTGAATAATGATGAAGAATTGAGAGAATCTGCAATCAAAATGATAAATAATAAATATTTTTGTTAATAGTATATTTTATCATTTGATTTTAAAAAATTTAGTTTCATCATATTTCTAAAATATTTTACTTAATAATTTTTAATTTTGAGTAATTTTACTAAAACCTAAAATTTAATAAATAAAATAATTTTAATTATAATTAAATTATGTCATATATATATTTTATTAAGTTCCAAAAAAAATAAAAAATATTTAAAAAAATCTAAAGTGCAAAAACTTCTTTCTGATAAAAAATAAAGAAGATTATATTTACAATGAAAGATAATATGAAAAATATGTTTTCAGTAAAACGAAATTTTCCATTAATTAAAGTGTAAGAAAAGGAAAAATTAATTTTTTTGTCTTTTTTTCCAAATCATTTTTGAGATTTGTAGAAAATAAGATGAATTTTTATTTATAATAATTTTCAAAATGGAGTTACTATTTTATTAGGAAGAATTTATTTTTTTTCAATGTTTGTTTGGGTTATTCAAGACGATCACGCTAATAAAATTAATAATTAAACCTTCAACCAAACGAACTCAATAATGTTGGAAATAAAAGTTTTAATGTTTTTTAATCTAATCAAAATTAATTTTTAGTGTACAGATTCCAATATATAATATTTAATTAAAAAAAAATTAAATTTTAGTAGTAAAAATGCTTTGAATAAAATTTTAATTATTAATTATTAAATATGTTGTTATTTATGATTAAATTAAATAAAAATTATAGGTTTAAGAAAAATGATTAAACTCAATTTACTTTATCTATAACTTTTTACCAGGAATAAAAACAATAAATGATTTTTACTATCCTCAAACATTAAATAATTTAGAAACAAAACTTAATTTACATTTGAAAAAAAATTAAAGTTTATTTCCTTTTTTAATTAATGATATACAATGGAATTATTTTTTTATAATTCAAATATATATTTAAAATAAAAAACATTATGATTCAATACTCATAGAAATAAAAAAAAGAATGAAATGATTTAGAAGACTAATTATATTAATAACCTCAATTTTTAGAATAATGAATTTAAATTATTATAACTCAGGTTTGGAAATGGAATGCATTTCTAGAAAAGTCTAATTCCAAATAACCTTTTTTAATCATTTTGTTTTTTATTATTTAAGATTTCAAACATTCTTCAAAACTTTTTTCATTATTTATAAATAAAAATCATTATTTTAGATTAAATGTATTTTCCTTGAATTAATTATAATTGAGGTTAATTTCCTTTTTTTACTTTTTTAAAAAAATAATAAAAATCAAAATCAAAAAAACTATTTTTCTTAAAAAAATGTAATATATAAATTAATCCTTAATATAACTTAAATCTAAAATAAAAAAAAAAAAAAGCAAGCATTACTTTTTCAAAACATTTTTAGGGAAAAAATTAATATAATTTCCAGCAGGGAAATAACAAGCAACACCATAATGATAACCTTTCTGACTTTTAGCAACACCAAAACCGATTTTTTTAGTTCCTTTCCAAACAACTTGAGTAAAATGTCCAGTAGCAGAACTCCAACCAGGTTTATTAAAATCATATAATTTAATTTCATTATACCATGAATCAGTCATTCCATTTCCAGTACACTCCATTCCATAACAACAATATAAATTTTCACCCATTGGTTTCCCTTTAAAATTATTTTTTGAATGTTCAAAAATATCGGTCGCAGCTAATTTATCAGCATATTTTTGTGCAATAGAACATAATTCTTTATCTAATGTTAAATTATTTACATGATGTTTTTTCCTATATTCATTATGTCTTTTTAATGCTTCTTGCTGAAATGGAGTTCCTTTAAAATCATTCGAACTTGTTGAAGGCTTTGAACTTGCTTTTGAATCTGGTTTTGAAAATGGTTTTGGTTTTGGTTTTGAAATTTGCTTTTTTTGTTTATTCAATGTTGGATTAGATTTTTTCCCTTTTGCTGCTTTTAAATGTTCAGGTCTTTCTTCTATTATTTCTTCATCATCTCCTGCGTCAATTACTATTCCTTCAGATTCCCCTACTTCTTCTTCCAATTTCTCTTCCAATAATTCTGGGTCTTCGTATTCTTCTGGCATTCCTTCCAAAGGCTCGTTTGGAACACTTTTTTGAATCATTTCGTTTTCCATTCCTTTATTTTATTTTATTTTTTTATTTATGTTTTTGATATTTATCTAGGATTGAAATTAATTGAAAAATAGTTTTTATTGTTTATTGGGAATCTTTATTTTATTTTTTTAGGATTTTATATTTGTTTTTATATCTGATTATATGAAATGGTTTTAAATTTATTTTTAGGAAGGGTTTTTTCTATAATATTTGATCTTTTTGGTTTTGATATTGTCTCTTTTGCTTTTTAAATTTTTGGTATTTGACTTTCAAAAAAATGAAATAAAATTATTATAATCCAAAAATTATTCTAAAAAAAGAATAATAAAATGATAGAAACGATTTATTTTTGTTTTTAGGTGAAAAAAAAAAGTGAATATTATTTTAAATACAATTTATATTGTTTCTTTTAATCGAAAAAAATAAAAAAAGAAATATCTATATATTACTATTAATTTTTATATATAATACGTTTTTGTTATATTTATTGATAAAAAAAATTATTAACAAATATATAAATCATTCTAACTATTTTTTTATATACTTAGATATTTTCATAATTTTTCATTAAATAAAATATAGCAGTTGCGTGACATAAAATATTTTTTTTCAAACAATTATTAACATAATTTTGGTTATAACCAAGATCTTCAATTTTTTTTAATATTCTTTCTTTTTTGACATTTTCATCTTCAACTCTTCCAAAAGTATTCAAACTTAAATTTATTTTTCCCTTTAAATTCAAATTAAAATCATCATCAAAATAAAAACTATTATTATTGCCTAAAGTATTAATAGATAAATTACTAAAACTATTATTATCACTTTTTGTATTAATTAAAATTCCATTATCTATTTCTCCATTATTATTCAATTCATAATTTAAATTATATTCCTTTACTTTATTGCTAAATAAAATAATTTCATTTTCTAATTTAATATTATTTCTACTAAAATCATCACTATCATTATTTAAATAATCATTAATATTAGATAAAGAATTATTTTTATTAAAATCATTTATTGAAGTATATGGTGTAAGTATTTCACTTTTAGTTAAACAATTAGAATTAATTCCTTTTAAATGAAGTGTTTTTAAATTGGATATAGTAAAAGTTTCTTTAATATCCTCAATTTTAGCATATCTATAATCAATATAAGTTTTAGATAACATAATCATTTCTGCTTTTGTAAATAAATGAAATTTATTTATGTTTATATTTTGTTCATTTTTTAACCAAGGATGATTTAAAACATCATTAATATTATATCTTTTTTTAGGATTTTTATTTAATAAACCCATAATTAAATCATTAGCTTCATTTGAAATATCTTCAATTTGTTTTGGTTCATTATTTATAATATTATGTCTTAAAATATAATGATTTCTATTATTTTCATTAGAAATATTATCATTATCTTCATATAAAAAAGGTATATTTCCACTTAACATCATATATAATGCAATTCCACATGACCATAAATCAACTAAAAAAGGATCATAACCTTTTTCTTTTGTACTTAAATATATTTCAGGTGCCATATACATTGGAGTACCACATTGTTCAAATAATTTTTCGTTTTTTTTCTTTAAAATAGTTCCAATTCCAAAATCACATATTTTTATATTATTTTTTAAATCAATTAATATATTTTCCAATTTAATATCTCTATGAACTATATTTTTTGAATGAATATATTTTATTCCTTCTATTATTTGTTTAAATAAAAATTTAGCTGTTTTTTCACTTAATTTCCTTCTTTTTTTTGTAAAAGAAAATAAATTTCCTCCATTAATATATTCTAAAATAATAAAAATATAATCTTCAGTTTCAAATAATTCTAAAATTTTAGTTATATTAGGATGATCTAATTGTTTCATTAAATCAGTTTCATATAATATTTTTTTTTCAGTATTATTTTTACTCAAAGCTTTTTTATTAAAAGATTTTATTGCTACAATTCTTCCTGTTAAAATATTTAAACCTAAATTTACTTTTCCAAAAGCACCTTGCCCAATTAATCTTCCATATTTATAAAAAGAAAGAGAAGTTTCAGGATATGTATTATATTTTAAATAATATGTTTTAATATAATTTGATAATTTTACTGATAATGTTAAATAATAATTACTGTCTCTATTTGATGATGATAATGTTGAATTAGTATTTTGTCTTTTTGTTGAAAATTGTATTTTTTCTAATGTTGGAATTATATTTTTTGAGATTGTTAGGTTAATATTTTTATTTGACGATTATTCTTTATTTTCTTCTTTTTGGTTATTTATTTTAGAATTTATTGTTTGATCTTCTTCTTTTTCTTTTTCTTCTAATTCTTTTTCTAAGGTTTTAATATCTAATTTATTTTCTATTGTTTTTTTGATTTCTTTTCCAAATTTTTTTCTTAATTTTTTTCGTTTTTATCTAAATTATTAATGAATAATTTTTCTGAATTAGTTTTGTCTTTTTTTTTCTTCCCCTTCATTTTTCCCAAATGTTTTTCATTTTTTTTTCAATTTTTTTTGAATCTTTTTGGGTTTTTTTTTCAATTTCTTAATCAATAAATTTATTTAAATCTTGTTTTTTACTCTCATTTTTTTCGTCAAAAATAATTTCATAATTATTGAAACTATTTAAAATATCTTTTTGACTTTGACAAACAATTTCAAAATCACTTTTCACTTTATTAAATTTTTCATAAGTTTTATCAGCTAATTCCTTAGGAAAATATTCATTAAATAAATCAATAGTATGTAATTTATCATGAAACTAATTTTTTTTCTTTTCTTTTAATAAATTAATATATTCATCATATGAATACTTTTGAGGTATTTTTTCACATTTAAATGTTAATTTTATTAAAGCTGTTCCATTTTCTATTAATGTTTCTATTATTGGCCAATTTTTACTTTTTGGATAAATTGACTATAATTGTTTTTCATCTAAAGGGGAATTATTCTTTTTGGAATTTCTGGTTCTTTTTTTTCTATAAGATTTTCCTCTTCTTTTTGTTCTTGATTTTCTGTAGGAATTTTATCTTCATGAGCTCTAGACTCATATAAATCATTATTTTCTGGTTCTTGGTATTTTTGACTTTATTCTAAATTTTCTTGGTATGAGTGAATTGATTGATTTTCATTTTGGACTCATAGATTTTCTTGTTCTAACTGTTCCATATTTTTAAATTATGATTTTTACTTAAATATTTTTAATATTTGTTTTTGTCATTTTATTTATTTACCTTTTTT
>JAEEGK010017890.1_pt1 | contig 15390 bp, 6 predicted proteins | sample 8958771 | NCBI WGS metagenome assembly JAEEGK01 (sample SAMN16246547, study PRJNA631951) | gut metagenome | biome: gut microbiome; feature: rumen; material: SC-attached | host: Bos | place: Iran: Karaj | collected 2018-10 | reverse complement strand
CAGGTCTATAACCCATATTAATAATATAATGAGTGACAATTTCTTTTTTTCTTTTTGCATAATCAATATACCAATTAATAAATTCATCTCTTTCAATATAATCATTATTTTTTGATTTACTTAATAAATTAACAACTCTTTTATCATTAGCTTCAATTTCTTCTGTTGATTTTGTTGTATCTTTGATAAATTTTATAATATTTTTAACATACATTTTATTATCTTCTGAATATTTATCAAACCATTCATTGAATATTTTTTTTACTTCTCCTATTACATTTTTATTTTCTTCATCTAAAATATTTTTTCTTCGAATACTTTTTTCTAAATTATTTTTTTGGAAATAAATTTCATTTATCCTATTAATAGAAAAATTCATTTCTTTTAATGTTTTTCCATTATCTTTTCTTTCTATTTCTATTCTATTATTATTATAACTATAATTTGAATTATCATTATTATCATCAGGGAGCAATAATTCTAATTTAAGAAAATCTGTATGATATTTTAATTTTTTTGTTAAATTTTTTTTCATGTCATATATTGTATTATTATCAGTCATTTTTAATTCAAAATAACTATTTGATTTCTCGTCATTTATAAATTTTATATTTATTATTTCTCCTTTTAATAAAGCAAAATGTGGTATAACATTTGCTGTTCCATTTTCTTCATTTAAATAAATTAATTTTTTTAATATTGAAATACTTCTTAAAACAATATTAATATTATTATTTGCATTATTTATTTGTTCAAGACATAAATCAACTAATTTATTTGAATTATTACAATATAATTTATTAATTAAATTATTTCCTCTTTTTATTATTTCAGAATTTTCATTTTCAAATATTAATTTAATTAATTCTGGAAAACCTTTTAAATTATTTGGTAAAAAATTATTATATATTTTAAATTCATAAATTCCATTTGATTCATCTGTGAAAGAAAGTAATTTTTCATCGTCATTTATTTCAACAAATAAATTTACAAAAGATATAAAACCATCTAATAATAAAATATTTGAATTTTTATTTATTATATCTAAATAAAATTGAAATAATTTTTCTGATATTTCACTTTTATATTTATTTTTTAATTGTTTTACTACTTTATAAAATAATATTTCATCATTTTCATTATATTTATTTAATACCAAATTATTAAATAGAAAAGTTATTGGAAAATCTTTTTCGATATCCCAAATATTTTTTTTAATTAAAAGGAAAAAAAAATCAATTCTATTTTTAACATTTTTATCATGTTCACTTTTATTAATTTTATCTTTGTTATTAAAATAATCATTAAAAGAGTTCTTATAAATATTTATAAGTTTATTATTTTGAATTAATAAATTATTTAATTCAATATCCGATCCAAATTTATAACTATTAATAAATAAACTTAATAATTTATATCCAACAAAGAAACTTTTGTCATTTTGAAAATAATCAAGAGCTTTTAAAACTACTAATTCTTTATATTCAGAATGATTTTCAATAATTTCAAGAATTTTTTTTAAAATATTATTATTTGGAATTTCCTTAACATAATTAATAAAAAAATTTAAGCATTTTTCAATGTTTTCCTTATCATTTAATTTATTCATTAAATTAAAAATAAAATCAATTTCTTCATCAGTTATCTCATTCCCATTAGATTTTTTATCAATATTTGAATATAAAAGTTTCATTATTATTTCATTGGGAATTTGATTTATTATAATAATTTCATTAAAAATTTTTAGAATTATTTTTTTCTGGTCTAAATCACCTGTTTCTGTAGCATTCCAAATTAAATTTAATTCTTCTTCTGAAAGTTCATTATGAAGAAATAAAAATTCTATTATTTCTTTACTTTTACTTATTAATTGTGAATGATTATTTGGACCAAAAATCTCATAAATTATATTATTTTCTTTTAATATCTTTAATAATTTTTGACTAAAATTATCATCATTATTCATTCTTATTAAATCACTTATTTTTTTAATTGCATTTATTCTTTGACCTAAATAAGATGTTTTAAGCATTTTAATTGCTAAATTTACATTAAATGCATCATTTAAAAATAAGTATTCTTCCTTATTAGATTCTTTTGATAAAAATTGAGAACATTCTTTTAATATATCTGATGCTAATTCAATTATTTCTTTTTTTAAATATTTTAAATCATTTTGAGATAAATCATCAAAAAATTTAAAAATTGTATTTATTAATTCTTTTGAATATTTAATTAATATTGGTTTATAAAAATAAGGAATTGCAACTTTAAAAATTTTAAAAATTAATATTAGAATTTCATTATCATAGTTTTCATTAATATCATTATTACTATTACCAATTATATTATAATTATTTTTAGAATCAGTATTTTCAATTTGAAATTTTTTATTTTTAAGAAAATCTAAGATAATATCAAAACCATTTAAATTTCCAAATTCATTTAATAGAGAATTAAAGTAATATTTATAATTTTCATTTTTTCCAATTGTAATGGTTTTTTTTCCATTAGAATCAACATCATTAATAAAATCATCTAAACAAAAATCATCATCAATTGAAACAACTTCATTTAAAAATATTTTAGAATCTTTTTTTTTTAATCTTTTACTACTCATTGTAATTGTTTCATCATTTAATTTACTTTCTCCAATGAATTGTTCATTTCTTTCTTCATCAATTTCAATATTTTTATTAGGATAAAAAGATTTATATTTATCAATATTTTCAACACTATTAATGTATATTCTAAAAGAAACTTTATATTCTAATTTATTATCTTCATCTATTCTTTTAATTATTGTAGCAGGAAAATATTTTTTTTTTTTATAACAATCTATTATATCTCCTTCTTTTAAATTTAATCTCCAATCCCAATCTTCAGTAAAAGAACCTTTTTTAGCATATTCAAAAGAAGAAAAATTTATTGATAAAGGTTCATGTTCATTCAATATTTTAACTGAAAATATTTTTTCATCTATTGATAATATTGTTCCTCTTACCCATATTTGATTATAAAAGTGATCTGGATTTTTAATTGAAACATCTATTTCATCTCCTTCTTTTAATTCAGATATTGATATTTTATTTTTTTTTGGTAAATAATTTTCATTATATTCATTATATTTTATATATTTTTTTGAATTGGGATTTTTACATTTATTATAATAATTATAATATGTTAAATTATAAAAATTTTGATTATCATCAAATATTTCTTTTATTGTTTCTAATATATTATAAAATTTATATGTTTTTTTATCATTGAAGGTTAATATTTTTAAAAATAATTTTATATAATCTAAAAGAACTTCAAAAGCAGAATCTTCTCCATTTTCACCAAATACTACAGTTTGTTTTAATAAATATGTTATTACATTTTTTGAAAATTCATTTGAAAAATATTCAAAACAATTTTCATTATTATTAAATATTTGTGATTCAATTTCTTCTATTGATTCTTGTTTTAAAATTTCATTTAAAAAATTATGTGTTTCTTTTATTTCTTTAACTTTATCTGTGTTATTGTACCATGATATATAAATTTCATTTTGAATATTTTTTAATTTTTCTAAAAGATCTTTTTGTTTATTCGTTTTATCTTGAATTGATTCTGTATTTTCATTATTTTCATCTTCTAACATTTGTTTTTATTTTTTGATATAATTAATTATTCTTTTTTTTAAATTTATTTGAATTATCATTAAAATTATTAAAAAATATATTTGATTGATTTATATATATTTGTGTACCATAAGGTTTACCTTTTTTAAAAATTCCTATTATTTTATTTCCTTTATTATTTATTAATTCTCCTTTTCCTTCACATAAATCATTTTTCCATTCTCCATTATATATAAGTCCATCTTTAAAAGATAATATTCCTTTTCCATTTCTTTTATTATTTTTAAATTCTCCTTCATATTTACTTCCATCTTTAAAATAATATATTCCTTTTCCTTCCATTAAACCATTTTTAAATTCTCCATCATATTTATCTCCATCTTTATAATATAATATTCCTTTTCCTTCTCTTAAACCATTTTTAAATTCTCCTTCATATTTATTACCATTATTAAAATATAATATTCCTTTTCCTTCCATTTTCATGTTTTTAGTTTCTCCTTCATAAAAAGTAGTATTTTCACGGATAAATTTAACTTTCATCTCAATATTACCATTTATTAATTTAATACTTTTAGGTTCAATAATATTTTCTATTTCTCCTAATTCTTTAAAATAATTTAGAGATAAATCTTTATTTCCACTATATATTATATTTATTTTCCCTATAAATAAATTATTTTCAAATTTTCCATTTATTTGAACTACTATACCATAAGGTGTATATAATACTCCTTTCAATTTTTTTTCCATATTAAATATCATATAATCTTTTTCACCATTATTCATTTCAGTTTTTAATGTAATAAATCCATTCTTTTGAGATTCATAAACACATTTATCACCAATGATTATTTTCATTCTATATTCTTCATTTAATTCATAATTTAATATATTCTTAGGATATATTAAATTTTTTGATTCTATTTCAAAATCTTCTAATATATTATTTATTTTACATTCAGGAATATCAATTCTTAATGTTTTAAACTTTAAATTTTTTAAATTATGAATAATTTCATAATTTAATATATCTTCATTTTTTAATTTATATGAATATAAACAATCTTTTATAAATTTAATTTCTAATTGAGAATTTTCTTTAAAATCATTTAATTTTTTATTTAAATCTGAAATATAATTTTTAATTTTTTTAATTATTTCTTTTCTTTTTTTTTCAATTTCTTTAATTTCATTTTTAATATTTTCTATTATTTTTTCATCTAATTCATTATATAAATTTAATTCACATTTTTTACAATCTTCTAAATCATTTAAACATATATTATCAAAATGTTTTATAAATATAATTTTATTATGATTATTTCTTTTATGTTTTTCTAAACATTCTTTTTTAGAACAAAATGAATCTTCACATTCATAACAATATTTCATATTTTCATCTAATTTTTCACAGTATTTACAAATCATTTTATAAATTGAATTATTTTCTATTTCTTTATAATATTCATTTATAGGTATTTCTCCCATATGATTATTTCTACATCTATATTCAATAAATGTTTTATTATTTTTATAATTAATTCCAAACAAAGATTGTTGAATACATTTAGGACAATGTAAATAATTATCATCATTATTATAATAATCTGTTTCATATTCTTCTTCTTCCATAAACTATAATTTTATATAAATTTCTTTATTTTTATAATATATATTTAATTTATAAAAAAAAGATAAACAATTAATTTTTTTTCTTTTTCTAAATCAACATTTCTGAAAGAGAATTAATTTAAAATAAAACTATTTTAAATCATTCTACCAATTCACTTCTGTATAATTTTTTAAAAGTATTCCATAAAGATATTTTTTATTAACAATCCCTTCAATAATAGGAAATAAAACTCTCATTGCTCCATCAATTTCATCTAAAGGTAAATTTTTCATTTCATTTTCAAAATTATCTTTTTTCTTAAAAACAACACCAGCATTATTCATAGGACTAACCCATCCAGTATCAACAGAAGTCATATAAATTTTACTTTTTTTATAATAAGAACCACAAGTTTTTGTCATCATATTTAAAGCAGCTTTTGCCATATTTGTATGAGGATGAAAAGAACTTTTTCTTACACTATTAAAAATTCCTTCAATTGAAGAAACATTAACAATATATTTATCCTTAAAAGGTGATTTTTCTAATAAAGGTTTTAATTTTACACATAAATAATATGGTGTCCAAGTATTTATTATTTGTACTTCTAAGAATTCTTGAAATGGTATTTCATCAATTTCTAATTGCCAAGAATTTTTTTCCTTTGAAAAATCATATGGTTGTCCATCAAAACCTATTATTGTTTTTATTGGTTGATATTTTTCTTCTATAATTTTAAATTGACTTGCAATAACTGACAAAGGGAATGTTTCTTGATTAATATTATTAGATGATATTTTAACTAATGATTCATCAGTGATTAAATTTTCAAGATTATTTTTTAATGATAATGTTTGATAAGAATTTTTTATGATAATTGTATCTTCATCATTTAATGTTTTACTTTCAATAGATAATAAATATTTATAATAATCAGTATTTCTTCTTATTGTTTGAGCTGCATTGTTTATTAAAATATCAACATAAGGAAAAGTCTTTTCAATAAATTGAATAAATTTAACTGTAGAATCAATGAATCTAAAATCTATAGGATAAATAAATAAATTTTTTTTCCATAATTCATAATTTGGATGAGATTGATAACGTAAAAGAGCATCTTTTGGGAATCTAGTAGTTATTAAAACTTTACAATTATAAGATAATAATTTAATAGCAATATTAAATCCTATTTTAACTCTTCCTCCTGTTATAATTGCTATTCTATCTTCCCAATCAAATGTCATTTGTCTAAAAGAATAATTATAATCACCACATTTTTTACATAAATTTGTATAAAATTTATGAATTTCATCAATTTTAAAAATTTTTTTACATATATAACATTTTTCAAAAGTTACATTTTTTATTTTCTTATTTAAAAAAGTATTATTGTCTTTTGTCTTTTTTTCTTCTTCATTGATATTTATATTTAATGAGGATTCTTTGTAGTTTTCTTTAACAAAATCTTGAATTTTATTAAATTCTATTTCTCTGATTTTATACATCTCACTCTCTTGTTTTCTTTTTTGAATTTTTTCTAAATTTTCTTTATCATAATAGTTTATTAAATTCTTAAAATTTATTATATGTTGAAAATTCAAATAAATCGGATGAGAATAAATTAAATTTTCAATGTCCAATTTCAAATTATAGTTATCTTTATATTTATTTATAAATATTTTTAACTGAGAGTTTATTGAACTTAATAAACAGTTTAAATTTCTTTTTAATTTTTCATTAAGCATTTTTAATATTGGATAATTAAATTTTTTTTTTAATTTTTTTTAAAAGAAATAATAGAAATTCTCATAATAAGAAAAATTAAAAAAAAGAAAGAAAAATTTAAAATTAAGCAAATTAAAATTTTTTATCCACCATCAAAGGAAAATAAAAACCACAAATATTATATTAAAATAAAAAGTATAAACAAAAAAATAATAACTTTTCAGTTATAAACAATATTTTTGTTTTTTAAATTCAATATAAATTGAATAGGGAATAAAAAATTTTCTTATTAATAATATATTATATTATTTATTATATAAAGTAAAAATCATTCCTTGATATTAGAACAACTTAAAAAAAATTTTATTCTAATAACTTGATTATCAAAACTTTAATTCAGAATCTAAAAAATCTAAATATTTAGCATTAATATAAAAAATTAGTAATTTTACATTATAGATTGATAATTGAGATTAGATCAAATCCTTTTGTATAATCTTATTTAGAATATTAATTATTATTTTTAAGATTGATTATTTTCAATCAATTCTCTTATTTATATCTCCTTATTTAAAAAAACAAATTTTGATAAAAAAAGATTAATTCCTAATAAACTAATTCCATGCCTATTCGCATTTTTTTCATTCCAACTATTATACATTCCTATAATTTCACCATTTATATTAAAAATAGGTGATCCAGAATGTCCCCAATAAGTCCAACAATTATGTATTAAAGGTCCTAAATTATTTTCCCCATATATTTTATCTTTCAAATATCCTTTAATTTTCCCAAAACTTATCCAAAATGGTTTATAATTATTTTTTTCTAATTTCTTATTGTCATTATATATTATAAAACATGGATTACCTATACAAAAAATATTTTCTCCAATTTTTTCATTTTCATTTGAAGATTTTATTTTAGAATATAAAAATTTTTTTTGTGGAGTTTTTTCTATAAATTTTCCATTTTTAAATATTTCAATTATTTTTAAAAGAGCTAAATCAAGTTGTTCATTTTTTTCAATAGTTATAGTTTTAACAATCTCTCCATCAGGAAATATATATATACTCTCTTTACTTTTTTCATCTTCAAAAGGAGGAGCAGCATGAGAACATGTTAAAATATATCCATTTTTATTTATACAAACAGCTGTTCCAAACTCATCTGAAATTCTGCAAAGACAACTTCCTTTTACTTTTTCTAAAATTTCTTTATATAATTTCACTGTTTTTGCTTCTTCACTATAATAATTAGTATTTGAATTATTTTTAATGTAATCAATTATTTTTTTTTCAATATCTGTTAATAGAAGTTCTTTTTTATTAGAAGATGATTTTTGATTATTTATTTTTATAAGTGTTTTATTATTTGTTTTTTTTAATTTATTTTTTACAATAGTTTTTTTTGATTTTTTGAGCTTTTTTCCCATTTTTTTTGAGTTTTTATTTTTTCAATATTTTAAATCATAAAATAAATAATTTTTTTTTTTAAATTATTTTCTTTAATTTAAAATTTTAAACTTATTCAAAGATGATAAAATATATCAATAAATGAATTGTGAAATAAATGAAAATAAAACATGTATTTTCACTTTTTTGATTTGTGGCATTCCTGGAATTGGAAAAAGTTATTTTTGTCAAAAATTAATTAAAGATATTGAAGAAAAAAATAAAAAAAATTTTGAAATATATTATTTGTCTTTTGATAAAATAGAAAATATAAATGAAAATAATTATCTTCAATTTCAACAAATGAGAGATGATTTTTTAATTATATTTAATGAAAAAATAAACTATTGTTTAGAGAATTTAAATCATAAAAATTATTTGATATTATTAGATGATAATTTTTTTCTTAAATCAATGAGAAAAAAAATTTATAATTCTTTTATTGATAAAATCTTTCAATTTGAGAAGAATGATAATTATACTTTTTTTTATTCAGAGATTTTTTTAAAAAGTAATAATTTAGAATTTGTTTTTAATAATAATAAAAAAAGAAAAGAAAAAATTCCTGAGAATATTATTAAAAGAATGAATGAAATTTTTGAATATGAATCTCCTTATATTAAAAATAAAAATCAAAAAATTATTTTAATTGAAAATGAAAAAAGCTTAGAGAATTTTGATTTTAATGAAATATTAAAATTTGATAATTCAATTGAAAGAAAAAATAATATAGAAAAAAAAATCATTGAGAAAAATAATAAAGCAAAATTAATTGATAATATTGAAATAATTATTAGAAAAAAAATAAGTGAAATTATGAAAGAGAAAAAAAATAAAAAAGAAGGAAAAAACATTTCTTTAAAGAAAAAAGAATTTATGAAAGAAATAAGTAATTATATTCTTTTAAAAGAATGTTCAAATGAAAATTTAAAAGTTTTCTTAAAAAATAATGATATAAATGAAATAATAACAAATGAACAATTAAAAAATCATTTTTTAAATTTTTTCAATTCTTTTCTTTTTAAATAAATATTTATAATTGAGAATTAATTTTATTAGTTAAATTAATGTTAAGAAATATTTTTGATTAAATAATCTAAAAAAATAATTTAATATTACTGATTTTCAATTCCTAAAATATTTATATCTGATTATTTTCTATTTATTTTTCCCATTATTAAATTTATTTTAATGGTTAATTTGGGTTTATAATTTAATAAAATAAAAAATATTACAATTAGCATTAGGTCATATAAATATCAATTGATTTTAATGTTACTAAATAATATTACATTAAATAAGAAAAAAGTTACTGTTTTTAAATTAATAAAAATAGTATTATTATTCTTAAACATTTAAATATTATATATTATCGAATAAAATTCATAAATTTTATTGTTTTTTAACTGAATAGAAAAATTTAAAATATAAATAATTGAAGAATTTTTCAATAAATTAAGTCAATTTTGAATAAAGAAAATTGAGATGTAATTTTTAATATAATTTAAATACTCAATATAACTATGTAATAACAATATTTTTATAATCATAACTAATTTTTTTAAGGATTGTTTTATATGTTAATAAATTATAATTATATAATTATAATAGATTATCATTAAGAAATGAGAATAAAATAATCTATATAATACTATAAATTGGCATTTAAAAATCTATTATTTTTTATGATCCTGTCATTATTTTCAATTAAATGAATTAATCTTTATTTTAATATTAAATTAAATATAATTGATAAGAATATATTATAATATTTAACTTTCATGATAAACTTTGAATTATTCACATTTTCATTTTTTATTTGTTTGTTTAAAGAAAAAATCAGAATTTTTTTTTTAAATTTAGATAATAAAATTAATTTTATTTATGTAATATTTTTAAAGATTAATTTGAATGATTAGAAAGAAATGAAAAATATGAATTTCGATTAATCATTTTATTTTTTTTCTGAATATCAACCTTTATTCTAATTATACTTTTTATTCAAAAATTCTTCTTTTTTCTCAAAAAAAGATTGATAAAACATATTCACTTAAAATACTTTGTCATCATTATTGTTTAATTCATTAAATAATTATTGTAAATTACATATCCAGCATTTGTTTCTCCATTCTTTAAAATCATATATATCTACTTAAAATCAATTTCCCCTCCCAACAGAAAAACTTAATTTATATAATATCAATATTTATTTTATATCTATAATATATGAAATTAATTGTATTCTTTTTTTTACAAAGAAAACTTTTTTTTCAAAAAATATCTGTTCTAAAGTAGAATGATAAGGGTAAATATATTATTTGCTTATCTTTTTTTATAATCTTATTTTCGTATTTTTTTTCACAAATATATTGTAAAAATCTTTTTTTATAATTTACAAATTAAATAGCTATACATCAAATTAATATTTCATAAGATTACAATCTTAAGTTCTTCTTTACATTTTTATTCTTAATATAATAACATTTATAGTCAATTCCTTCTTCTTCATCATTAATAAAATTGATTTTTAATATCTAATCTCCTAATTTGAAGATCTTAAACTTTTTTCAAATATCTATAATTTTCTTTATATTATAAATATCTGGTTAAACATTCATTAACAATTAGAACATAAATCAATATAAATTTATTTCTTTATTTTTTTTTATTTTGAAACAATAACAATTTTGTAAAAACAATTAAAATAAAAAAAAATCTTAATTATTATATAAAATCATTTTAATAAAATAAAAATAAATGTTAGATTTAAAAATCCTAACTACCTTACTTTTAATATCCTCAATATTATCTTTTCGTCCATTTGTTCCAAATCTAAAATCAATTCCAAATTTACTTTCAAGTCCTAATGATATTAAGAATCAAATTTTAAAAGAACTTCGAAAAGAAGCTTCAAAATATTATTTCAAATATCCCTCAAATTGGTACAAATTAATAACAAATTTAGCAAGTACAACTGAAATAAAAATGGATAAAATAACATATGAACAAATAAACAATTTAAGACAAACTCATGGTTTTCCAGAAAATGTAATTCAAAGATTTAAAAAAATAAAATATGTAAAAAATTTAATTGTATATGATACATTTGATTTTTCTCTTAAAAAAACAAAAACAACAATTGAAACAACATTTGGTATTGGTGCAAGATTAGATGAAAAATTTTTATATGTTACTTATGTCAAAGGAGTTTCAAGTGGAAAATCAATTCCACAATATAAACAAGTACCTTATAAATCTTGTTGGAGATTTTTATTTTTCCATGGTTGTAAAACTAAACAAAAATCTGTAAGAAGAGGTTATACTGATAGTGAATTAAATGTTATTCAAAGTGCATTAAAAGCAAAATATGCAGAAATGCTAAATTCTGTTTTAGATTTAGATCAACAAAAAACTTTAAATTACTTTAAAAATTACGCTAAAGAAGTTCAAAAACAAAAAAGTTCTCCTTTTTATTATCAGAGATTTATTGTTAATTCTTATACTACTCTTGATTTTCAAACTGTTAAAATTAATTATAATCAAATTAATCAAAGATTTTCTAAAATTTTTTCAGATAAAATTTTAAAAGGATTAAATGATATTAAAGGAAAAAACAATTTAGTTAATCGTTTTTATATGACTACTCCATTAAAAAACGATTTTAAAACTATTGACTATTTAATTGGAGTAGCTTATAATTCTAACAATCAAATGATTATTTCTTATGCTAAAGGAAGAGCAAATATAAATTTATTTCATTCTTATTGTTTAATTCAAGAGAAAAAAGGTTGGAAAAATGAAAATTGTATGTGGGATGAAGATTGTATGAAGGATTGTAATGATTTCAAAAGGAAATTTAAAAATATTGAAAATCCTTTAAGTCCAAATATTAAAAATAAAAAACAAAGAGAACAACAAATTAAAAAGAATATTGATGTCATTATTAAAGGTCTACATGCTGAATTTAGTAATACTATTGTTAAAATCCTTGATGGAATTAGATTTTAAACATTTATATTAGAAGAAAATATTTTATTAATTTTTTATTATTTTTTCAATAGGAAATATTAAAATAAATGGTTTATAATTATTAATAATCTAAAACTTAAAAATCTCTCTCTAATTATAAATATAATTACTTAAAACAAATATATTATTATTCAAAAATTTCCTTTATTGTTTTCATCAATTGAAATTCAAGAATTGGATTAAAATTTAGTATATGAATACGGATTGAAGTTCTATGAATGGTTATTGAATTTTCATTTTTCATATTATCACATTTTTTTGAAAAATTTTTTCTCTTTCTGAATTTTTAGGAAATAATTAAAAGTTATTTTCAATGTTAAAAATAAATTTTATTTATTTTTTCATAATTTATTAATGTTTTATAATTTCTTTTATTATTCTATTTACTTTTTTTTTAATAATTTATAGAATAACAATATCATTGGTTTCAAACAATTTATATTTTATTTCATAAAAACAAATTTTTTATCACATAAAAAAATTTGTACTTCAATTTATTTATGTTTGTGGCTTGGTTAGGTTTCTTTTTTAATCCATTTTATGAAAATTATTTACATTTATCTATTAATTACAGAAAATTATTATAGTATTCGCCTTTTTTACATTTATTCAAAGAGCTCAAAAAGATCATAAATTAACCCATATTTATGTTTAATCCAGATAGTACATTTATATATTATTTCAGGAAACAATCTTAAAAATTTATTTCTTCAAAATTTTTTTAACTTTTTTCTAATAGGACTTATTTTAAGTAGACAATTTTTCCTTAAATATTTATACAAATGTTGTTTGTTCTCATTAGTATTAATTGATGTAATTCAATAATCAATGACTTATAATTGGAATTATTTACTTTTTATTTCATTTTGAAATGAAAATGTAGGTGAAAATATAGGTACTTCTGGTGTTTAATAAATTTTAAAATTTTTTTGTTTCTTAAGATAATAATTGAAAATAATATATGAAAAAAAGAAATCAATTTTTCTCATAAATTCTTAAAAAATATATATAAAACTTCGTTTTTATCTAAAATTAATTCTTTATTTTAAAAATAAACTATTTTTATTCTTGATAATTCTTATTTTTTTTTTAATAATATAAAATAATATTTTATTCTATATATTCTATTTAAGTAAAATATTTTATCATTAGATATTAACTAATAATATGGAAAAAAATGATATTTAATTTGAATTATCAAATTTAAATAATCTTTTAATTAAAGTAAATAAATATTTTAAATAAAAATATAATAAATTAAATTAAAAATTATTTTTGCTTTTTAGAGAAAATTCAAATAAATGTCCCTGTAAAGTTAAAATTTCATTATTTAATATAATAAATGAAGAAATTATCAAAAGTTTGTTTGTTTGTGCTTTTCTATGTTTTTAATTTTTCAAAGTCAGAAGAAAACAATTTTATTAGTATATCTGCATTCTTAACTTATTCTATTGACTCTCATAATTTAACAAATTTATCTTTTAATTTTTATAATCAAAAAGAAAATATGATTAATCACTTTCAAACATATTCAAAAAACTTAATTTTATTTGGAAACATAAATGACTATATTATTTCTTATGAAAAAGGAAATAATATTTTTATTATTCAAAACCTAGAAGAATTTAAAGAACTTTTACTAAATAATGTTCTAAGTGAAAATTCTATTTTTATTGCTTCTCTTAATGATGAAAACAAATTATTTGAATTAAATCTAAATCAAACTAAAATTATTTTAATAGAGAATAATTGTTTTGAAAAGTTATTAAATCAAACAAATCTTGTTTCTTCAGTTTCAATTTATTTTCACATTTCTCAAACTAAATTGTTTCCTTTTAATCTTTATATTTTTTTTTCCATTTTTACTGGATTAATATATTTTTATGTTTTATTAAATAAATCAAAATATCATTATGCTAATTTATTCTATGATGGTTTAATAAAAATTTTATGTAATTCAATGATTTTTTCATCATTCTTTTTTATGGTTTATGTGATTCTTCAAAATTATTATTTATCGTATGGATGTTTTCTTTTACTTTATAATTTATGTTACTATTTGAAAGATATTTCAATGATTGTTTCAAAATTTTTAATATTTCTTTTTCAAATAAACTTTTTTTATGGAGAAAATTTCCTCAATCAAAAAACATGTATAGATATGTATTATTCATTGTTTTTAACTTTTTTAGAGTTGTGTTTAAAGTATATATTAGGTGATATTAGAATAATTTATCCTTCAATTCTTATTATGGAATGTTTATTTATGTTTACTTTTTCTTTATATTATTTTTTAAAGAATATAAAAAAAATTTTATGTCTTGATAATATAAAAAAGTTTATTAAAGAAAAAAATAATAATTCTCTCATAAAATTTTTTTCAGATATTATTAGATTTAAAATAATTATAATGACAAAAATTGGTATTTTAATGTTTTTATATATCTATTTTACAATTGTTTTTACTTTATTTTATTATCTTTTTTTATTAGATTACAAAGAAAATATTTTATTTGTTTTCTTTCTTATTGAATGGAGTATAATTATTTTATTGATTAATTGTATATTTTCTAGACATAAATATATTTATTGGAATCTTGGAATAAAAGAAATTTCACAATTATATTCTATATATATGAAACAAAATTTTAAAATAATTGTAAATTATAAAACTCAAAATAATTGGGAATCTATTGAAAATATATTTAAATTTAAATTTCCTATAATTATTATTTCCCCATTTATTCATAGAAATGAATATTTATTTGATAATATCAAAGTTGGTTACTTTGAGTAAAATTAACAATATATAAAAACAATTAAAATAATTTTAATAATAAATATTAATATTTTAAATAGTAAATTTCTTTAAATTTGTTTTAATTAAATTCATTCAAAAAATTAACGATTATTTGGGGATTGGGGATTGGGGATTGGGGAT
>JAEEGK010017886.1_pt1 | contig 15394 bp, 10 predicted proteins | sample 8958771 | NCBI WGS metagenome assembly JAEEGK01 (sample SAMN16246547, study PRJNA631951) | gut metagenome | biome: gut microbiome; feature: rumen; material: SC-attached | host: Bos | place: Iran: Karaj | collected 2018-10 | reverse complement strand
ATCAGAACTGGTATAAATGATTTCCTCAGCTGGAGCACCATTGTAACGTAAAGTGTTAAAAACTACATCGGCAAGGCTTTTGTCTGCTGATGTATGGCTTATTAATATTTTTTTCTTTTGACTATCCAAAAAAGGTTTTATACCTAATGCGGGACTATTTTTATTCAATGTCTCAGAAATGATTTTTTGAATGTTTGCTTCATTAATTCTTTTTCCTAATTGATTTATTTTTTCCGCAGCATCTTTTGATGTTTTATCTCTAAACGAGTCAACTTTTTCGCGAAAATCTTTTTCGTTTTTTTTCATTTGCAAGTTTTTTCTTGCATCTTTGTCCTTTTTTGTCATTTTTGCAAAAGCTGTTCTAAGTTCCAACATGTCTAAAAGCAATTCTTTTTTTACGTACTTTAAAACGGCTTGATACCTAGGATCATCGTATTTATAGCCTTGCCGGTTACTCAGAGCCATATCTGGTAAATTTGAGTCTTCAAACACATCTACGTGTAATTGTCCTACAACATAAACTTCTTGCAGTCTATTTTCTCCTACTAGAGGTAAAATGTTAAATTCACCCATTTTTTTGTTTGCATATAAAGATATATAGTTGTCTGGGAAATCTATAACACCACCTGTTTTTCTGCCTCTAGTTGATTTATAGGCGCCAAGCCACCCCTTAATTGAGACAACGCAGTCAACCTCACGCTGACAACGGTCTATCATTTTTACTGGAATATTTTTTTCAGTTCTATTTTGCAAGAGCTTTTTCTTATCTATGTCAGAATCTAAAAAATCTCCCAAATACTTGTACTCGTCGCCCAAAGTGATTAGAGACGAGAGGTCTTTTATTATATCTTCATCGTTTTTTTCAATTAAATAATCTTTAGATCCTTTTATAATGTGTATTTTAAAATCAGAATCCAAAAGTGGGAAAATTTTGACAAGGTTTCTTTTTACGGAATCCATCGTTTTATTCAATGAATACTGAGGATTTTTCATCGAAACGGATGTCCCATTATTTTTTATCCATTCAAATGATATTTCGTTCTCAGATAGAGATTTTAATTTATGGCTATCATCAACATGTCTAGAAAGGATAAAACCTGATTTTTCTCCATCACGAATGGTTTTTATATATACATTTTCTGAAACCGATAACGCAGCTAATTTACCAACACCTTTGCGCCCCATTTTTTTTCGCTTAAAAATAGCAGTCTGGGAGTCCTTGTCAGAAGTTCTAGACTCTTTTGCAACATTCAAGTATTTTTCAATGTCCCCCTTTTCATATGACATTCCATGTCCATCATCTTCAACAACTATCTCATCGGGGTGTTCTATAATATATACGTTTTGTGCATCTGCATCATAAGCATTTGCAATTAGTTCCGCCAATACATAATAAATATTTGTATATAGGCTCGGGCCGAGTAATTCTAAAATTCTCGGATCAATGTTTAATGTATAATCCTTATTCTTCGGCATATTGTCCCTAACTATTAAATATTCTTATGCAAAAAAAACGTTTGCCATAATTATTGATATTATAACAAAAAAATAGTTGCATCAATTCTATTTTTTCAATCTATATTCAATTAGTTCGGATCCCTTTAAATAAATTGGAGTCCCTCTTGGCAAATCAGAGTGATCGTTGACAATCTTTTGAACATCCAAGTCACCCAATGACACTTCTTCGTCAAAAACATAACAGAAGTATCTACCTTGCGGATCTGGATATTGTGCTTTCCGCATCCGCTCCTCATCCATTATAGCAGTATGATGTACCCTGAATACTCGAAAACTATTTGCGATATTAGTTATATCATAAAGTACAACAAACGAAACCTTGCAACTTCTGGCTTGAGTAACCGGCAGAGCACCGTCGCGACTCTTATCCAAGCGAACATTGTACAATAAAGAGCCCTTATCATTTTGGCCCATAATCCAATTGAGATGTTCTTGATTCTTATAACACCCTACTACGATATTTGCATCTGGATAATTTTCCAGCCAATGCTGAGTTAGGAAACTAGAAACTGGAGTAGTGTAAAATGCATGAGGCTCTTTTGGCAAAATGGATGCCGGATTATCTCCAATCCGACACTCTCTCACATTAAAATTTTGTTTTAGAAGCGTCAATAAAGAATCGTTTTCTAATTTAAATTTTTCAGCCTTATCCAAAGCCAATGAATAATAATCTTTATCCTGGTATGGCGTAAAGACTTTGCCAAGCACCATTTGAAAATTTTCACGCATAAATTGATCTGCAATAACATTTGCGTGTGCAGTCATTACGTAAAAATGAAATTGAGTTTCAAGCATTTCTCGTATTTGATTTCTAAACAGTTCTCGAACTTTTTGCTTCCAATTATTTTTTTGAGAGGCATTTTTTCGACCGTAAAGGGCAACAACGAATAAAAAGTTTACGTTGTAATGTGCGACTAATAACGTGTCTCTATCAAACAACCTGTTGTCAAAATGTTTATTTATATAGGGTTCTCGCCTTACAAGGTTAATGCTATTTTCCTGCTTGAGTGTTTTTTGTTGAGCACTAATAAAAAAATTAGGAATAACATTATACCCTTCAGTTATTTCGTCACGCAGCTTGGTCAACCCATTAGACTCACCATCTCTATTAAACAGATCTAAATTCCACTGAATAAGGTTTCTTGCATAGGTAAATTGCTTATAGACGGATTCTGAACCTATTTTTGCTTGACGCTTATAATATTTAGAATCTCCTATGTAATAAACAGACTTGTCATCTGCTTCATTATTAGTCAAGTCCTTATAGCGGTATATATGATCAACGCGTTTCCCGTCTTTTTGGTCTTTTAATCCATCAGGAATTTTATTTCTAGAGTCGCCAACCAACTCATCAATTATTGCCTCGAAAACAATATTAAAATCAGAAACAAGTAAATACTCTTGTTCATCTGTTTCTACATTTATTTTTTTACTTTGATTAAAGAATGCAAAACAAAGATCCCACAAGTATAATGCGATATCACTAAAATATTTGTATTTGATTTGGCGAAGACGAACAACACCCATTCCTTTTAAATATTGTTGAAAGGCGGGGCCTTTAATCAGCTCAAATCCCAATACTATTTGAACAGGGAACCCGTATTCTTCGTGCATGTAATTTAGAATAGAGAAATAGATTACGAGAAGTTCCTCATCGAAATTAACTCTCTTTTTTTTATTAACAATTTGGGTGTAAATAGGAATATCATCCTGAATGATTGCTCTATTTCTATTAATCGTCTTATTCCAATTAACTTTATTATAACCAGAGTGGATATTTTTAAGAACAAAAAAGAAAAACTGCTGATTTTCACGATTGAATTTTTGGAGAGCTAGTAAGATGTCAAGAAAAGTGTTGCTCTGACGTAAGCGGCATTTACCCATTTGCGAGATGTATTGCTTACGAACAATGCCGTTATCTGGTTTTTCTTCGTTATAAACAACAATTGATCTATATATCCATACTGCAAGTTCGTAGATGAAATTTTGTTCTTCCCTACTAAGAAATTCACCTGAATTATCTATTTCTATAATATCCTCTGGATCGCAATGTCCAAAGACCTTTTCTTTTTCATCTATCAGGACTTTGGGCAAAATAAATACACAATCTTTCAAGTGAGAATTATAAAAATAACCGACATAATTTACACTGATTTTATTTTCAACATCGCGTAAATTCGAAATACCGTTAAGAATATTCTTGACGGATTTTCCAGAATATTTGTGTTCTTCTATTAGAATTTTCATTTAGTTGATTTTGGCTATTGTAATGCCCCATTGTTTCTCATGAACCTTCGCTATAAATTTTTCAATAGTTTCTGGAGTCCACCCATTCCAAGCCACATATATTTTTTCTGATCCACAATCAACTTCTTTCGAGCGAAGACTGCGATCTTTTCTTCCTTTATAAACCTGTTGTGTTTCAATAAGATGCGGAACAATTTTCGAAAGTTCGGCCCAATCGTTAACAATCTCCTCAGCAGACTTATTCGGATTATTTGCAATGTATTTAATCAGTGTAACCCTTGACACTTGATTTTTGGGGAAACTGCCTTCTCCGTTTATTGAGTATTTCGAATGGTCTTTCCCTTCGTCATCGCCATTTTCGCCACTATTTTCATCGCCATTTTCGCCGCCATTTTCATTGCCATCATTTTCGTCGCTATTTTCGCCGTCATTTTTATCGTCGCCATCCGAAAAGTCGTTAGAAATATTTTGCTTTTCGACATGCAGATTGTCAAGTAGTTTTGCAACTCGATCTTCGTTTACAGAGCCATTTACATTATAAAAATCTTGATAAGATAATTGTTTGTCATCAGACCATTTAAACATTTCGTCATCAAATCCATAATCCTTAAATATGTCATTATAAATGTAGAACAACACCTTGCCAACGAACCTATCCGCAGAGACAACGCTACGATCAGCTTTGCAGAAATAGAAACCAAGTTTTTTATCTTCACTATTCGTTGTATCGCCAATTTTCTTATTCACTTTTTCTAGGAAATCACCCCATTTGTAATCAAATCCGTTAGAGCGGATATACCATTCCTTTTCTTTTGTATTTATAGGAACATAAACCCACTCCCACCGACGTTTAAACGCTGAATCTATCGGGAATAACGATTGGTCGCTTGTATTCATCGTTGCCCAAATATACAGGTTTGGAGGCAAGAGTAACACCCGTCCTTCTTGGATATCTTTAGAAAGTGTTAAGCCGTAGTTACTCGTATAATCCTCTACAGCAGAATCAACCTGCAAATCGGTTTCAATTTTATACTCACTTTCCTTAAAAGATTTTGCTATTTCTGTCCGAATATCATCATCAGCTTCAATTGGATACGAAGAAAAACCATTATCTGAGCGGTCTAACAGTTGGAATATGTCACCAAATATTTGTGCGCAATTACCTCGGTTAATTTCTTCAATAACAAGGTATTGTTCTTTAGGTAAATTTGGCTTCTGAGAATATTTTTTCCATGCTCCCAGATACGCTTTCAAGAACGCCTGTTTGACAAATTTATAAGCGATGCGATTCTCTTTGTATGTACCTTTATTTGTCTCTAAATTGACTCCACTTGTAGTCACAACAGGAACTATTTGAACATTTCGTTCTTCCATTACAGGCTTATAGGAGCCAACAAATGTCGAATAATCACTATCAGGATGAAATGTCGTTCGAATAGCACTTTTCCCAGATGTGATTTGCTTAATTGTATGAGACTTGCCTGTTCCCGGCGCGCCGAAGAATATTGTTTGGTAAGACTTATCTTTAAGAATTTTAGCTATAGGTACCTGAATCTTATCAACTATATTTATGACCGTTTGATAGTCTTTTTCATTGATCGCAAGTATGTAAACCAAATCTCCTAAAAAACCATTATGGTGAACCACTATTGGAAAAGCAGAAAGAATATTGGCGGCAAAAACATCATTTCGAAGTTTATACACATCATTCTTTTTTTTGCTTATTATTTGTTTAATTTGTGGATTCAGAAGAAAATCACGTAACGAGTTTTTGTCTCCATCATACGAACTAAACCAGTCAACTGCATTCAATTTATTTTGAACGTCAGAATTATTTAATTCCTTCAATACACTTTTTTGGTCTATATTTTCTAGAATTTCATCTTGATCGAGTTCATCTGTTGACTCTTCTATTTTCCCATCTTTCTTTTTGCTAGAATTCTTTATACGTTCTTGAATACTTTTTTTTGTTTCATATAAAACTTTTAAACTTTTTTGATCTTGACTTTTTTTCAAAAATTCGCAATAAGTGTTCAATTTAATTGCAAAAGTTTGAGCCTCTTTTGCTAATATCAAGTATTGATAAGAACAAATTGTCCACTGGTCTCTCTTTACTAAAAAATAGTGCGGATAACATTTGCAAATATAACCATTGCGCGTAAGTATTTCTTCAAATATTTTACATTCTTTTTCTGATAATAAGAGTTGTGGCAGCTCATCTATTTTAGTCTCTTTGAGCCTATAAAAAAGTTCAAGGAAAGAAGAAAATCCTTGCGAAGAATTCTCTTTAGAAGAAACCTCTGTTTGAGTCTCTTTTTCAATGTTTAGAGAATTTTTTTTGTCATCCATTTTTCATTTCCTCTATGATTTGTTTTAATTCTTTCGGCATATAGGGCGGCTTCCGCCTGTGAAGCATTGCATGACAATTCGGACATACCGGAATTAAATCTTTTTCAGGATTTATTCTGTAATCCGGCCCCAATTCAGAAACCGGAGTGATATGGTGAACGTGGATAAATCGTTTTCCAACAACTCCATATATTTTTTCAAAATCAAAACCGCAAATATTGCACACAAACCCTTTTTTCGCAAGACATAATTCTCGATTAATGGGATTGCGTTCATATTTACTGCATACCACCTGATACTGAGAACCTTCTAATTCACCCAATTGTTCTTCTTGATCACTAACGGGAAGCAAACATAAGAAAAGACAAATCGCCTGTTTAGTCCATTCTGATATCACGTCAAATGAGTTGATTAGCTCATTTGAATCCGTAATAGGAACGCGTGTTAGACGGCAATAAAAATTGTTCCAAGTACAGTTCCTTAATTCTTCATCGTTTACAGGACTTCCATTTATTTGCATATCAACAGAAACCCTTTTAGACCTTAGAGAATTAAGGAAATCAATGAAAAGAATCTTTTTTTCTTCATCGGCACACGAAATAGATTCAAGCATTGCTCTTGCGTGTGTTTGCGGCTTTATTTCTAGAACAATTCTAATTTCATTCTGAATATACGCCTTAACTTCAAACAGCATATCTCCCTCATTTGAAGGAGAGGTAATATAGCATTCATTGCCTTCGCAAATGTCCTTTCTAACATTGAAAGGCAACGAAAAATACTCTTGCAAATATTTTTGAAGCTCGGCTGGATTCATAGAATTTATTCCTCAGATACTTCTGGATCTGGCAAGTCAGCAACCAATTTTTTCAAAATTCGAGACACTGTAAATCGCATGTCTTCGTAATTTTCAATTGTCTTTTGATTGCAAGTAGAATTTTCTGCTTCAGCTAAAGCCCACAAAAGATCGTCAAGGCCTTCAACAATGACGCCCTTTGCTAAAATGGGACCATATACTTTTTTGTAGAAGTCATGATTTTCATTAATATAAACAGCATGCCTGTTATCAACTAAAGCAGGTTCCCATAAGGCATTTCCTTCTATTGATTGAACGGGAATCACTCTATTTTGAGAAGGAATCTCTGCTTCGCCAATAGTTATTTTCTTAGTAAAAGATCCATATGAGTTTTCAACAACAACTTCATCGGGCTTACCCGTAGGAGTCATTCGCGAATTTTCTACTTCGGGCGCTTTAGCATTAATAGACGAATTTGATGAGTTATGAGCTTCCCTGCCTGGTTGGTGAATAGATTTGGTTTCCCCATCTCTATAACGCTTTTGAGCTTCTCGACGAGGAGCGGCCAGGAATTTCATCAAGTAATCAGCCAATTCTGATATTAACATTATTCTTGACTTCTTTATATCAACATTCAACAATTCGTCCAGCTCATGCGTAAATGAAAAATCAACACGCAACAAGGATCCATGAGGCTCTTTTGTGAAAAAGCCAAGCCAGTCACCGTAATGAATAAGCCTGTTTTCTCTATATACATAGAAGCCTTGATAATCGTTATTTCCTCGTGCTTTTTCACTGGCTTCTTTAGAGCTAAACTCCGATTTTCTGGGAATCACATATGCAGTCACCTTAAATGACGTTTTCTCCCCATTTTCAATCTCTACAGGAACATTTTTAAATTGCAGACGCTCCGTTTTGGGTTCCTTTATACAGAACGGATCCCATGGTTCCACGGCGATTCCATTCAAATCAATTGAGGTGTTTGTTGCACGCGAATCATTTTCATCTAAAAAGCGCTGGAATACCATGGATAAATGAAATCGAAGTTCATCTATTTTCTTCTCTAACGCTTTCTTGGCTGCAGATTGTTTTTGATAACTTTTTAAAAGTCTGTCAACCTTATTCCATACAACAAGTGTCCCCGTTGCACCAGAGGCAACCATATCAAGTATTTCAACTTCTTCATCTTCAACGGGAACAATTTTCAGTTTCCACGACCCAATATCACTAATATAATCTAGATCCCATTGAACTTTCCGGACCTCTGCATCATCAGCCCCTCTTGAAATTAAGGACAATTGTTTGCAGAAAGCTGTGGATGCAGTTTTTAAGCCTAAACCAAATTTCCCCAAACTATTCTTTTCCGTTCGTTCCTTGGAGCCATATTTCATTGCATTCTGAAGTCCCGCCATATTCATGCCAATGCCGTTATCAGCGATAAAGACTCTGACATTTTGACTTGGATCCATAGAAACATTAATGGAGATCTTTGTAGCATTTGCTGCAATGGAGTTGTCAACAATATCTGCAATTGCAGTATTAAAATTATAGCCCGTATCACGTAGACCGTTTACAATTCTAGCCGGATCTGGCAAGAGTTCGATTTCCTCATTTAAATTTGACATAGTTCGCACCTCATTTAAAATTTAGGAATCATGGTTAATGCATTCAAAAGATCATCTTCATCCAAGGAATCGCCAGAAACTCCAACAACAGTTTCTTTTGCAATATCCCTTTTCCGCATAATCCTTTGTTGCATAATCTGTTCTATGGTATCCTTGTAGTATAATCTATAAACAAAAACCGTTTTTGATTGTCCTTTACGATATGCTCGGGCGGAGGATTGGTCCTCTAACGCAGGATTCCACTCAAGATTATAATGAATAACGTGATTTGCACCCGTTATATTTAATCCCGTACCAGCCGCCCGCGGATTCAAAATAAGAACAGCTGATGAAGAATACTGATTGAACGCATCAACGATGGTCTGTCGATCATTAACATCAGTTTCTCCATTTATAGTCCATATTTTCACACCATACCGAGATTGCAAATCATCTTTAAAGATTTCAAACATCCTTATATAAGATGTAAAAACAATAGCTTTTTCTCTTAATTCAAAAATTCCTTCTAATATTTCACACAAGCGCTGGTACTTGACAGATTTTGAATACGGGTCCACCGCAACATCATTGCCCGCTATATTCGGATGCGTGCAATACATTCGTAATTTCTGAAACATTCCGATAGAAATTCTGTCCGTTTGAGAGGAGACCTTTATTTCATCTATATACTGTGCATATTCTTCGCACTCTTTAGGCGACATCTGTAACGGCTGGTCAATGTCCACTCGAGGAGGCAATTCATTTGCCACATCTTTTACCAGTCGGCGAATCATCAAAGACGAAAGAAACGGCTCGAGCTTCCGCCCTCCATCAACATCATCAGGAATCACCTTGTTGAACAAATCCAACGGTCCCAACAAACCCGGTTTAACAAAATCAACGATTGACCAAACATCCGTTACATGATTCTCAAATGGCGTTCCCGAAACAGCGATAGAGTTTTCTCTATTAAGGGATTTGCACGCAACAGTTCTCGCACTAGTCGGGTTTTTAATATTTTGGGCCTCATCCAACACCACCAAGTCCCATTTTTTCATATTCATCATGGACAAATCGTTTATTACAACGGAATATGAAGTTACCACAATATCGTAGGGATCAAAATCTTTAAAATTGCTTGCCCTTTGCGAACCATGGTGGACAAGAACATTCAAGCTTGGAGCGAATTTGTGGCATTCTTTTTCCCAATTTGCAAGCAATGAAATTGGAGTAACAATTATTATTGAGTGTTGCCTCTTTTGTTGCATGGAAACGATATATGTAATAATCTGCAGGGTTTTTCCGAGCCCCATTTCATCGCCTAGAATGCATCCGTTTATATTGTTTAAAATTGATCGAATCCAGAGGAATCCGCTTTTTTGATAGTCGTATAAAGTAGCGCGTAGCGGTAATGCTGACACATCAACATCATCAATAGGGCATTTTTGCATCAGTGAAGTGTCTACTGTGTCCTCAAATAAAGATGTATTTCGTATTATCTCGAAATTTTTTAATTTCAAATATTGCGCTAGAGAGATTTCTCCTGCAGATGATATACCGGCTTCTAGCAATGCCTCTTCAATTTCAGAAGTGTCGTTTGATATATAAAACCATTTATCCTCAAATATGAAATGATCTATAATAATCCCTTCATGGATGGCAATAGGGACTTTAGCTCCCTTTCTTTGCGAATACGCATTTAAACAAATGCTTCTATCCTTTGACATGATAGAAACTTTGAATGCTGCGCCAATAGACGAATGTTTTAAGGAAGGGAAAAAATCCTTAGGGTTCCCTAATTCAACATCTTTAAATTGAATCTTATCTTTGTCTTTAGTTAGTAATGGATATAGGTCTTTTGCCAATGGGTAATAAATATTCCCATTGCTTGAAATACAAAGTGTATTTGCCAAAACAACCCAATCCGCCATAGTAATTTATCCTTTGCTGCGGAATCTATTTAAACTAGCTGCGCTTATAGATATTGTTGGATTTGGCCTATATTCCGCATGGTCATCACAAATCATTTTTATTTCAGAATGACCTTCTGCGAGTTGATAAAACTTTGTTTCCTCCATATTGGGAGTATATTTGTTAATCTGGGAATTGATGGTAAAAGAGTCTAAATTTTCAACTAGTTTGCGTAAATAGATGTCGGTTGAAAAAGCAAAAATAATGTCAGCTACATAACCATGACTTACATTGACGATGTTCAAAGCATTTAAAACTGGCGAGACAAAAAAATCGGCTCGGTCTATGGTTTTGTTGCCAGACCACCAAGAATATTGGCTTACAAAATTCAACAAGTAGTTTGATACCTTGTCTATGTCGGGATGCTGAGGGAATTCTCCTTGAAGGAATTTCTTCGCAGCAACAAGAAAACGCTGGTTTTCTAAAGGATTTAATGAATCCTTCATACTTTTTATATACGTTTCAACATTGACTTGCATCAAGTTGCAAATTTTGATTAAGAAGTCTTTATACGTCAATAATTCCGTACAAAAATCAACCATGTAAGAAGCAATAGCAAACCACTGGTTTGCAATAAAAATGTTCTTTCTTGCTTTTGTCGTTAAAATAGAGGTGCTCTCGAAATATTCAATCGAACATTCTTTTTTGGCTAAATAAGATTTGTACGCGCGTTTAAACGAGTCGTTCAACGCAATCTCTTGCCATTTAAATTCATTCTGATATCTTTGCATGGCATATGTTAATACCGCATTTAAGTTTTTTAGAATTTGCATAACATAGCCCTCGCGTCATCTCAGCAAGAAAAAAGCTGTTTCTTTATTTCTTTTGCCAACGTTCTAATTACAGGAACAGCAACACTGTTTCCAAATTGATGATAAGCTTCTTTGTTAGATACAACAATTCGCATTGTCGGTAACTTATTCTTATTGTTCTGATTGTTTGCTGCTTCAGGATACTTCCAACCGTTACCAACAATTTTATAACCTTGCAAACGGCCCGCCTCGACGGGAGTCAACTTCCTAGGATTTTTTTTCTTTCGAGACTGATCTATAAGAATTTCACTGCCGTCTTTCCAATAACGAGCCGAAATCGTGCTACAATAAGGACGGTTTTCATCAAATAAAGAATAGCCAAACCCTTTTCCGTTCGCCCGATTACGTTCTTTTCGAAGCTGATGACCAATCCACATTCTGTCGCTAATGGTCATCTTTTCAGGAATAGACTTGTCCGGTTCTAGAATGTCGCCAACTTTCGTGGCAATAGCTTTGTCCAAATTTTTCTTTTCAAAAATTGACTTTAAATTTGAGTCAAGTCCAAGGGGAAATTTAAAATCATCTGCAGAACATTGATCCTTATCCCAGCAAATAAAGAATAACCTCTCTCTATTCTGAGGAACACCAAAATATTTGGCATTCAATACACACGTCCTCACCTCATACTGCAAATCTTTTTGCAGCACGCGAAGCAGAACTTCCAGTGTGTGTCCATGATCATGATTTTTTAACCCCTTGACATTTTCCAAAAAGAGAACCTTGGGCTTACATCCTTTTTTAATCTTGTGATCTACAATTTTTGCAATGTTGAAGAATAATGTACCACGAGTGTCATCGAACCCTTTCCTCTTTCCGGCAATAGAGAACGCTTGACAGGGAAATCCTCCGCACAGAATATCAAAATCAGGAATATCTTCCATTACAACATCGTTGATATCTGCATTAAAAAATTTGTATTGTCCTTCTGAGTTCTTTTGGAAAAGATCCGGTTCTATGGACTTGTAGTTTTCCTCATAGGTTGTTCGTGCGTTTTTATCCCATTCGCTTGCAAAAACACATTTACCACCAACAGAGTGCATGGCGGTGTGAAACCCGCCTATTCCAGCAAATAAATCAATAAATGTAAACTCGTGTTTCTTCATACTGATGTCATTGTTCTTATTCTAAAAAAAAATAATAAAAAACTATTCCATTTTCATAGGCCTTTGCTAAATTAGACTTCCCACCTAACGAAACTATGACGGAGCCAAATCAGGATGTCTGCAGCCAAACAAAAAACGTCGGCAAGTTTCCCCACGCCAATGCTCCCTTTGTAATCATACCTTGCTTTTAAAGGGGCGCTTTCTAGTTTATCAATGACTTTTTTCAGAGCGGACGGTAAGTCTTGTGTAAAAGGAATATCCCAGGGATGCGTTTTTGAATATGCAATACTTCTAGCCAAGCGATACTTGTTCTCGTCAAAAATTTCTTTCACGTAATCCGCAAATTCCATACATAATCCTTATGGGCACCATCTTTTTTCTTATATGTATTAATTTCTTGACTTGTCAAACTTTCTCTCAAAAAAACTTGGCCCTTTTTTCTTTATTATCTAATTAGAGCTGTAACGAGCGGGGGCGTTGCGGGGCCGGCGTTTGAGGCCCCACAGAGGGGGTAGCGGAAGACCCGGCGAGTGTGGCCCTTCGGTGATTCGGCCCTTCGGCAGGCTCAGGGACCTTAGGGGTGCGGGCGAGCCGGGGCTGCAGCGAGGGGGAGGCTTCCCCCGCCTGTCGTCTCACAGGTCGTCGCCGGTCATCAGCTTGATTGTTCCGAGTTCTTCGTCGAATGCCATCCTGACGCAGTCGGCAACGATTTCGTCCGTGTCGCAGCAGGTTTCCTTGAGCAGTATCATGCCGCTGTCCTCGCAGTTCATTTCCAGTTCGTCGTCTATCCCGAGGTCGTCGGGCGAGAAGACGGAATAGAGGAAGTAGTCGCGGTAGCCTAGCGCGCGGTCTCCGCGGAGGAGGTTGTCTCCGGTCCCGGGCTGTATCTTGAGGAACTTCTTTTTTGCGGGGACGAAGTACAGGGTGTCGGCGGGAAGGGTGGTGTCGTGTCTCATACTGGGAAATATAGGATTTGGGTGTGACAGAAAATGACAAGGAATGATAATTGTGCAATCGGGACTTGCTAAATACAGAATCTATATCCATCAAATAAGCCCCGCCAAGGGGTCGCTTTGCTCCCTAAAAATCGGCAGCCGTGGCTGCCAATTTGCCGAAATTTACAAGAAAACGCAGTTTTTCCACTTCATCAGCTGATTTGAAAGTCCTTCAATGTCGAAAAAGGGGAGGCGATATTAAGATTGAAAAATGCATGCCAACAGAGAACGGTCGTTTGTTTCCGCGAGGTAATAAGATATATTTCTAGCATGGGACGAAGAAAAAAGACCGAAACATACGAACCTCACAACTTGCTAGATCAAGATTGTCGGCATTATATTGAATCTGCAATCGCAAATTATCATAGCATTTGCAAACATTTTTTTGATCATTTTGAGTTCTTGGAGTTTTGGTTTGATCATATTGAAAAAGCGCCTACACCGCAAAATGCAGCTTTATGCGCGTTTGCCTTTTTTAAACATAATTCATTGGCAGAAAACTATTTAAAGAAATTACGTAAACATTATAATCGCCTGAGCAATCAAGGCAAGAATATTACTCAATGGATAAAATCCTATCAATCAAGAGAACCCTATAATTATATCATAACAGATGATATAGAATGGACTCCTATAACAGAGCTGACGCAAAGAGAAAAAAATATTGCCTCAGAATTATCTTTTGGATGGAGCATTGCTCGACTTTGGCAACTCTTAAAAAGCAGGAATAAGGAATATTTTGTAGAAAGATTTTTAAGCATTACAGTCAAAAAAGAACTTGAGCACGGCTCAATTGAAAACAAAATATGCGAAATCGTCCCTGACGATTTTATAGCTTCTCTCGCAAATATCAGCCCCGAGGAAGAGCCTTTTTTTGACCGTTATCTCCATTTTTTTTCACCAGAATATCTTAACGACGACCAGTTATGCAATTTTTGGAAAAAAGCTTGTATAAGCAGTATAAACAGTCCAGCAATTTCAAATGCACATCGGCAGCCTTTAGATAAGATATGGCTTCTTGCTCGATTTTTTAATGTGCATTTTTATAGTCTTGATTTTATTAAAGCCGATAGAGGAATTCCAGCAAGAGCTGCAAAACAATTTGAAACCTTAGCCAATCCAAGTCTATTAAATAAAATAACAAAAGAAAAAATTTCGACTCTTTCTAAAAAAGATTATCGCAAATGGGGGCGAAAAGGGTTACCTCCAGAAGAAATTTTCTCGACACTTGCCAATAAACTAGATTTCTCTATCTTAAGGGGTAAGGTAGATGAAATTCTTCCTGAATTTCAAAATGATAATTCGGCTGCTTTATACAAGAACAGTGTTTCCATAACAACCGAAAGTACCATTCTAAACAATATTAGCTTCTTTACCAAGAAAAAGGATTCAGAAAAAAAGAAGAGAGCTATAGAAAAATTTTGGGGAATGGTTCAAAATAATCAATCGTCTTTCATTTCCGCATATATGATTATTTCGCTGTTTGATTATTTATGGACAAATCTTGATTCTACCGTCAAAGATGATAATTCCGACGGTATTTCAGAAGAAAATTCTGAAAAAAAGAATAATAAGTCCCACAATATAGATGGCACTGGCTTTTGCCTATTCTTCTTTGCATCAGCATTCTCGTGGTCTCTTGAACATGAAAAAAACTTTTTTCTTGCATCTAACAACGACTTTGAAAAAACTTTTTGGGAAAAGCTTCCTGCATTCACCAATATAATGCTACTGCTGATATGCATTTATAAACTGAACAAGAATACATCTCAAGAGAGCCTAGAGCAAGAAAAACATCAAACCTTGTAATTTTTCTGCGTACTTCTAAAACCTTGAAAAAATATCCTTCGGCTATTTTGCCGTTAATCTACAAATCTTTGCAAGAATAGCTTAGATTTCTCTTCGCAATAAATCTTCGCAAAAGATTGTTGCACGAAAGCAATGCCGCTTTCGTTTTATCAAAGAGGTAAAAATGAAGCCCATTGATAATCATGCTAATCAG
>JAEEGK010017883.1_pt1 | contig 15395 bp, 11 predicted proteins | sample 8958771 | NCBI WGS metagenome assembly JAEEGK01 (sample SAMN16246547, study PRJNA631951) | gut metagenome | biome: gut microbiome; feature: rumen; material: SC-attached | host: Bos | place: Iran: Karaj | collected 2018-10 | reverse complement strand
AATCCCCAATCCCCTACCTTCAAAAAAATGATTTTTACAATAAAAAGTAAATGAAATTATAATTTAAAATATAAAAATTTATAAAATTAATAATTAATATATTAAATAATAGTAAAAAAAAATTTAATTCATATATTTAATTAACTATATAAGGATTTAGATATATATTAAACATAATATAAAATTTAGACTTTTCTATAAAATAATCTACAATATGAATAAAAAAAATTTGATGATTGTTTAAATGAAAAATTAAGAGATATTAATAATAGGGTAAAACTTGATAATTATGTCCCATTAATAAATAAAAAATAAATAATATTTAATAAAAAAAAAATTTTTTTTATTATTTCAAAAAATGATTTATAATAAGTAATTAGCATTTTTAACAATAATATAATTTAATTAAAATGGGTGTTTGTGACTCAACAAACAATACAAAAAAAACAACTCAAAAAAAAGTAGATATTAAAAAGACACCAGATAAAACAAATTCAACAACCCATGGAACAATATCAAATAATAAATTATCAACAGTACATGACTCAAGTGATGATTACATTCTTCCATCTTCATTAGCAAAAAGAGATGACATAACAAAATATTATAAATTAGATTCAGAAATATTAGGACAAGGTGCAAGTGGTACAGTATGTATAGGAGAAAAAAAAGGTGAGAAATATGCAATAAAAAGAATAAATAAAATGTCAATTAAATCAAAATCAGGAATAATAAAAGAAGCTGAATTCAGTAAATTAAAGCATCCAAATATAATAGAATATTTCGATATTTTTGAAGATTTAAAAACAATATCATTTGTAATGGAACTTGGAGAAGGAGGAGATTTATTTGATTTTATAGTAAATTCTCCAATTGGTCATTTACCTTTAGATTTAACAATAGATTTAATGGTTCAAATAATGTCAACAATAGATTATTTACATAATACAATGCATATTGTACATCGTGATATTAAACCTGAAAATTTTATGATTACTATTGATTCTGGTGATAAAGCTTTAGTTAAATTAATTGATTTTGGTATGTCTACTTATTTTCCTCCTAATGGAAAATTACTAACTGAATATTTAGGAACTCCTAATTATGCTGCTCCTGAAATTATTTCTCATTTAGGTTATAATGAAAAAGTTGATATTTGGGCAATTGGAGTTTTATTATTTAATATGATGACTGGTTATGAACCTTTTAGAGGAGAAAGTAGAAGTGAATTAGATGATGAAATTAAATTTAAACAAATTAATTTTGAATTACTTGAAAATGATCAATTAAGAGAATTATGTGAAAAGTTACTTACTAGAAATGTTAAAGAAAGAATTGGGGCTAAAGAAGGTTTGGAAATTATTAAAAAAATTAAAGAAGAAAGAGAAGAATTATTTAGGAAAGAAGAAGAAGAAGAACAAAATGGAGAAGAACAAGATGAAATTAATAAAGATAGAGAAGATTATAATACTTTTTGGAGTGCTTTTACTGGAAGAGTTGGTATGGGAGCATAGATTTTATTTTGTCTTTTATTTGTAATTTTAATTATTAAAAAGTTGTGATTTGAAAATATTTATAAATAAATATTGTTTTGTTGAGAAAAAAAATGCTAATATTTGATAAATAAGATAATTAATTTATTTATATAGAATATTTATTTTAATATCATTTTTTAATATTAAAATAAGTCATTACTATTTTTATGAGAAATATGTTATGATAAAAATAAATATTTAAATTTTTTTTTTTAAATTACTTTTTTAAAATTATAATAAAAAATAGTTTTAAATTATTTAAATAAAAAAAAATAATAAATATTCAATTCAATTCTAAAAAATTAATTTTGTTTATTTTCCTCTTCAATTTTTTCTTTATTATTATTAATTTCACCATTTTTAAAAGCACCATCAAATATATTACCATTAGCAAAATAATATTTTCCTTTCCCATTTTTTTTATCATTAACCCAATTTCCATTATATTTATCTCCATTAGAATAATAAAAAATACCTTTACCATCAAATTTCCCATTTTTAAATTCACCATCATATTTATCTCCATTAACAAAATAATAAACACCATTTCCATTTCTTTTCCCATCTTTCCACATTCCATCATATTTATCTCCATTACTATAAATAAAAATACCATTCCCTTCAAATTTACCATTAATAAATTCACCTTCATATTTTTCCCCATTATTATATAATAAAATACCTTTACCATTAAATAAATTATCTTTCCAATCACCATCATATTTATTTCCATTTTTAAAATTCATTATTCCTTTACCTTCTTTTTTACCTTTTTTAAATTTACCTTCATATTTACTTCCATTATTATATATCATTATACCATTTCCATTTCTTAATCCTTTTTTCCATTCACCATCATATTTTTGACCTGATCTATAATATGCTATTCCATTTCCTTCTTTTTTACCATTTTTAAATTCTCCTATATATTTCCCATCTATTAATTCTATTGTTCCTTTACCTTCTTTTTTATCATTTTTCCATTCACCATCATATTTTTCTCCAGTTGTATAATAAAATATTCCATTTCCTTCAAATTTATCATCTTTAAATTCACCTTTGTATTTTTCTTTATTTTTATAATACATTATTCCTCTTCCTTCTCTTTTTCCATTTTCCATTTGACCATAATATTTTCCTCCACTTTCATATTCTTTTTCTAATATTCTTTTTTTTTATATAAAAATATATACTTACTTTGCATTTTTACCTAAAATTAATTTTAATTCAATTATTTCACATTTTACAATTATATCCTTTAATTCTATTCTATCATTAGGTTCAATTTTAAACATTGAATTCATTAAATCATATAATTCTTTTGAATAATTTTTATTTGTTAAAGGATGATATTTTCCATTTGTAATATTTTTTATTATTTTTTCTTCATTATTATCTTTATCATCAAATGGATGTTTTAATTGTGTTAATTCATATAAAATTATTCCTAAATTCCAAATATCACTTTTATCATCAATTGCTTCATCTTTAATCATTTCTGGACATGAATATAATAATATTTCATTAGTATTTTTATTTTCTAATTCTTCTTCAAAAGTTTTAATAAAACCAATATCACCTAATTTAATATGATTGTCTTTTGTTAATAAAATTCCTTTTGTTTTTAAACATTTATGAACAATTTCCATTGTTTTAATAAATTCAATACCAAAACAAATTTCAAGAAACCAATTAATAATTTCAATTTCAGTAAAAGGTTCATTTTTTTTCTTTTGTTCTTGAATTTTCATTAATAAATTACCATTATCTGCATAATCCATTATAATATATGCTTGACCATTTACAATTTCAAAATCATGAAAATTAGTTATATTTGGATGCATTAATTTTATTAATGTATTACCTTCTTCTGATAAAAATGTTATTGCTTGTTCATCTAATTCTTTTAAATCTATTAATTTTATTACTTCTAAAGATTGATCTATTTTATTTTTTCCTAAATATACTTTATCTATTATTTCCTCTCCTAATAAATTAACTAATTCATAATCATTATCTAAATTTGCTATATTAAATTTTTTCATTTTTTTTTATTATTTAAAATTAATGAAGGTATTATTTTTAGTTTTTGATTTAGTATTTTTTCATAATATATATTTTAATTTTATGAAGAAAATTAAAAAAAAATATTTTAATTTTATATAATTTTATTTTTTTTTCTTTTTTTTTAATGTTATCAAATAAAAATCATTTAAGCCAAAGTTTTTCATTTAAAAAAAAAAGATTAGAAACTTCAATAACAATACCAATTCTTCCTTTATTAAATAGTACAAGAAATATAAATAAATCAAATAAAGATAATTTATCAATTGGCTTTATGAATATAAATGGAATAGATTATGATAATACAAGAATTGTTTTTGATTCAATGATGATTCCAAGGAGTCAAGAGGGTTTAGTTATTTTAAAAAAGAAATTAAATAAAATAAATGATGATATTCAGGATATGAAAATTGCTATTTTAAAATTAAAAAATGAATCAAATGATAATAGAAATTTTTTATTTGAAATACAAAAGATAAAAAATATTTTAAGTCTTCCATTTTTATCAGAAGATAATTCATTGAATATTTCATTTTTTAAAAATTTAAAAAAATCTAATAATGAATCTATAAAAAATGATGATAAAACTGAAGATAAAACTGATGAAAAAAACGAATATAAAAATGAAGAATATAAATCAAAAGAGGAAATTGAAAGAGATTATGTAGAAAAAAATATAAATAATATTGAAGAAAAAAATAATAATAATGAAAATAATGTTGAATATGTAGAAATAAATAAAGAAATAAAATTTGAAAATGATAAAGAAAAACATAGTATGTCAAAAATTCAAGAAGAAGAAGAAAATAGTAAATTTATTGAAAAAAGTATTGATAAAGAAAAAAATATAAAATATGAAGATGAGGATAATATTAATTCAATTAAACTTTTTAAATATCCAAATCAAGAAAATGGAAATTTAAATCATTCAAGTTCAATGAAATTAATTAAATCTTATAATGAATTTACATCATTTCCAGATACTACAATAAATAAAATAAAAAATAAAAATTTAGTATATAAAATAAAAAGGAAAATAAATAAATGTTTAGACAAAATAAAAATTAATAATGAAGAAATAAATGAATTAAAATCAAAGTCGAAATCTATAAATTATATAGAACAAAATTATGAATTTTTTAAATTATTAAATCAAATTAATTGGTTATCCACAAGAAATAAAGAAATAAATAATAAAATTTTTCCTCAAAAACAACAAAATAATGAAAATTCAAATAATGAATTTCAATATTTTAAAACAATAAATAAAGCAAATAAAGATGAATCAGAACTTTTAAAACAAAAATGTTCAATTTTAAAATTAGAAAACCAAAAACATAATAAAAACAATATACATTTAGATGAAAAAATAAATTCTATTAAATCATCTTTAAATTCGCTTCATCTTGTTAAATATAAAAAATGTAAAGAATTAAAAAATTTAAGAGAAAAAATCGAACAAATTGATATTTTAAAAGAAAAAATAAATAATGCAACTTATACTATAGAAAGTAATGAAAGTGAGATAAATAAATTAAAAAAAGAAAATAATGAAAAAGATAAAAAAATTGCAAAATTAGAATCTGAAAAAAAAAATTTACTTGCTAAAATTGAAAAACAATATAAAATACATTTAAAATATCAAAATGAAGAAAAAGAAAAATATAATTCTATTAAAGAAAGTATTTATATTATTGATAAAAATATAATAAAAGAGAAAAAAGAATATAAAAAAATGACAAATGAAAAAAAGTTATTAGAAAATTCAAATCATAGTAAAAAAAAAGTTTATATATCAAAAAGCGATGAAAATTTATATTATTCTAAAAAAACAAAAAAAAAAGAATAAATAATATATAAATATTTAATATTAATTTTTTTTCTTATTACATATTTAAAAGAAGTAATTTAATTAATTAATGAACTCTTTATATTAATAATTATAAAACTATTTTATAAAAAAAATAAAAAATAAAATTTTCATAATATTTGTGTTATTATTTATTATTTATTTACTATTTTCTTTTTTAATTTTAAAAAAATAAAAATTAATAAATAAATAAATAATTATTTTAAATAATATTGATTTTACATTTTTTTAAAAACCAAATTTAAAAATTAAAAATATTATTAAAATGGCATCACGAAGATCAAAATCTTTAGCTCAACGTTCAAACGACACAATGACATTAATAATAGATAAAACAGACAATTATTCTCAAATGGAGAATTACTTTTACATAAACCCATCAAATTTAAATAAAATAAAATCTTTAACAAATGAACAATTTCACATAGCAAAAATCAAAAATATTAAACCTCAAGAAATAACACCATTATTTTTAACAATTCTCTTTACAAAAATGAAAATAAATGGAACAGTAGAAGTAATAATATCAGAACCAATTTCAGTAATGCAATCATATGAAGCAAAAATTATAGAAGCAAATGCAAAAATTGGTGGGTTTACAGACATTAAAACAATAGATTCTTTATTCCTTGATGAAAGAGTAAATAAAAAAATACCAACTTTATCAGTTACATTTAAAAGACCTTTAAAAAGAGGAAATTTACAAGAAGAAATATATAAACAAGATGAATTAAGAAGAGAACAATATAATAAAATGAATAAAAGTGCTGCAATGAGAAGAAAAAGTAATGAAATTCCATCAGGAAGAAGAATAAGTAAAACTAATCAAGATAATAATAAAAATGATATTCCATCAGGTAGAAGAATTAGTAAAACTAATCAAGATAATAATAAAAATGATATTCCTTCTGGAAGAAGAATAAGTAAACCTAGTCAAGAAAATCTTAAAGTTGATATTCCAGTTTCTAATAGAAGATTAAGTAATCAAAATAGTAAAGTTAATGAATATGTTCCTGTTAATGCTAATAGAAGATTGAGTACTCAAAATACTTCTCCTTCTAAAAAATTAGATTCTAGTGGTAATTTAAGAAGTAATGTTAGAAGAACTACTGAATCTAATGTAGAGTTAAATTCAAGATTGAATAAATATTCTAAGAGAAAATAAGTTTATTTGAATTTGTTTTTTTTTATTTTTTATTTTTATTTTTATTTAATTTTTCTTATTATTTTGAAAAAATATTTTTTTGTTTTTTTATTTAATTTTTTTATAATTTGAAAAATGAATAAAATTAATCCACAGGAATTTAGTGAATATTTAATTTATATTGTAATACAAATTTTATTATTATATTAGGGTGTTTTATCTAATAATTCAAAAAATTCTTTTCATTCTATTTTTAATACTCTTAATGAAATGAAAACTGCACAAAATATTTTAGAATTATTAACTCAGACGTTAACTTCTTATTTAGTTAGTTTATCAACAGAAATTTTAACTGAAATAAGTGAAAATATTATGAAAAATTATCTTAATAATAAAATGAAAATTCAAAAGAAAATTTTATATAAAATTCCTATAATATATTCAAAAAATGAATTAAAAAATTTAAAAGAATATTTTTATAAATGGAAAATTCATTTAAAACAAAAAAAGATTTTCTTATATAACTCAAATAATAATTCAAATATTACATATAATTCAAGTAATTCAAGTTTAATAATTCCAACATTAGACTTAAATTATAAACAAAATATTTTTAATATAACTAATAATAATTCTTCAAATCAAAAAACTACTTTAACAAATAATTTAAATTCCACATCATTTATTGGTAATTCTTTGAAAGATACATCTATAAATGAAAATAATAATTCATTAAATAATATTACAAATTTATTTTTAAAAAGACAAGAAATTTATCAAAAAGAACATAATGAATCTCAAAATAAAATAATTAAAAATTATGAAGAGGAAAATAATATACTTCATCCATTTATTCCAAATGTAAATGAAGGTTTAAGAAATTTATATAAAAAATTTCAAAATAAAAAACCAGCACATTTAAGATTATATAATGATAGTATTGAAAGACAAAATAGACAAATTAAATTAGAAAATGAATTTTATAAGAATAATAATACAAATTTAGTATTTAATGAAGAAAAATTTGAAAAATTATATGAAGATTATAAAATTAGAAAATATAATAATAAAAAATTAAAAAATAGAATAGATTCTGAAAGAGGTTATACATTTATGCCAGATATAATACATAAAAAAAATCAAAATTTAAATAGAAGTTGTTTAGAAAATACTAAAAAAAAAAAAATTGATAAAATAAAAAGTAAAAGTGTAAATAATAGTTTTGAAAATGAAATAAACAATATTTATAATAACAATAATAATAAAACTTCAAATAAAAAACCAATCAAAAATATATACAAATAAAAAAAATATAAATAATTACATTTTTTACATATAATAACTAATTATTAATTAATTGCTTTTATATTTTTCAATTACTATAAATTAATATATAAAAAAATAAAAAAAACCAAAAAAATTTATAAAATCTTTTCAATAATAAATCAATAAAAATAAAAAAAAAAATTAAAAACAAATAAAAAAAAAAGAATATTATCTTTTCCCTTTCTTCCTCAATCCAGCCATATGTTCCATTCCTTCTAAACTAGAAAATTCCTTCATCATATTCATAAGTCCTCCAGCACCTCCCATAGAATTAATAAGATTTTGAGGAAGAACACCATTTAATCTATTCATAAATTGTCCAGGATTCCTTTGTATATTAGCAAGATCAGCTCCTTTTCCTTTAACAATACCACCCATTCTTTCAATAATTTTAGAAAATCTTTTATGTTCTTCTAACATGATTTTAACTTCAAAAATAGTAACACCAGATCCTCTTGCAATTCTCTTAATTCTACTATCATCAATTTTATTTTTTCCATCAAGTTCACCATCAGTCATAGAATCCATCATACAAAGATATTTTTTCATTTTTTTTGAAGCTTCCTTTTCACTACCTTCAGGCATTAAATTACTCATACCAGGAATCATATTAACAACTTTATCAAGAGGACCCATTTTCATAACTGAAGTATATTGATCTCTCATATCTCTTAATGAAAAAATACCTTTAGATAAATTTTTAGCTAATTTTTCTTGTGTTTCCTTAGAATAAACTTCTTGTACTTTTTCAAATAAACCTTTTATATCACCCATACCTAATAATCTCTTAATAAAACTTTCAGGATTAAATTTTTCAAATTCATCAAAATGTTCACCAGTACCAATAAAAATAATAGGAGATTCAGTAGCAGCAACAGCACTTAATGCACCACCTCCTTTAGCATGACCATCTAATTTAGTAATAATAACACTACCAATATCAACAGCATTTTTAAAAGCAAGTGCTTGATCATGACAAGCTTGACCAATATGAGAATCCATAACAAAAATAATTTCTTGTGGTTTAATAGCATTTGAAACTTGTTTCATTTCATCAAAAAGTGCTTCTTCTTGTTTATGTCTACCAGATGTATCAACAATAATAATTTCAAATTTTTTTTCTTTAAAAAATGATACTCCTTCTTCAGCAATTTTAACAGGATCCATTTCAGTATAAGAACCATAAAATGGAATACGACATTTTGTTGCATTTTGTTTTAATTGATCAAATGCTCCTGCTCTGAATGTATCAGCACAAACTAAACCAACTTTCCATCCTTTTTTCTGATAAAAATTAGCATATTTTGTACATGTTGTTGTTTTACCTGATCCTTGTAAACCTACAAACATTACTACATTTGCTTTACCTTTTTCCATTTTGTATGGAAGTTTTTTTGATGTTAACATGTTTTGAAGTTCTTTTACTACTTGACGTTGAATCATTAATTTTTTATTTCCTGTTTCTTCTTGGATTTCTAAAAATTTTTCTCTGATGTTTGTTTGGACTTTTTTTACTAGTTGGATTTTTACGTCTGCTTTTAGTAAAGCTAAACCTAATGAATTTACCATTTCGTTTAGTAATTTCTGATCTATATCATCTGATTTGTTTAGTTTGTTTAATGCATCACGGATACGTTCTCCTAGTTCTTGTAAGACCATTTATTTAGTTAATTGATAAATTTTTTATTTTTAATTTTTTTTTATTTTGATTTAGTTATTTTTTTTTTATTTTTTTTTTTTTGAACACATCAATATTATAAATTTTTATAATATTTATGTTTTAATGTTTTTATTTTATTAATTTTATTATTTTATTTAAATATATAAATAATTAATAAAATATATAAATATATGTTTAATTTTTTTTTATTTTATTTTTTGTTTTAAATATTAATTTTAATTGTATAAAAAAGTCAGCTAATTTTAAAATAAATCAGGTTTAGATGGTGTTTTTATATAATTTTCTATTTGATTTAAATCATTTGAAGAAACATAATTAAATTTTGTTTGAGTATATTCCTCATAATTTAATTTTGGTGTTTGTATATTTATTCCATTATTTAATTCTTCATTTGAAAATTTTTTATCCGATAATTCCAACATTTTTAATGGAGTATACATACAATAACAATTAACATGATCATTATTTCCTTCTACATTATTCTTTTCATCACTTGATTCATATTTATTTTCCATGATTGGTTTCATTTGATTATTGTCATTATTTAATTTAATTTTTCTACTTGTTTTAAATTTAATAAATTTTTCACTAATATTATCATCACTTTTATAATTTCCATTACTATTATTATACCTAATTTGTAATGGTGTTCTTGTATTTAATTGATATTTTTGTTCAGTACAAAATTTATTCTTTGAATCTGCAATTCCAAAATTATTTGAAAAATTCAATCTATGCATTGATGAATAAGGGTTCATTTTTAAATTTAAATTTTATTCAAACTTAAAAAAAATAATATATTGAATATAAATTATATATTTTAAAAATAAATAAAATAAAAAAAAATTTTATTTATTTCCTTGTAAATTATTTTTAATTTCATTTTTTTTTTCAACCTTAGCATAATCTTTAATAGTATCATCATAAAATTCACAAATAATAAACATACAATCAACTAAATCTTCCATTTTCATTTGTGGATGCATTTTTTCAGAAATACTTAATCTATCAAAATAATTATCAATATCTTTTTTATCTTTATTAAAATATTTACTTTCTTCATTTCCTTTATTATCATAAAGCATTAATTTTCTATCAAATTCTTCTTCACTTAATTTTTTATAATTAATAATTCTCATATTATCAATATTTTTAAAATCTGAATCTAAAGGAGTAGAAATTCCAAGTAATCTTGCAGCAAGAGTAATTGAAGCAATTGCAACAACATAATATTTATAAAGATTATTAGCATAAGTAAAAAAAGAATCATGTGCAATTTTAATTGCAACTGTTGAAATATCAGTTTCATTATCAGGATATAATATTGCAGTATAAACATATATGTAATCAAAAGGTAATGTTTTTGGAACATCAAAATTTAATGTTTTTAATAATTCTATTTCATATCTTCCTATATCATCTTTTATTTGTTGATTGTCTTCATTTCTAAAAAATGTATTTGTTCCACCATATATTTTGTAATGATATTTAAAATATTCTTTTGATATTTCATTAAATTTATTTTGGGAGTTTTCTACTTTTGTTGCTAATAAAATTGCAGCACAGGCTAATGTTAATCTATCGTAATTCATATAATTTTTCTTTACAAAAAAATAATTTGTTAAATTCATTGCAATTGATTCTACTTCATTTGATACATTTATATTTACACATACTTCATTTATAAATCTACATAAACCATAACGAGATTCTTTTAAGTAACGTGTTGATATTTCCCATTCTGTGTTTATATTTGAATTTATTTCTCTTTTACTTAACATTTGTAATTTATATTTTTTTTATCTTTTTTTTTTAAATTTAATTTATGGATAATAAATAAAAAATTAATATATTGGTTTATTAATTATGTTAATATATGAAATATATATTTATTTAAAATGAACAATAATTAAAATAAATAAATAGACAAAAAATTATAATAAATTTAGAATAATTTTAGTTTATTTATTTTTCACTGAATTTTTACATTTTTCAAATGATTAATATATATTAAAAAGAGTTATGCTAATAGTTTTAATTTCATATTAACAAATAATAACATTATTTATATACTTTCATTTTATTTTTTAGAATTTTAAACGTTATATAAACATAAAGTATTCAAAAATTAACAAATTTCATTAAATAAAACCAAATATATAAAAATCAATTATAACATATTAAAAAATTTGTATATATAAAATATTGGCAATTAATTCCAAAGAAAATTTTATAAGAAATATGTTATTTATAAATTTTTAAAGTAATGTCATTCATATTTAATGAAATAATATTTCTCCATTTATAAATTAATTTTTTTTCACCTAAATTATTTAAATTATTTTCAATAGAATTAACTAAACTCAATTTACTTTTACCTTTAGAATTTTTTAAAGCAGTTTGAATTACATAATTTCCAAAAGAATTTTTAATTAAATTTCCAATAGTATTTTTTTCAAAACAAATTTCTTTAATAAACTCTTCTAAAAAATCTTCATTTTTTTCAATACATCTTTCAATAACATTTGATGCATATTTCATACAAGATAATTCTGTTAAATGTCCAAAAAATTGTTTAAAAATATCAAAAATATCATTATTATTCCAATAATCAATTACAATTTGTAATGCATAATTACCATATGGATTTTCTATTAATTCAGAACATTTTTCCATAATTATTTTTTTTAAAGAAGAATATGAATTATTTTGATATTGAATAATCAAAATTTTTTTCACTAAACATAATCCATTTACATGATTTGCAAGAAAAATAAAATTATCTGTTATAAAAATAAATATTTCTTTTAAATATTCTTTTTCAAAACAAATTATTATTTTTTCTATTACATGAGTTCCATAAATATCTAAAGCTAATTTCATTAAATTTTTATTTATTTGATGAATTATAATTTCCATTTCTGTTTTTGAATATAAATGAGTTATTATAAATTGAATTGGATAAGTTGCTATTTTATTTGTTGAAAATATAGAAATATTTTTTACAATTATTGAAATAAATGAAACTCTATCATTTTCATTTAAAAAACAAAATAATTTTAAACAGAAATAATTAGCATAAGGATCTAATAAAAGTGAATTTAATTTTTCATTTATTTCATTATATAAAAGATGAATTACTTGTTGTGGAGTTCTTTGTAAATAATTTTGAAGTATTCTACTTCCACTTTGAGTTTTAATTAAATGACAAAGTTTTTGTTTTATATTATTAAATATATTATAATTTATAAATCCAATATATTGTAAATATTTTTCAAGTTCAATTAAATAACTTTCAATTTGAAATGATAAATTTTTAGATTTTTTAATTTTCATTGTTTGAAATCTAATTTTGTCTTTATCTTGAATTAAATTTTTATTTAATAAATTTTCACAATTATTATTCATATGCATAATTGTTCTTCTATTTATATTATTTCTGATATTATTTCTTAAATATCTTTGATTATTATCTATATTTATATTATTTTGATAATTTATATTAATATTTATATTATCAGGAACAATATTATTAATTTGATTAAGAATTGGAAAAAAAAACATAGAATTATTATTTCCATTACATGAATTTATTAAATTAATATTATTTTCATTTAAAGATTTTTTCATATTAAATTTATGTGTTGAAGTAGGACTTCTTGTACGAATATTATCTTCAAAAAAATAATTAAATGGATTATCATTTCGAATTGAAAATGGATTTTTCATTATCATTGTTTGTGGTTTAGTATTTTCATTTGTTCTAAAGAAATCAATATTTGATTGAGTTTGAGTAATATTTAATATTTCATCACCTGCAGTTGAATTAAATAAATCATCATCTGTAAATTCTTGAAAATTAAATGGACATAAATTATTTCCATTTTCAATATTTTCTTCATCAATGTTTGAATATGTATCACAAAATATTTTTTTTTCTTTTTTTTTTATATTTTCTAATTCTTCTTTATCAAATATTATATCTTTTAATATTGATTCAATCTGATTTGGAATTTCGTTATTTTCTTTTTTGTTATTTAAGTATTCTAATTCAGTGTCAGACATTGATATTATTTTTTTATCTTATATTTTAGATATTATAATATTAAATATTATATTATAAATTTTTTTAAATTAAAAAGATCAATTTTTATAATTAAATGTTGGAATATTTCCAAAAATATATTTTTGAAGTTTTGAAAAAAACATTATTTACAAATAATAATCCCAATTAAAAATACAAATTTATTTTTTATAAAATATATAAATAATTTAATTTATTACACTAATACAAAAATGTCAAAATCACCTCAAAAAGAAAAACAAAAACATCCATCTCATCATGATGAAAATGAATGGATTAAAAAAGTTAGTACTTTTAAAACATCACAAATGAGTTCAGAAGAATTAGGTCAAATAATGAGACAACATAGTATGTGTCAAAGAAGTATTCACTCTAAAAATTTAAGTAAAAGTAAAAAAGGAAATAAAGTAGATAGTTTAGAACAAATTTTTGATATTAGTGAAATTGAAAATCAATTCAATAATGAAAAAGAAGATGAATTATTTTTTAGTTCAAGAGATATTATAGGAAATAATGAAAATATTAAATTAAAAAATGATAATAAAGGAAATATTGGAAATAATAATTATCAAGATAATTCTTTGTTTAATGAAGGAAATTCAAAAAATGAAAATTCTGAAAATATGGTAAATAAAATTAATGATAAAATTAACGATTTTAATAATGAAAATGAAAAAGAAAATTCTGAAAATATGGTTAATAAAATTAATGACAAAATTAACGATTTTAATAATGAAAATGAAAATAAAAATTCTGAAAATATGGTTAATAAAATTAATGATAAAATTAATGATTTTAATAATAATAAAGAAAATACATTGAAAAATCAAATGGATTTAAATAAAAATAATGTAAATGAGAAATCTGAAAAAACAGCTAATGTAATGAAAAATCAAATTGATAATAAATCTGAAAATTTAAATGAAAATGAAGAAAGGGATAATTTAATAAATAATAATAAAAATAAAAAGCAGGATAATTCAATAAAAAATGACGAGGAAAAAATTAATGATAATTTAAATAAAAATGAAAAGGAAACAAATAATAATAATAATAAAGAAAATCCAAATAATAATGATATAAATATAAATAGTCAAGAAAAAGATAAAAATACTGAAAGAAAAATAAATGAATCAACAAAAACTCAAACATTTATTTCTAATAATATAAATGAAACTAATCAAAAATTAAATAATATATATAATAATAATTTGAATCTAAGTAATAATAAAGAAAATTTCAATAATGATAATATTTATTATAATGGTAATAAATCTGATAATAATAAACTCATAACTTCAAATAACATAAATGAAAACAATAATCAATTCAATAATTTAAATAATAATGGATTAAATAAGAATAATAATGGATTAAATATGAATAATAATGGACTAAATTCAAATAATAATGAATTAAATTCAAATAGAAATGGATTAAATAGAAATAATAATGGATTAACTGCAAATAATACTAATATAAATATAAATGATAATAATATTAATTCAATTGATAATGGTAATATAACCCAAAAAAATAATATAAAAAATTCAAGTGATATAAATAAACTAAAAAATAAAACTAATAAAATTAATTTAAATAATGCAGATTTTAAGAATGAAAATAATGAAAATATAAATCAAACCAATGAAAATAGATGAATTGATAATGATTTAAATGATGATGAAATT
>JAEEGK010017881.1_pt1 | contig 15397 bp, 9 predicted proteins | sample 8958771 | NCBI WGS metagenome assembly JAEEGK01 (sample SAMN16246547, study PRJNA631951) | gut metagenome | biome: gut microbiome; feature: rumen; material: SC-attached | host: Bos | place: Iran: Karaj | collected 2018-10 | reverse complement strand
ATTGGGGATTGGGGATTGGGGATTGGGGATTGGGGATTGGGCCCAATCCCCAATCCCCAATCCCCAATCCCCAATCCCCAATCCCCAAAAAAAATAGAAAATAATAATTTTTAAATCAACATTAAAAAAGAATAAAATGAAATATAATATGTTATAAAATATTTTTACTTCATAAAATAAAAATAAAAAAAATAACTTAAAAAAAAAAATTAAAAAGTCTAAAATGGGAGATAAAACAACATATCCATCAATTCAAATAAAATATATAATAATAGGAGATGTAGGAGTAGGTAAAAAAGCTTTTATTACAAGAATGAATAAAGTATCATGTTCAAAATCACATTCAAAGGATCTTCCAGGAATATTATCTTCAAAAATATTAGAATATAATTTAAATGCAACCACACTTTTTATTCAAGCATACATTGCAAAAGGAGCAACTCCAATTGATTATTTAGAAGAATCATCTTCAAGTGATGATGAAGAAATAAAAGAAGAATATAAAGTTAAATTCAAAGATACTAAAAATTCTATTATTGAAATGTTAAAATTTATTGGAAAAAATGCAGAAAATGATCCTAATGCTTTACAAGAAACTGTATTTATTTTTATGTATGATATGAGTGATTTTTCTACTTTTGAAAGATTATTATTATATTATGATAGTATTAGTAGAAAATTTGGTTTAAAAGGTAATTCAAAATGTATTGTTATTGGAAATAAAATTGATAGAAGAGTTGTTTTTAAAAATGAAGAATATGATAAAATTAATTCTTTTTTAAAAGTAGATAACTTTAAAAAATATGATATATCAACTAAAGTTAATTTTGCTTTTAAACACTTTTTTTATGATTTAATCACAAATTCAATTAGTTCTGAAGTAAATTATAATAAAGAAAAATTTAAATCAATATTAAACAATAAAACAAATTTAAGTAAAACAGAAAGAAAAGGTTTAGAATATGGAAATAATGATAATCCAGAACCTGGAAAATATAATGTAAATATATATGATTTTGATTCAATGGAACAAAGAAATGAAATATTGAATGATAAAAAAAATAAATTTTCTAAAAAAATATTTGTAAATAAAAAAAGTCCAGTTTATAGTCCTTTTGGAATTATTCATGAAGAAGAAGAATATAGAAAAAAAGAATTTGCAAAATTAGAAGAAAAAAGAATTCAACATTTAAATAGAATTCAATCTTCTGTTTTACGCTCTGCTGGAAGTGATATAATGAATAATTCTTTAAAAAGAGGAGTTTCTTTTTCTGGAACTTCTTGTTCTTCACTTAATAATATTTATGTTCTTGAAAGAAATAAGAAAATTAAAGAAAGAGATTTACAATATTTTAATTCTTTTGATGAAAATAAAATTAGTAATTTACATCGTCCTTTTTCCTTTAGACCAAAATCAAAAAATTATTTTGAAGAAATTGATAATAGAAGATATCAATATCAACAAAATTTAAATAATAATTTAAAAGAAAAAGAAAGTAAGTTTGAAGAACAAAGGAAAAAAAATATTGAAGAAATAAATAATAATATATTAGAAAGATCAATGAAAATATTAAGTAAATATGAAAATTATGATCCAGAAATAGAAAAGAAAAAATCAAAAGAAAGATATTTAGATATTGTTTATGGAAATAATGCTTTTCATTTAGATAAATTAAATAATAAAATAGAGGAAATTAATTTATTAAGAAAAAGTGAAGAAATAAAACCAAAAAAACAATATGATATAAGAGGAAATATGTTAAATCCTAAAAAAGGTAGATCAATAACAGGAAAACCAAAACCATTAATAGTAAGCGCAAACAATGCTAAATTATATTATATTAAAGATGACTTTGAGAAAATTGTAGAAAAATCAAAAGAATTTTCAGGAAATTATTCTCCAAGATATCGTGATTCCGCATTAAGAAAAAAAATTGAACAAACTAAAATAATTGATAATAGTAAATTTATAAAATATGAAAAAAATAGATTATCATCAGCCAAAAGGAAAAACTTAGAAGAATATTTTAAAGAATTAAGACTAAGAAAGAAAAAACAAGATGAAAATTATAAATTAATAAAAGATGAAGAAAATGAATATCATCAATTATTATTAAATGATTATTATAGAAGAAATCCAACTGAAGATGGTAAGTATCCTCCTCCAATAAATTATTCCCAAGTAGAAGATAAAAGTCCTGCTTTTACAATAACAGGAAGAAATGAAAAGAAAAAGAAAAAAATTGGTAATTCATATTTTAGTATATTAAATAATTTTGATGATGGTGAAAGTTATTTACCTTATCCTGATATTAATAAAATAAAACCTAATATGAATGGATTTACTTTTGGAAAAGAAGAAAGATTTAAAGATATTATTAAAGAAAATGAAATTGAAAGTGAAAGTGAAAGTGAAGAAAAATTATTTGGAAGTGAAGATAAAAAAAGTTTCTCTAATATTCAACCTTATGATGCTAAAAGTAAAAGAAGTGAATTATATAATACTAATAATAATCCTGGACCTGGACATTATAATTTAAGAGGATTTGCTGAAGAAATTGTGGAAAGTGCTTATAAAAGATATACTGGCAAAAATGAAAATGAGGAAAAAAAAGTTGATAAAAATTATAAAAATATAAATGATGAAAAAAAAGTTAATAATAACCAAGAAATCATCATTGATGAAAATAGAGAGTATGGCCTTAAGAAAGTTGAGAGAGATAAAAATATAATTAATAATAATGTTGATAATAGAAATGTAAATGTTAATAATAAGGATAATTTAGATATTATTAATATTATCAATCAAAAAGATAATATTGAAAAATTAAATGAAAAAGAAGAACAAAAAGAAATTAATGTTGATAATAAAAATAATCAAATAAATAATAATGATTTAATAGATTTTGGAAGTAAAAAAAATGAAAATATTATAAATGAAGAACAAAAAAAAGTAGAAGATACTAATCAAAATGAAAGATTTGAAAATTATATGGATGAAGAATCAAAACATAATATAAATAAAGAAAAAGTTAATATTGAAAATTCAATTAAAGATGAAAATATAATTAGTGGAGATATTCAGCCTTTAGAAAGTGAAAATAAATCTTTACAAAAACCAAAAACTCAGAATACTACAGTTCCAACTCAAGAAAAAGAAATTGAATATTCAGATAAATTAGAAGGTGAAAATGATAATAATATAGATAATAAACAATTATTTAATGAAAATAAACAAAAAGAAGAAGAAATCATAGATCATTCTGATAATTTAGAAAGTAAAGATAATAAAAAAGAAGAAGTAAATCATAATAATACAGAAGAATTTATTGAATATAATGAAAAAGTTGTACAAGAAGGACAAATAGAAAAAATAAATGAAAATAATAATAATAATAATAATAAAGAAGGAGAAGTAATTGAATATAATGAAAATATTGAAAAAGAAGGACAAACAGAAAAAATAAACGAAAATAATAATAATGAAGGAGAAGTCATTGAATATAAAGATAATATAGAAAAAGAAGAACAAATAGAAAAAAGAAATGAAAACAATAATGATAATAATGAAGAAGTCATTAATTATAATGAAAAACAAGAAGAAAAAATTGAAAAAAAAGATATTCAACAAAATAACGTAAATAATGAAATAATAGGTTATAATGAAAATATTGAACAAGAAGGACAAGCAGAAAAAATAAATAAAAATAATAATAATAAAAATGAAGGAGAAGTAATTGAACACAATGAAAAAATTGAAAAAGAAGAAGAAATAGAAAAAAGAAATGAAAATAATAATAATAATAATGAAGGAAATGTTATTGAATATAATGATAATATTGAAAAAGAAGAAGAAATAGAAAAAATAAATGAAAATAATAATAATAATAATGAAGGAGAAGTCATTGAATATAATGAAAATATTGAACAAGAAGAGAACAATAATAATAATAATCAAAACCAAAATGAAGGAGAAGTAATAGGCTATTACGAGGATATAGATATAAATGTTTAAAAATATATAAATAAAAAAATCAAAAAAAATTATAATCCCTATTAATTCATAAAACTTAATTTTTATTAAAAATTTTTTTTGAAAATAGAATAAAAACGAAAAAATAAACTTCAAAAATATAAATAATTAAAAAAATAAAGCTTTAACTACTTTTTCAATGTCATTGAAAATACTAATAAAAGAAAAAACAGGTAAATCAATAGTAGAAATACCAATAACTATAAAAAGAGTAAAAAACAAAATAAGTTTGACTCATTTTGTTTAAAAAAAATTTAAATAATAATAATAATGATAATGCTTCCAAGGCAAGAAAAAAAAAAACATAAATATCATAGTATATTCAAAATATAATATTTTAAATAAAATAAATTGAACAGTTGTAGAAGAAGTAATTAAAACTGAAAAATTAGTTTTTTAATATAAAATAGGATAAATTTCCAAAGACAATAAAATTGGACCTAAAACAATTCCAAAGAAATAATCATTTTATAATTCCATAATTAATATTTTAAACATCTTTTAATTGAAAAGAGGAAATTTTTTGTCTTTTTCTAGTTTATTATTTCTGGTTCATTTAAATCATTTGTTCTTTGAATTTAAATTACTATTATTTTGAGATATAAAATAACATGACTTGAAGGGCACTTTTTTTTCAAATAAATTTTCGTTTTTTATCATTCCCACTTAAAAATTTTTATTAATATTATAAAGTAATAATAAAGATAGAAATATTATAATTACATTAGGTAATTTTTATTTAAAGTAACGCCTAAAATTTCCCATTAAAAAATTAGGGAAATTAACATAATCCTTTTAAAATCTAAAGTTTTAATATTTCTCAATGAGTCACTTTTAAATTATAAAAATTTATAGATAAAATAATACAATTTTTGAAAGCGAATGACTAAATGAGAGTAACAATCAATTATTAATAAAAAAACATGAATAAATAAAGTCATCCTCCAATTCTTCCTGGATTTAAAAAAGAATTTCCTAAAAAAATACTAATTAAGTCTATTAATTCTTTTGATTCAAATGGAAATAATATATATCTATAAATATATTTTTTATACATATATTATCTTTTTTGTTTTATAGTATTTTAGAAATTCAAATTTAGTTTTTTCATTTTTATTTATTATTTTATATATTTTATTGTGTTATTTATTTGATCAATTAGGATTATTAGAAAAAAGGTTAATTTTAATGATTTCTTTTGTTTCATTATTTTTGAATATATACTTAAAAATAATAGAACTTTCCTTATATTTTTTCTTTACTATAAATATAAATAGAAAATTAAAAATACAAAAAATAATAATTTAACTTTTATTATTTGTTCAATCTAAAAAATGTCAAATATTCTTATTAATAAACAATCAAATCAAAATGAAATAAATGCAAAAATAAAAAATGGAAAAAATAAACAAGAAAAAATATTTCAATCCCAATCAACTTCAGATAATAATAGTATAGAAGAAGAAAATATTAATGAATATACAATAAATAAAAATGAATCTTTATTAATTAAAGCAAATAATGAAGACAATAAAAAAGAATGTTCAAAAAAATGGGAAATATTAGATTCTTGTGACTTAGAAAATTTTCAATTGAAAATAGAAAACAGAGTCGAAGATATTTTAATCGATATTTTTGAAAATACTTATAAAAATTATAATAATAAACATACAATAACAAATAAATCAATTCGTTTTTCAAAAGATATAAAATATTATTGTGAAGAACTTCATTATCATTTTGCTATTTTTATTCTTAATGTTTTATCTACTAAATTAAATCCTTTAATTAATTATATTGTTGAAAATTATATAGATTTTTCAAATTTCTACACTCAAAACATTTTCAAAATTAGAAATTGTTTGAGTCAAACTGGAAAAGATATACAAACAATTTTTAAAAGTGCTTTTAATAGAACATATTATTTTGATATAGGAAGTATTTTAATTGAAATTTTTTTAAGAAATATTTTAAGTCAAAGTGAAATCAGTAATTTTATAAAAGATAAAGATTATGAAATATTAGAAAAAATAAGTTCAATAGGTGAAAAAGATAGATTTGAATCTTATTTAAATCAATTTAAAAATGATATTTATCTTTCTGATGATGAATATAATATTGAATACAACAATGAAGAAGAAAAAGAAAATGAGGAAGAAGAAAAAATTGAAGAATTTAAAAATGAAAAAGAAATTGTTAATGATAATAATATTAATATTAATGTCAAAGATATTGATGAATTAGTTGAGTATATTAATTCTTCTGATATACCTTTAAAAAAAGGAAAAAGAAAAAAGAAAAAAAATAAAAAAAATAAAAATTTAGTTGAGCTTAATAAAGAGAATTTAAATGATGATTCTAATTTAATTGTTATAGATGAGATCGTTGAAGATTTCAAATATTCAATAAACAAATATACTTCAACAAATTATGGAAAAATAAGACCGAATATAAGTAAAAATTGGCTATATAAAATATCACAAATAAATATTTGAAAAAATTAAATATATATTATTTAAGCCTGCAATATAAATAAAGAAAAATATTTTGAAAAAAAAAATGAAAAAAAAAAATTTAAATTTAATTTAATATCTTTTAAAAAAACACATTTCCAAAAATTCCATTAAAATCCAAAAAAATTCAATCTTATCAAAAAAAGAAAAATTTAATCTTTCAAATAATTCTTAACTTGTTCAGGAGTCAACAACTCAAACCCACTATTTTTCAAAATAGCAATTTCAATATTATTTTCAGTAACTTCTCCATCATATCCTTCCCTAAGAGTACTAATCATAATACTAAGTCCATCATCAATACTTAAACCATCTTTATACCTTCTTTCCAAATTTTGAGTAGCTCTACTTTTATTTTTTCCAATGGCCCCTGCTTTTAATTCATAATAAGCTCCTGAAGGGTCAATCTGATATAAATGATGTCCTTCTCTATCATATCCAGCCATAAGTAAGCAAACACCAAAAGGTCTCACACCACCGCTTTGAGTGTATTCTTGCATTACATTTGCAACTTCACGACTAAGGGAATGTACTGGCATTAAATCATCCATAAATTTCAATTTATATTCTTGAAATTCTTTCCTTGCTTTCTTTAATAATACTCTACAATCTGGAGATAATCCTGAATATGCTATTCCTATATATTTACTTAAGTTGTTTATCTTCGAAAATGAAGTACTGTCCACTAATATTGAGTTTAGGTTCTTCTCACATGCTAATATCACTCCTTCTTTTGTTTTCAATCCTAGTGTTGTTTCACCGTTGTTTGCTGCTGTTATTGCATAGTTTACTTGGTCTAAGGAACCGTCGTTTGAAAATGTTGTTAGGGAAAAATTGTTGGACATTTAATTTTTTTTTTTTTTTATATTTTTTTTTGGGTTTTAAAAGGTTCTCTTTCTATGCTTTTTTAATTTTTTTTTTTATTTTTTTTTAATTTTATTTTTTTATTTTTAGATTGAATTTTTTTAAATTTTTTTTATTTTTCAAATTTTGATTTATTCGGATAATTTAATTAATAATAGTTTTTAATTAGAAAATTTTAATTAATAATATGAATAATATGAATAATATGTCTTTGAGTATGAGTAGACAAGGACAACATAAATCAATTATAAAAAAAGAAAGAAATGTTAAATTTCATTTTGAAAATTCAGATAGTGAAATATATGAAATAAAATTAAATAGTTTTACTCCATTTCATTTACAAGAACAACAATTTTTAAAAGATAAAAAAGGAATTTCAAAAGTAGAAGATTTAGAAAAATATTGTTTATATGATGAAAAAACAAAATATATAATATCAGATTATGAAATATTAGAATCTAAATTTACAGATAAAACAGTATTTATATTAATAGATTGTGTGCCATTAATAAAAGAAATAATAAATGAATTTGATAATTTTTTAAATACAGAAGAGGCAAACACACAACAAATAAATAAATTAAAAGTGACATGTAAATTAATAGGGACAAATGCAAAAGCTCCTCAATTTGCAAATATATTTATAGTAAATGAAGGTTTTGAAAAATTAATAAATATAACTCAAAATGCAAAAGCAAATCTCTTAGCTTATGCAACAGAAGGAATTTCAGGATTAATAGTATATCAAAATGCATGTCAATATATAAATGAAAATAAACGTCTAATAGCTTCATTTTATAAAATTTTAGTAGAAAATACTAGTAAATTAAATGTTATTAAACAAATGCTAGATGTATTTTTAATATTACAAAATTATTTATATGAAAAATTTCCTTCTTGTTTTTTAGAAGCTGCTTTATCTTATTCTAAAGATACTGGAACTAAATTATTAGAAGGTTATTGTAAATTATTAGCTGAAAATTATTATGAAGTTAAAATTTCAGCTTTAACTATTATAGTAAATATGCTTACTGATACTCAGGAAAGAGGAAGTAAAAGTGATTTAAATAATTTAATTTTAAAATTAAGAGAAGCTAAAATAACTGAAAGTTTAGAAATTAAAGGTTCTAATACTAAATTAAATGAACCTGATTATAAAGAATTATTAGATAAATATCAAAAAATCACAGATGAAGTTGTTGAAGGAACTTCATTTCAAATTGAAGAATACAAAAATAAAATTAAAAAATATGAAGAAGCAATGGCAAGCTTAAATAAAAGAACAGAATATGTTTTTCAACATCAAAAATTTTATGATGAAATAGTAGCTGATTTTATTATGTTTAAAAAATTAAGTGAAGTTTGTACTGATGAAGCAGGTTATTATGATCCTTATCGTCCTCTTGAAAGATATAATTTAAAAATTGGAAAAAAAATTAATGTTGATAACGAAGGAAGAGTTAATATTCAAAGAATAACTAAAGATGTAATGAAAGATGATTTTAGTATTCTTCAAAAATATTGTTCTTCTTTAAAAGATAATAATAAAAAATTAGAAAATGAAATTAAAGAATATCAAATGAAACTTAAAGAATTCATTAATAAAGAAAAAATGAGAGCAGAAGTTGAAGATTTTGAATTGGAAGATTTAAAAAATTTAAATATTGAATTAAAAAAAAATAATGACTTACTTAATACTCAGTTAGATGAACAAGAAACTAAAAATAAATCTATTTTAGATGAAAATCTTAAAAAAGATGAAGAGGAAAGAAAATTAAAACAACAAATTAATTCCATGAAAATTAGATTTGCCAGTGTAAGTATAATAATGAATGACAATTTCGAATTTTTAGGTAAAGAAAGAAAAAAAGATAATGATTTCAGTGAACAAAAGAATATTAATACTTCTTTATCACAAATAACTCCTGATAAAACAACAAATACATCAACAGATAAAATTCCTTCTTCAATTCCCAATGTTCCAAGTAAAGGTAGTATCCCTCCAGTACCAGGAAGTACCATTCCACCTGTTCCTGGAAGTACCATTCCACCTGTTCCAGGAAGTACCATACCACCAGTACCAGGAAGTACAATACCACCTGTTCCAGGAAGTACAATACCACCTGTTCCAGGAAGTACCATTCCACCTGTTCCTGGAAGTACCATTCCTCCTGTTCCAGGAAGTACAATACCACCTGTTCCTGGAAGTACTATCCCTCCAGTACCAGGAAGTACCATACCTCCTGTTCCAGGAAGTACAATACCACCTGTTCCAGGAAGTACCATTCCACCTGTTCCTGGAAGTACTATACCATCTGTTCCAGGAAGTACCATACCACCTGTTCCAGGAAGTACAATTCCATCTGTTCCTGGAATTCCTTCTGTTCCGGGAATACCAGGAGTACCAAAAGTTCCTGGAGTCCCAGGAGTACCAGGAGTCCCAGGAGTCCCAGGAGTACCAGGAGTTCCAGGAGTACCAGGAGTTCCAGGAGTACCAGGACTCCCTGGTTTTCCTTTAATGCCTCAAAGAATAATGCCAACAAAACCCAAATTAAAACCACCTCAACGTTGTAAACCTTTAGGTTGGAATAGAATAATTTTAAATCCAAACAATGAAGAAATGAATTCTTCAATATGGAAATCAATAAATGAACAAGATGTAAAAATGGATGAAATTTGGGATTCATTTTCCATAAAAAAAGTAGCACCCAAAGTAACTTCAATAAATGCAACAGTGTCAGTAAAATCTGAAAAAGTAACATTTTTAAATGCAAAAAGAGCACAAAGTGTGGGAATAACAATAGCAAAATTGCCTGCAATTTCAACAGTATCCTTAGCATTAGAAACAATGGATTCTACATTATTATCTTCTTCAAATGTTGAATCATTAAATAGAGAATATATAAAAGATGATGAAATAGAAGAATATAAACATCATAAAAACAATAATGAAAATACAATATTTGAAAAAGGAGAAGAATATTTAATTAGTTTATATAATATAACCAATTCAAAAGAAAAATTAGAAATATGGCAATTTATAAATGATTATGATGATCAACTACCGAAAATGGAAAAAATGATAAAAGTAGTAAATTTAGCAATTGATAAATTAAAAAATGATGAAACAATAAAAGTATTATTTTCATATATATTAACTGTAGGAAATATAATAAATGGAGGAACTGAAAAAGGACAAGCAGATGGATTTGATTTAAATTCTTTATCTAAATTAAAAGATACAAAAGGAAAAAATGGCCAAAGTTTACTTCAATATATGTGCCAATTAATTGTTAATTCACATCCTGATTTTAGAAATATTTCTGAAAGATTTGAAGAAGTGAAAAATGCTTTAGATTATTCATTTATTGAAACTCCTAAAAATTGCAAAAGAGTTGTTGGAAATTCAAGAGAACTTGAAAATAATATTAAAGCTCTTAAAAATAATGATAAATTTAAAGAAAATGCAGAAACATTTTTAATAAAATTCAAAAATGAAAAAACTAAAATTAAAAGTGAGATTAGTGATATTGAAAGCAAATATAAAAATTTAATGAGTTATTTTTGTGTTAATTCAAAAGAAAATATATATAATAATCCTGATGAGTTATTTAAATTATTTAATAATTTTTTCAAAGACGTTGATAATGCAATGCCTAAAATAGTTGAAAAAAAAGCATTTGTTCCAAAACATAATATTGGAGACAGAGTAGGAATTCAAAGAGATTTAATATCAAATATGATGAAAATGAATGCTTTAAAAAAATCCAGTTAAAACAAATATTAAATCTTCTTATACAAATAAACCATTATATATATCAAATTTAATAAAATTAAAAAATAAGTTAAGTTTTTACTTTTATTTAAAAGAATATTTTATTATTATTAATAATGATAATATAATATTTATTATAATATATTTATTTTTTTTATATATTTCTGAAATAAATTATTTATTATCCAATAATATTTTATTTTTATATTTTATAAAATATCCTTATTATCAAAAAATTTAAAACATATTAAATGAATCTTAATAAAATTCATTCGAATATTTTCATATAGATATTAATTTTTTAATATATTTTTGGATTATATTGTTACTTTAATTTTTAGTTAATTTCCCATTTGCTCTTATTGATTTTTTAATTAAATTAAATTTCACTATTAGATATTTATTGAAATATTTTTTTTAGAGTTTAAAAGTGTTAAAATTTTTTTTTGTTATTTTTTTTAAAATTATAAAATATCAATTCAAAAACCTTTTTCTAAAAAATATTAAAAAAAAGAAAAAATAAATAATAAATTCTATAAATAAAATAAAATTCAAAACAAAAAATAATAAAAAAAAATGAATGACACAGAAGATTTAGGTACAAGTGTAATGACAATTCGTTATAAAATGGTATTTGTTGGAGATATATCTGTAGGGAAAACATCAATAATGAATTGTTTTATATCAAATGATTTTAAAGAAGGATATGATGTAAATAAATTTATATAATAAAAAAATTTAAAAAAAATTAGCCAACAATAGGAGTAGATTTTGCAACAAAAACAATAGAATATAAAGATAATTCAATTAAACTTCAATTTTGGGATTCAGCAGGTCAAGAAAGATATAAAGCATTAATTCCTTCTTATGTAAGAGGATCAAGTGTAGTTTTTATTATATATGATATTTCAAAAAAATCAACATTTGAAAATTTAAATAATTGGATTAATTTTATTAAACAAGTTAATTCTGATAATGCATTATTAGTCTTATGTGGTAATAAACTTGATTTACCAAGAGAAGTTCAAGAAAAAGAAGGAAAAGAATTAGCTGATAAAGAAAATTTATCATTTTTTGAAACTTCGGCTCGTACTTGTGAAAATATTAATAAAATGTTTTATACTTGTATTAGTGAATTACCTTTTTTTACACAATTAGATATTAATGATAAAAATGTTTTAATTAATGAATTGGAAAGTACAAATAAGAATAAAGAACAAAATTCTATTTATGATATTGTTAGAAACAATAATAATGGGGTTAATGATAAAAATAATCCTCCTATTCCTGGGTTATCTGTTAATGGAGTTCAACATTCTCAGGATAGTATAAATAAAAATAAGAAAAAATGTGCTTGTTAAAATTTTTCTTTTTTATAAAGTTTAATTAAATTTTTTTTAACTTTTATTCTATAATTTAAATTTTATTTTTTCTAAAATAAAATAATTGAATTATAATAATTCATTTACATAATAATAAAAAAAGGTTTTTTTTATATGATAAAATCAAATTTATTCATAGATTTTTTCCTAGATTTTTTTTTTTTAACTAAATTTTCATTTAGAATAGCATCATTATTTATAATAATATTCTCATTGGAATTACTATCTTTACCAATAGATTTTTCATTGTTATTAGTTTCATTTCCTATACTATAAATTACAGAAATTAAATCTTTGTTATTATCATTAATATTATTTACTTTATTTGTTTTATAATTTATGTTAATAATATTGGGTAAATTATTTGTATCTTTTTTTGAATTTATAAGTTCATCTTTTAATTTTTCTAAATTATCTTTTGAAAACTCTTTTGAATTTAATGATTTTTTACCTTCATGAATTAATTCATAATCATCTGTTTTTTTTGGTGATGTTTTTTTAGAAAAATCAGATTTTTTTTTATCTTCTTTTTTTTCTTCTATTTCTTTTTCTATTATTTTACTTTTATTTTTTTCTTTTTCTTTTTCTTCTTCTTTATCTTTTTCTAACTTTTCTTTTGATTTTTGATTTCGATTATTTTTTATTATATTATTTCCTTGTTCTTTTTTTTTTAAATTTTCATTTTCTCCATTTTTACTATTATTACTTATTTTATTCTTTGTTATTTTTATTACATTTTTTTTAGTGTTCTTTAATTTATTTAAATCTTCTTCTTCTTTTTCAATTGTTTTTTCTTTTTCCTGTGATTGATTTTTATCTTTATTTAATGATAACTTATTTTCATCTTTTTTTTTATTTTTTTCTAATTTTTTGGATTTTAATTCATCTATTTTTTCAGAAGTTAAATCTTTTAAATAATCATTTATATTTACTTTTGTGTTTTTCTTTTGATTTTTTTCTTTTTGTTGATTTAAATTTATTTGATCCATTGTTGTTGTTTGATTATTATTTTTTTCATTGTTTTCTTTATTTTTATCTTTCTCTTTATTTTCTTTATTTTTGTCTTCTTCTTTATGATTATCTTTCTCTTTCTCTTTATCTTTATTTGTTTTAAATTTTACTTTTTCTTTTTCCTTAATTTTTATTAAACTACTGTCTGAATCGGAATTATTAAGTTTTTCTTTTTTAAATAATTGAACTTCTAATTCAATTTCTTTATTTTTTTTTTCAAGAATTATATTAGCCATAGTGCTTTTTCTAGTTGTTTTTCTTTGAAAAAAATTTTTCTGATTTTCATCATTCATTTTATTTTCTTCATTATTATTATTTGATTTTTTTTTCAAAATTTGAGTTTCTTTTTCAATAATTTTAGGTTTGATGAAATGATTATTTTTCATATTTGTTAAATCAAGAGTAGGTGAAAAACTTCTATTTGATATAGTTTTAATAGATTTATAATTAGAAATTATTTTTTCATTATCATTTACATGTCTATTAGTTGTATCATTTGAAGGAAATAAATCTAAATTTTTTAAATTTAAAGATTGATAATTTTGAACGTTTGGCATTTTAAAATTTTTGAATGGTTTATTAATACTTTTTGATTTTAAATGAAATGCTTTTTTATCATTGAAAGTATCATCATTTTTTACTAATGTTTTTGATATACTTTCACTATTTCTTTTATTTTCAATTGAATTATTGAGAGTTTTTAAATCTACATTCAATGATTCATTTTTAATATTAAATAAACTTGATATTAAACTTATTGGTGTAAATACTTGATAATTTTTATTATTTAATTCATTAAATATAAATTCTAATTGATTAACAATTTCATCAAAATCTTCTTTTTCTTCTAATTTATTTATGTTTATTTTAAATTGTAATAATTCTTCTATTTTTAAGTGAATATAAGAAATAATATTTTTTTGGTAATTATATTCAGTTTGTAAAAATTTATAATTAAACACGCATTTTTCAATTTGTGTGGCTATATCATTTAATTCATTTTCTTCAATTAATTTTGAATCAATATTTTTTTCAAATAATTCTTTCAATGACTGATAAGGTGAATTATCATAAAATGTTGCTAATTTTTGATCAAATTTTTTAATATTTTTTTTATATTCATTAATTATTGTTTTCAAACTTGAAAAATTATCTTCTAAATTTCCATTAAATAAATCTATTTCTTTCATTGTATTTTCAAAATGATTTTGAAATCTTGTAAATTTATTTTTTAACAACTGAAAAGTATTTTCATTATCATTTAAATTTACTGAATTATTAAAAGAATTTTGAGTTATTTTGGGAAAAAAATTGAACCTTTTATGTTGTATTTGCTTTTTTTGAACATTGATTATAATATTATCATCATCCTCCTCAATTATATCTTTCAATAAAATATTATCAGATAATTTACTGAGATTTTGACTATGATAATATAAATTCATTAACGGATCTTTTCCAAAAATTTTTGAACTTAAACCTTTTATATAATCTAATGTTACTTCTTGAGGAATATCAAATTGAAATTGATTTCCTTCATAAATAAGATTAATGTTCATTTTATTTTTTAAATTTTTTGTATTATATAAAATTATCCACAATTAGAATAAATTAAATTTTTATTTTTTTTATATTTTTTCCAAACGTTTATAAATAAAATTAAGATTTATTATTTATAACATTTTTTAAAATTGCTTTTTATACAGAAAATTATATAATAGACTTTGAGAATGGGGATTGGGGATTGGGGATTGGGGATTGGGGATTGGGGATTGGGCCCAATCCCCAATCCCCAATCCCCAATCCCCAATCCCCAATC
>JAEEGK010017879.1_pt1 | contig 15398 bp, 9 predicted proteins | sample 8958771 | NCBI WGS metagenome assembly JAEEGK01 (sample SAMN16246547, study PRJNA631951) | gut metagenome | biome: gut microbiome; feature: rumen; material: SC-attached | host: Bos | place: Iran: Karaj | collected 2018-10 | reverse complement strand
CTCTGAGCGTTTGCCCTAACTGCGGCGCCACCGTGATGTATCACCGTGTATGCCCTGAGTGCGGCTACTATCGTGGTCGTCAGATCATCGAGAAGAGCGCTGAATAAGCGCTTTTTCTTTTTAGGTTTGGCCCGGTAGTTCAACGGATAGAACGGAAGTTTCCTAAACTTTAAATAGAGGTTCGATTCCCCTCCGGGCTACGAAAAAGGAGCATCGCCTTTCGGCGGTGCTCTTTTTCGAATGACGCCCGGAGGGGAATGCCGGCCCTTGGCCGGCTATTCCTATCCGTTGCCCCCTCCCAAACCCTCCCCTCGGGGGAGGGCTCCGCCGCAGAAGCGGCGGGCGCTCTGCAGAGCGCTTGTCGGCCTTCGGCCTCCGGAAATAGGTTGTCCGGAGGGGAATCGAACCTTTTTCGTAAACGGTTATAGTCTTGTTATTATACGATGCTGAAGAATCGGGGAGAGAAAGATGCCTTTATCACGGATTTTCGTTATCTTCGCGGTATGAGAATCGAAGAAGGATATATGCCCTTTATGGGGTACAAGACGTATTACCGGGTGGTGGGGGAGCCCTCCAGGGAGCGTAAGCCCCTGCTGCTTTTGCACGGCGGACCGGGCAGTACGCACAATTACTTTGAGGTATTGGATGAGATAGCCCATACGGGCCGACAGGTAATCTCCTACGACCAGCTTGGCTGCGGCAACTCGTATCTGGACGGGCATCCGGAACTGTGGACGCAGGAAACCTGGATGAACGAGCTCATAGCGCTGCGGGAGTACCTTCACCTGGACCAGTTCCATATTCTGGGACAGTCTTGGGGCGGTATGCTCATCATCGCCTACCTTATAGAGAAGAAGCCCGAAGGGGTCTCTTCGGCCATTATCTCCAGCGGACATCCTTCTTCCAGCCTCTGGGCCAGCGAGCAGCACCGGATGATTGGCCTTATGCCCAAGGAGGACCAGGAGGCCATCAAAAGGGCCGAAGAAACCGGCCAATTTGACGACCCCGCCTACCTCCGGGCCAACGACCGCTTTATGGAACTGCACTGCGCCAGCATTGACGAGAACAGTCCCGAGTGCGTGAGAAGGCCCAAGCGCTTTGGCAACGAGGCCTATCTGTATGGCTGGGGCCCCAACGAGTATGTTCCCACGGGAAGTCTGGGAGACTTTGAGTACATAGACCGCCTGGGCGAGATTAAGACCCCTTGCCTGATTTTCAGCGGAACGGAAGATCTTTGCACCCCTGCGGTGGCCCGCGCTATGTATGAAGGCATCCCCGGAAGCCGCTGGGAACTGATGGAAGGCGCCCGTCATATGTGCTTCGTGGACCGCCACGAGGACTATTGCCGCATCCTGAGCTCCTGGCTGGAGCAGCACGACTAGACCATATTTATAATATTTATAGGGACGTCCGTACGAACGGTCGTCCCTAATTTATTGTCTATAAAAGGGCTACGCAAATTGAGAGTAAGAATACGCAATTTGAGCTAAATCTAATACTTTTTCCGTGATAAATTTGCGTCCAATAACCAATTAACTCTAATTCTTAAACAAAGCCCTATGAAAGCTAAAGTTTTCTTGCTTTTCCTTCTGTCCGGTTTGACGGCTTTGAGCATCAACGCTCAAAACCTCACGGTGAAGGGAAAGGTTTCTGACGGTTCCAATGGCGACCCCGTCCCGTTTGCTACCATCGTTGTCAAGGGTATGTCTACGTGGACTACCACGGACGCAGAAGGTTTGTATGCCATCGAGGCCCCTGCAAACGCTACTCTTTCCGTGGACTGCCTCGGCTATGTTTCAGTCGAAGTAGCCGTCAGCGGCAAGACTTCTCTGGACATCACTCTCAATCCCGACCTTGACCAGCTCTCCGAGTCCGTGGTCATTGGTTACGGTGTTCAGCAGAAGAAACTCCTCACCGGAGCTACCCTTCAGGTAAAAGGTGACGACCTCTCCAAACTTAACACCACTTCTGCCCTCGGTGCCCTGCAGAGCCAGAGCCCCGGTGTCTCCATCACCCAGAACTCCGGTCAGCCCGGCCGTGGTTACAAGGTGAACATCCGTGGTATCGGTACCATCGGTGACTCCGAGCCCCTGTACGTCATTGACGGTGTGGCCGGCGGCGACATCAACGCCCTCAACCCCAACGATATCGAGTCCATCGATATCCTGAAGGATGCTGCTTCGGCCGCCATCTACGGTGCCCGTGCTGCTAACGGCGTTGTGCTGGTTACCACCAAGCAGGGTAAGGAAGGCCGTGTGGTCGTTTCTTACGACGGCTACTTCGGCGGTCAGTACCTGGCCAAGATGCCCGATATGGTAAACGCCCAGGAATACATCCAGCTCTACAACCTGGCCCGCAAGAACAGCGGTCTGGACGAGGTAGACTTCTCCACCAAGCTCCCTGCCAACCTGTACAAGTCTGTTATGAACGGTACCTGGAAGGGAACCAACTGGGTAGAGGAAATGTATAATAAGGGTGCTATGACCCAGAACCACTCCCTGAATGTTGCCGGCGGCTCCGCCGACCACAAGTTCTCGATGGGTCTCTCCTACACCGGTCAGGACGGTATCCTGGGTTACAACAAGATTGAACCTATGAACGCCCAGTATCGCCGTTACACCTTCAGAATCAACTCCGACAACGTTGTCATCAAGCGCAACGGCCTCGAGATCCTCAAGGTGGGTGAAACCCTCAACTTCAGCTACGGCCAGAACAGCGGTATCGCCGAAGGTGACATCTACGACAGCTCCCTGCACGATGCCATCGGTGCCAACCCGCTCCTCCCCGTCTACGACGTGGATGCCAACGGCAATATCGTAGGTTTCTACGACGAGGCCGTCCGTGACCGCGAAGGCTGGACCTTCTTTAACGACGCCAAGCACCCCATCGGTGTTGACTATTACAACCGCGGCCGTAACCGCCAGAAGACCTACTCCCTGCACGCCAGCGTGTATGCCGAGCTCCAGCCCATCAAGAACCTCAAGTTCAAGAGCCAGTTCGGTTATCGTCTGTCCGGTTCCTCCAACCGCAGCTACAAGATGATGTATCATCTGAATACTTCCCAGTACAACGATAACGACGTTGTGTCCCAGAGTATGAAGCTGGGTCACCGTATCACCTGGGAAAACACCGCTTCCTACCACTTTGACATCAACAAGGCCCACGTCTTTGACGTAGTGCTGGGTCAGTCCATCGAAAAGTGGGGTATGGGTGAGAGCATCAGCGCCAGCGCCTGGAACAGCATCTTCCCCAATGACTTCGACCGCGCTTACCTCTCCAACACCAAGCCGGCTCTGCTGAGCCAGATTTCCGCTTCCGGTTCTCCTTCTACCGCCGGTGCCCTGGCTTCCTTCTTCGGCCGTGTCAACTACAGCCTCAAAGACAGATATCTGTTCTCCGCTACGGTCCGTGCCGATGGTTCCTCCAACTTTGCCCGCGGTCACCGCTGGGGTGTCTTCCCCTCCTTCTCCGCCGGCTGGATCATCTCCAGCGAGCCTTGGATGGAAAATGCACAGAATTGGCTGAGCTTCCTGAAACTCCGCGCCAGCTGGGGTCAGAACGGTAACGCCAGCATCTCCAACTTCCAGTACCTGTCCACCATCAAGCTGTCCAGCAGCGCAGGTTACTACTTCGCCAACAAGGCCTCTATGTCCACGGGTGCTATTCCCGGAACCCTGGCCAATCCTGACGTAAGCTGGGAGACCTCCGAGCAGACCAACATCGGCTTCGACGCCCGCTTCTTCAACTCCACCCTGGGTGTTACTTTCGATGCTTACATCAAGAACACCAAGAACTGGCTGGTAGATGCTCCTATCGCTGCCGTGTACGGCTTCAGCGCTCCTTACGTGAATGGTGGTGACGTCCGCAACTCCGGCCTGGAACTCTCCATTGACTATGGTAAGCACACCGGTGAATTCACCTACGGCATCAAGCTCAACGGTGCTTACAACAAGAACAAGGTTACCCGTATTGCCAACTCCGAGGGTATCATCCACGGTGAGGACGACGTCCTGAGCCAGGGTACCTCCGAGATGTACCGCGCACAGGTGGGTTATCCTATCGGTTACTTCTACGGTTACAAGACCGCCGGTGTCTTCCAGAACCAGGCCCAGATTGACAAGACGGCCGCCAAGTACGAAGACGCCAAGCCCGGTGACCTCATTTGGGTTGACGTGAACGGCGACGGTGAAATCACCGACGACGACCGCACTATGATTGGTGACCCTCACCCCGACTTCACCGCCGGTCTCAATTTCTGGATGGCCTGGAAGGGCTTTGACTTCAGCATCACCGGTTACGGTGCCTTTGGTCAGCAGATTGCCCGTTCCTACCGTTCCTTCTTTGACCGTCCTACCGACAGCTACACCCGCGACTTGTTCAACTGCTGGAGCGGCGAAGGTACTTCCAACCGTCTGCCTCTGTGGACCACTTGCTCTGACCGTAACTGGTCCAACATCTCCGATATCTACATCGAAAACGGTGACTTCTTCAAGATTTCCAATGTGACCCTGGGTTACGACTTCAGCCGTCTCATCAAGGGTTCCTGGATCAGCAAGGCCCGTCTCTATGTTTCCGCCCAGAACCTCCTCACCATCACCAAGTACTCCGGTATGGATCCTGAAATCGGTTACGGTTTCGACGAAGACTGGGTTTCCGGTATTGACCTGGGTTACTATCCCAGCGCACGTACCTTCCTCGTGGGTGTCAACATTCAATTCTAGTGCGTCATGAAAACTTACTTCAAATATTTTTCCGCTCTTGTGCTGGCTTCCCTCGTTTTCGCCGGTTGCGAAAAGTTCCTGGATACCGTCAGTTACACAGAGAGCAACACCAGTAACTACCCCGCATCCCAGCAGGATGCCATGCAGTTGGTGACGGGTATCTACGCCGCCTTGAATCAGGCATCCTATGAGCCCAGCGCCCACTCCTTCATTGCCAACCTGACCATGTCCGACGAGTGCTTCGGCGGTGGCGGACAGGACGACTATGAGATCCAGGCTTACGACCACCTGCTCTATTTCGAGCCCAACGCCCAGCTGGATTTCTGGACTCCTTACTATTCCGGTATCACCCGTGCCAACCTGGCCATTGCCAACCTGGACAAGGTGGAGGATGAAGAACTCCGCAATCAGCTTCTTGGTGAAGCCTGGTTCCTCCGTTCCTTCTTCCTGTTCGACCTTACCCAGCAGTTCGGCGAGATTCCGCTGGTAGCTACCGTGCCCAACTCCGTATCCGAAGCTGCCGTTTACCCCGCTCCCGGTACCATTGCCGAGATCTACGGTAACATCGCCGCCGGTCTCAAGAAGGCCATCGAGATTATGCCCGACCAGCCCTGGAACCAGTGTGTTTCCGGTCTCCGTCACGCCACCAAGTGGGATGCCGAAGCCCTGCTGGCCCGCGTATATCTGTTCTACACCGGTTTCTACAGCGACAAGAACGGAGAGAACATCCAGGCCCTTCCTCTGGTAGACCTGGAGAACTTCGAGATCATCGACGAGCAGATCGGTAAGGACTATGTGGTTTCCAAGCTGGAAGACTGCATCGCTCACAGCGGTCATAGCCTGGTAAGCGACTTCCGCCTTATGTGGCCCTATATGAACTCCGTGACCAAGCCCCAGTATGCCTATGCCAAGGACATCCCCGGCACCTGGCTCACCGACGATGTGAACCCCGAGGAAATGTTCAGCATCTGCTACTCCAACGTGGCCGAGTCTTCCCGCAACCGCAACAAGTTTGACCAGTATCTGGGCGTGCGCAAGCGCAGCAAGTACGAGGTGAACGCCTTCCCGTTCAGCCGTGGTTACGGTATGGCTACCGTGAATCCTCACGTATGGGATGAGTGGGATGAAGAGGAGCCCGGAGATATCCGCAAGGCTGCTTCCATCTACAGTATTGATGAAGAAATGGCCGATCCTTCAAAGTACACCTGGGGTAACGACAACCAGATGGAAGAAACTGGTTTCTGGCAGAAGAAATACCAGGCCTGGGGTGCCGTTGTCAACGGAACGTTCTACTATGAGTTCTCCTCTGTGCCTGAGTACGGCGGAGCCGGTTCTGACCTGGGCCGTGGTCACTCCCCTCAGAATGTGCAGATCATCCGCTTCGCCGATGTTCTCCTGATGCACTCCGAACTCACCGACGGTAAGGTTATCTACAATGGCAAGAGCGGTATGAACGCCGTCCGTGCCCGTGTAGGCCTGCCCGACAAAGCTTACAGTGTAGACGCTCTCCGTATGGAACGCAAGCACGAGCTGGCCTTCGAAGGCATCCGCTGGAACGATATGCGCCGTTATGGCAAGGCTTACTGCCTGGCCGCCCTGAAGACCCAGCTGGGCCAGCCCATCCGCAACGCCGGTGGTGACTGGATCGTAATGAAGGACCAGGGTGCCGGTTACGAAGCCCGCTACAACGCCACTTGGGGCTTCCGTCCCTTCCCGGCTTCGGAAGTGAGCCTCTCTGCCGGTGTTCTCACCCAGAACGCTGGTTGGACTGATTCCTCTGCCCAGTACACCAACTGGAAATAGGATATTTAGGTTAATGTATAGTTTGGTTAGTGGCCGGTTCCTTTTGGGGACCGGCCCTTTTCTTTGATAATAAGGGAATAATTGGTAACTTTCGGGTATGAAAAAGCTACTGTTCTTCCTCTTTCTGATACCCTTGGCCCTCCACGGGCAGGATCTTCATTTCAAAGCCCCCAGAGTCCCTGATTATGTGGTGTTTGCCGGAGATACGGTCCGTATGGACCGGCTGGATTTCCGGGAGCGCATGGACCGCGAACTGCTCTCGTTCACCAATATGCACACCAACTCCATGCTTATGCTCAAACGCTCGCGGCGGGTCTTCAATCAGGTGGTTCCCATTCTGAAGGCCCAGGGTATTCCGGAAGATCTTAAGTACCTGATGGCCATAGAGAGCAACCTGGATCCCACGGCCGTGTCGGTAGCCGGTGCTTCAGGCCTGTGGCAGTTCACCAAGGCCACTGCCGGCACCTACCACCTGGAGGTGAATGCAGAGGTGGACGAGCGTTTCCATATTGAGAAAGAGACCAAGGCGGCCTGCGATTTCCTCAAGGACGCCTACCGCAAGTTCGGAGACTGGATGACGGTGGCGGCCAGCTACAATGCCGGTCAGGCCGGCATTACCGCCCGCCTGAGCGAGCAGAAGCAGACATCGGCCCTGGAGCTTTGGCTCACCGAGGAGACGTCCCGCTATATGTTCCGGCTGCTGGCGTGCAAGCTCTTTTTCGAGAACCCCGCCGCCTTCGGCTTCCAGATTTCCCCCACGGATATGTATCCCGTCCGTCCGCCCCGCAGGACCGTTACGGTCAAGGAGCCCATCCCCAGCCTGGTGGACTTTGCCATCTCACAGGGTACAACCTATGCCGCCCTTCGCTACGCCAATCTGTGGCTGAAGGACACCAAACTCACCAATAAAGCCGGTAAAACCTACCAGATTGTAATCCCGTAACTATTTGGGCAGGCCGAAGGCAAAGGACATCTCTTTGAGCTGGGCGTCGGTCATCCCGTCGGGCTCAAAGCCCATGTTCTTGGCCGCAATATAAATCTGTGCACTCTTGTTAAGGACATCCACCTGGTCGAAGGCGCTCATAATGTCCACATCCACGGCAAAGACGCCGTGCTTTTCCCACATCACCACGTCGTAGTCCTGGTCCAGGGTGCGGATGGTGGCATCGGCCAGTTCTACGCTGGAGGGCAGCATATACGGAACCATACCCAGCCCGCGGGGGCAGAAGGCCTTGGTTTCCGGAATCATGGACCACAGCATCTTGGTGGCCGCATCTTTCTTCATCCATTTCCGGCTGTGCGTGAGGGCCACCAGTTCGATGGGATGCGTATGCAGCGAGGCCCGGTAAGGGGAGCCCTTGGCCAGCAGGTAGTCGTGGACCGCCAGGTGCGAAGGCAGTTCCGAGGTGGGAGCCACCGGTTGGTCGGCCACTATCTCGTAGTGGGCGCAGTCTTCCAGGATGCGGATGATGGAGCCGTTGGCCATAGGCTGTCTGGCCAGGTCCCGCATCCGTTTGCCGGTACCCTTGCAGTAAAACCAGCAGCCTTTCAATTGAGGCAGGGTTTTTCCGATGGGCTTGACCTCCGAGATGGCCGGCAGGGCCTTCATCCCTTCGTCTACCCATTCGGTAATGTTCACCGTAATGTTGCCTCCGTTTCTTTCGGCCCAACCTTTTATCCAAAGGTAGCCGGCTACCTCGGCCACTTGATCGATCTGTGCCTTTAAAGCAGGCCTGTTATCTAAAATGCTCATTTTATCAATTGCGGAATAAAGGTACTGATAATAAGGACAACGAGACCCACCACCAACACGGCGATGGTCTTTTTGGAGCAACCCTTCCATTCTTTGAGGATGATGCCCCAGACGTTGGAGAAGGTTATGTTGAAGGCCATCAGGATGCAGAAGGCCAGGGTGAGCATACTGCTGCCGGGCTCGAAGAAGCTCTTGCCCAGGGACAGGCCGAAGAACTGGCTGTACCAGAGGGCGCCGGCCAGCAGGCAGAAGAGCAGGTTGTTGCCCCAGACTTCCTTCTTGGCGTAGTCTCCCCAGGTTTTGTTCTTCCGGTTCTGCCAGAAACAGTAGACGGCATTGGTCACAAACCCGCCCAGGGTTACCAGGAAGGTGGCGGGCAGGGTCTGGAAGAGTTCGTTGGTCTCTGCAAAATGGATGTCCTTGCCAAACTCCAGGCCCACGTTGAAACAGCCGCTCATAAAGCCGGCCAGCAGCGCAATGGCCAGGCCTTTGGGGAAGTTGAAGTCCTTGACGGCCTGCTTCTTTTCTTCTTCGCTGAGGGAGGCCGATTTCATACCGCCGGCCACGCCTATGATGGCAATGCCCAGCAGGCAGACCACCACGCCCAGGATGACGGAGAAGGTGAGCGACTCCAGCGCATTCAGTTCCGGGAAGAAGAGGTTCAGCAGCACGGGGCCCATAATGGTGCCCAGGGCGGCGCAGGTACCCAGGGCGATGCTTTGGCCCAGGGCCACGCCCAGATAGCGCATCGACAGGCCGAAGGTAAGGCCTCCCACACCCCACAGCGCACCGAACAGGAGGGTCATCCAGATGTTGAAGGAACTGGCCTGGGCAAAGAGTTCATCCACGCTGTGCCCGGCGGGCACGGCCAGCAGCAGCCCCAGGAAGGGGAGGATGAGCCAGGCGAAGACGCCCTGCACGATCCAGTAGGATTCCCAGGCCCAGCCTTTGATCTTGTTGATGGGAACATAGCAGGAACTTTGGCAGAAAGCCCCTATGGCTATGATGAGCAGTCCAAGGAAGGTATTCATAAGTTTAACGCTTGCTGGTTACGTCCTTCTCGTACTTCTCGATTTCCGGGATGAAGGCTTCTCCCACGGGAACGCCGTTCTTGTAGTTGAAGTAGTCAAACACGGCGCCGAAGGGGAGGGTCTTGGCCTCTTCCAGCAGGGCCAGCCGCTGGAAGCCCTTGCCGGCGTCCTCGTATTCGCGGAGCTTCTTCAGGGGCTCCAGGAGGGCGCTCAGCACGCACTTCTGCGTGGCGCGGGTGCCAATGACATAAGCGCCAATACGGTTGATGGCGGCGTCAAAGTAATCCAGACCAATGTGGCTGCGGCTCAGGGCATCGGCCCGCACAATCTCCTTGAACAGGTCCAGGGTCTGGTCGTTCATAATGGTCACGTGGTCGGAGTCCCAGCGGATGGGGCGGGAGACGTGCAGCATGAGTTCGGGGACGAACAGCAGCAGGGACGCCACCATATCGGCCACGTTCTCCGTCATCTCATAGTGGCCGGTATCCAGGGTGTACATAAGCTTGCGGGTGGCGCAGTAGCTGGCCACAAAGTCGTGGGAACCAACGGTATAGCTCTCGAGGCCGATGCCAAAGAGTTTGGCCTCCAGGCAGGTCTTCATACCGGGAAGGTCCTCCTTCAGGATCTCGTCCAGGGACTCGGCAAAGATCTCACGGTAGCGCTTGCGCTCCACGGTCTGGTCCTTGGAGCCGTCGTGCACCCAGATGTTCATAATGCAGGGGTCGTTCTGGGCCTTGCCCATAGCATCGGCTATGCGGCGGCAGCGCTTGGTGTGCTCAATCCAGAAGTCACGGATGCCCTTGTCGGGATTGGACAGGGAAAGGTCTCCGCTCTTGGGATGGGAGAAGGAGGTGGAGTTGAAATCCAGCTTGAGGTTGTTCTCCTTGGCCCATTCAATCCAGCTCTGGAAGTAGCGGACATCCACCTGGTCGCGGTCTACGAACTTGCCGCCAAAGTCTCCGTAAATCTCGTGGAGGTTGAGGCGGTGGATGCCGGCGATGAGGCTCTTGGCAAACTTGACATCGGCCCTTACCTCATCGATATTCCGTGCGCGGCCGGGATAGTTGCCGGTGGTCTGGATGCCGCCGGAGAGGGCTTGGTTGCGCTCGAAACCCACCACGTCATCGGTCTGCCAGCAGTGCAGGGAGATGGGCGTCTTCTCCAGCGTTTCAATGGCTTTGTCAGTATCTACGCCAACAGCGGCATAACGCTCCTTGGCCAGCTCGTAAGCTTTGAGAATCTGTGCTTCTTTCATTGTATTTCAATTTTAATTGTTTGACGGATGGTAGGTTTTGACGGCAAAAGCCCGGGCAATCATTTGACGCATCTCCCAGCGGTCCTTCACCAGACCGGCGGCCTTGGCCTGTATCATCACGTTGCCAATGGCAGTGGCTTCGGTGGGGCCGGCCACTACGGGAAGGCCTATGGCATTGGCCGTCCACTGGTTCAGCAGCTCGTTGGCCGAGCCGCCGCCAATGATGTGCAGCTTTTCAATCTTGTAGGGAGCAAAGCTCTGCAGGCTCCCCAGCACCTGGGCGTATTTTTCGGCCAGGGAATGGTAGATGCAGGAAACGATCTGTGCATCGGACAGATTCTTCACTTCGTTCAGAATGACACCCCTGTCATCCTGAGCGGAGCGAAGGATCTCTTCCACCATATTGGCGGGGTTGGCAAAGCGGGGATCGTCGGGATTGATTCGGCCCTGGAAGCCGGCTTCGGCCTGGGCCATTTCCACGAGCTCCGCGTAGGAGTAGTCTTTTCCTTGGGCCTTCCAAATCTTTCTGCTCTGCTCCAGCAGCCACATACCGGTGATGTTCTTGAGGAAGCGGGTCGTACCCTCGATGCCGCCTTCGTTGGTAAAGTTGAGGCGGGCCGATTCTTCGTTGATGATGGGGGAGGGGGCTTCGATGCCCATCAGGCTCCAGGTGCCGCTGGAGAGGTAGGCGAAGTGCTCGTCAGTGGCCGGGACGGCGGCAATGGCCGAAGCGGTGTCGTGTCCGGCCACCGCAATGACCGGAATGCCCTTGAACTCGCCAATCTTTACGCCGGGCTGGACAATGGGCAGGAGCACATCGGCCCGGATTCCCAGTTTTTTCAGCAGCTCCTTGTTGAACTGCCGGGTATTCTGGTCCATCATACCGGAAGTGGAGGCAATGGTGTATTCGCACACCTTCTTGCCGGTGAGCATATAGGAGAGAAGGTCCGGTACAAAGAGAATCTCCTTGGCGTGGCGCAGAGGCGCAAAGTCTTCCTGCGTCTGGGCATAGAGCTGGAAGATGGAGTTGAAATTCATAATCTGGATGCCCGTAGCGGCATACAGATTCTCCCGGGGTACGGTCTGGTAAACCTTCTCCGGAATGCCTTCCGTGTAGGGATCGCGGTACGCACGCGGGTTGCCCAGCAGGGATCCGTCGTCCGCCACAAAGCCAAAGTCCACGCCCCAGGTATCTATGCCTATGGAGTCAATCCGGACGCCCTCCTGCTCCAGCTGGGAGAGGCACTTTCTGAAATGCTCGTAGATGGCTACTATATCCCAGTAATACTTGCCCTGCAGCTCAATGATGCCGCTGGGAAAACGGTAGACTTCCTTCATTTCAAAGGAGCCGCCCTCAAAGGTGGCCAGAACAGCGCGGCCCGATGTGGCGCCGCAGTCAAAGGCCAGGAATGTATGCGTAGGGTTCATAGTTTACAGAGTAAGGTTATTCTTTCCGGATGAGGCCTGACGGCTGGGCATAGAGGGAACCTGCCAGAAGCACAAATGCAGCAGACAGTATCAGTTTTAGTGTTTTCATATAATACAAAGATACGAAATACAATCTAAAAACCCCAATAATGTATTGCGCTGGCATTCAAGTCTGTGTGAGCCAGCGAGTTAATGCAACGGACGGGTACCGTCTGGGTATCCGTCCGTTGAGATAAGGCGTTATTAATGAGCAGTTTGACTGCCAGGCGCTACTGTACGTAAATCAGTTTTTTGGTCTCGGGATCTCTGCGGAACTGCTTGAAGTAGTCCCACATAATGCGGGCGGTGGGCTGGAAGTTCCAGTGACCGTAATTGACCACGGCCACAACCTTGATGAGGGGAACGTTACCCTTGTACAGCTGGCCGGTCTCAATCACAATGCCGTCTCCCTTGTTGGTGACGATGGTCTCACGGTCCCGCATCTTCTGGGCAAACACGGGATCCACGGAGAAATCCAACTCATCCACTACCTCCATCCCGTTCATCTGCTCGTAGGTGTTCCAGGCGTTGAGGTAGTTGTTGTTTTTCCAGTTGTCGGGCTTGATATACGGGACCACATTGTCCTTGGTGCCCAGCACGGAGCAGTAGGGCACCTCCACGGCGCCGCGCTTCTGGGTGGCTTCGTCCCAGAGGATGTCCTTGGTGGTGTAGCCCTTGAAGGGGCCGCCGAAGATGCCGCCCGAGTGACCGCCCACGGCGGCAAACACGTGCGATTTCTTGATGCCCAGGGCGGTGGCGGTGATGGAACCGGCACTCAGGCCCTCTGCGTACACGCGGGAAGGATCCAGCTGCGGATACTTGCCAAAGAGCTGGTACAGAACGGATTCAATGCCGTCGTGGCCCATAGCCTGGTAGTTGGGACTGCCTTGCCATTCCATTTCCACCACAAAGAAGCGGTCTTCGGCCGCTACCTGGATAAAGCCGGAGGTTTCGGCCTGGGTGCGGGGGTCGTTGGTGTTACCGTGCAGGAGCACCATCACGGGAACGCTCTTTTCCGGAGCGCCTTCCAGGAGTTCCTCGGGCCAGTATTCGTACCAAAGCTGCTTGGTGTCCTTGCCGGTGGGCAGCTCCACAATGATGCGCTTGATGCCCAGCGATTCGCAGTCCAGATACGGCTCCAGCTCATAGGAACCGTACTCTCCCAGCTTGGCACCCTCATAGTGCGTGTGGTTGTAATTATTATAGCGGTAACAGCGGCCCAGTACCTGCTTCCAGGCATCGGCAAAGATTTCTTTCAAAGGGGCCGAAGCAGGATTGACCACCACCTTCATCAGGGGTTCATCGGCGTGAACGGCTGCCAGATAGGGCTTGGCCGCTTTGGCAGCACCCTTGCCGGCCACATAGGCGGGAACGCCGGCGGGATCCACGCTCTTGCCGGGCTTGCCGCCAATGGTGAGGATGCCGGAAACCTGGCCGGCCGCCTTGGGAGCCAGCACCTGGTTCACAAAGGTGGCACCGTTGCCAATGCCCACAATCTTGAGGTTGCCGGGGCCGCGGAAGCGGTTGAACAGTTTGGCAAAGGCTTCAAAATCGGCCTCTTGTGCATACTTCTCTCCGGTGGGATTGATCACCAGGGCCGTGCCGTAGTTGTCGTCCAGGAGTTGCTGGATTTCCAGCGAGGCCACCAGCGCTTCTGCAGCGGCTTTGTCCAATTTGGTGTCCGGATAAATGAAGAACGTTGGCGTGAAATTGTAGGAGCGGCCTTCTGCGCGGGTGGGACCGCCATAGGCAATGGAGAAGGAGGCCCGCTGGGTAAATACCACATTCTCGGGCTCGGGCATACCGGGCTGTGCCAGGGCCGAAAAGCCCAGCAGCAGGCAGGCAATAAAGGGGATGATCTTTTTCATTTCAGTGCGTTTGTGTCTGTCCAAAGGTACAAAAATATATTTGAGAAATGTACGCGTTTTTACAAAGAATTGTTGGCTTTTGACGCAAGGCCCAAAAGACTCAACTAATTTTGTGTCAGAAATCAACCGGATGGCTGATGCATTATTAAGAAATTTTGTTATTTTTGCAACAAGTGTATTTATAGTCCCAAGAAGTTTAAGTCTGAAGCCCTATGAAACAGAAGAAAAGCCTCATCATCATTGTGGTCTCGGTTATTGCCGTTTGCATTCTCGGAGTTATTGCCTCTCAGGTATTTGATTGGCCCGTCAATCTGGACCAAACCAGCGGTAATGTAGCCAAGTCCTCCCGCTTCTCCCGCAAGACCGCCCAGGAAGCTACCAGCAATATGCAGGAGCTCCTCCTGAACGACGAAGACTACAAGAACGGCCTGGTTGCCGCTTATCTGGTTATGAAGACGCGCGCGCAGCAGTTTGGTGCTCTGGTAGATATGTCGGAAGAAGTAGCCGGCAATATCCCCGAGTTCAAGTCCGTGCTTAAAGATATGAAGGCTGCCCGTCCTATGGTAGAGAATGTATGCACTTCTATGGACAAGGCCGGTGCAGATCTGAACGCCGCCCTGGGTGGAGAAACTCCCAAGGATCTGGCTCAGAATACCACCAACGCTGCTCTGGCATACACCACGCTCCAGAAGCAGAACAGCCTGGCCACCCGTTTCATTGATACGGCCGATGCTTATCTGGCCAAGACCGACGCAGACAACCGCCTCAAATTTGTCCGCGACCAGTGGGTAGAATACCAGCAGCTTACCGCCATTCTGGAGAATGATGCCAAGGCAATTGAAGAGCTGGAAAAGAAGGGTCGTACCCTTACTGCAGACGAGAGTCTCTCCACGGTGAAGTCCTTCAACATGAGCCAGCAGATTACCGTTATCTCCAACTCTTCCATGGGTGAGGTCTTCGGTGTAGAGAGTGGAACCCTCGCCGCTGCAGGCAGTGTTGACTATATTAACACCATTGCCAACCAGGCCATTACCGGTGACCTCGTGGCCAATCAGACCACTGGTAATTTCATTGCCAACCAGGCCGCTACCGGTGATCTCGTAGCCAACCAGGCTGCTACTGGTGACCTCGTATCCAACCAGGCCGCTACCGGTGACCTCGTAGCCAATCAGGCTGCCGCTGGCAATATGGTTGCCAATCAGGCCGCTACCGGTGACCTCGTAGCCAACCAGGCCGCTACCGGTGACCTCGTAGCCAACCAGGCTGCCGCTGGTAATATGGTCGCCAACCAGGCCGCCGCTGGCAATATGGTCGCCAACCAGGCCGCCGCTGGCAATATGGTCGCCAACCAGGCCGCCGCTGGCGACCTGGTCGCCAACCAGGCCGCCGCTGGCAATCTGGTCGCCAACCAGGCCGCCGCTGGCAATATGGTCGCCAACCAGGCCGCCGCTGGCAATATGGTCGCCAACCAGGCTGCCGCTGGCAATGTGATCGCCAACC
>JAEEGK010017876.1_pt1 | contig 15399 bp, 16 predicted proteins | sample 8958771 | NCBI WGS metagenome assembly JAEEGK01 (sample SAMN16246547, study PRJNA631951) | gut metagenome | biome: gut microbiome; feature: rumen; material: SC-attached | host: Bos | place: Iran: Karaj | collected 2018-10 | reverse complement strand
CCCGCCCGAGCCGATCGGCAATACCGTGAAGGATATCGTGATCTACACCCACGGCCTGGCGGTCATGATGATGCACGACAGTTACAAGCTGCCGAAGGAAGACGCCTTTAAAATGATCTATGACGTGGGCGAGAAACTGCTTCACTCGATCGGAATAGATAAAATCAGTACTTAAAGGTATTTCTATATACAAGGTCAAAGATGCGATCTATGTTGTACTGGTATACTTTTAGGCCTTCTTTCTATGCTTTGGTGTACGTTTGCGCGCTCTTTCCCATAACAATTACAATCCCAGCCTGATCTGAAAACAGGCTGGGATTATACTTGCCTGCAGGCTGAAAACTCCAGCGCTTTAGGCTTACTATCCGCGAGAAAGGAGGCTCTTGCCTTGAGGAGACAACGGAAGGAAATTATAAAAAAGATGTATGAATTGGATGAGCAGAGAGCGGTCGACAGGGAACTTGGGTGCGGATACACTGCTTCTGATTTTGGTTATCCGGACCCCTTTGATGCCGCAATGGGCGCCCTGCAAGAGGAACTTGCCGCGACTTACGGTATGACTGCAGCTGAGTATGTGGCACTCGAATTTGAAAACGCTGATCGGTTGGTCCCAAATACCGCATGGGATTTGACGCTTTGATTTAAACCCTCGCACATCGGTCTCGTTGTTTTGCAAGACCGTTTCCTTGCTTTGTGGTGCCGCAGGCCATATATTATGTCAACCTCAAAGAAGCACCAGGCAGGTGAGTTAGTCTTCACCGTTTGAGTGATACGGCCACCGTCTCACGGGTGATATGGTCTTCGCCTCTGGGTGATATTGTTCCTGTCTCACGGGTGATATGCCTCCAAAGGCAGAGCTGAAAGTTGGCATCTTTTTTGTTCTACCCTTCCACAATCCCGGCTTCTTCGGAGGCCGGGATTTTTGTATTTTTTCTTGGCGAAAATGCTTGATTTTGCCGGTTTTTATGGAAAAATCGGAACATTTTTGCGTATCGCTCAAATCTGCGATCTTTTCAAAATCGGCTGTTTTTCAGCGGTTTTACCTAAAGTTTTACCATTAGAGGGTATTTTTAAAAGGGAAAATAAAGGGAAAACAGCGATTAACGGGGAAAGTCTTCCTTTTTTCTGCTATCCGGTTTTCTTTTTGACGTACCGTTTGTCAGCTAATGGCTCTGCGGCGATCCTCTATGCACTTGTGCTGACAGGCCTTACGGCTGGGAAAGTGTTTTGGATGAAGCGCTCCAACTTGTTTGCACTGTTGATTTGCATTTGCTTTGAAACGTGGCCATATACCTCCAGAGTAAAAGCGGCAGTCGCGTGACCAAGGTTTTCTTGAAGCGTTTTGAAATCTACGCAGTCCCATGTACTTCGTCTGATCGGAAGCGTACTCCTCCGGTGTGACCTGCCCGTCATCCATCAGATTCTGCGCGGTGTCCTTTGTGCGGATCAGCGACTTCTTCATGTGCTCGGCAACAACTTTACTCCGATCAAGTACCTTGATGTCATGAATGCTTTCCTTCGTCTTGATGTCAGCCATGGATAACACAATTACCTCTGCGGAAACGATTGCCAATATATTGTTTCACGCAATTCCTGAAACCATGCGTGCTGTTTTCTTTGGCAGGGGCGGTTTGCCGCCAAATGTAGGGCAAAACCTCCATGGAACTATTTTCACTATTTTTTGGAAAACGAAAAGATGCGGCTTTCGGAAGATTCGTATTCGATGATGGCAAAGCTTTCGGAATACTAATGCGTGTAATCAAGAAAGCGAATGGCATTTCCCAAATCATTTTCAAGGATTTCTTTCATTTTTCTTGCAAAGGGACAAGGATATCCTATCGGCGTCCCTTTTTGAATACAAGACGCAAAGGCGATCGTATCAGCGCCGCGTTCCACCAGTTTATTTGCTCGAAGGATTGCTTTCTTACCGGGACAACCTCCGCAGTTGCAGAAACCAACCAGTTCGATTTCTTCATCGATCCCTTCGAAAACGCCCTTGTGTTCTTTGACCATTCTAAAATCGGTCGTGCCCGGACAATAGTCTTCCGTTTGCATACATCTTATGATACCAAGCTTCATTTTCAACTCCTCACTTTGAGAGTAGTACTGCTCTGTCAATTTCCGGCGCAGTGATGCTCGGCACAGTGATCATGACCGCAATCGCCGTCATGGTGCTCGTGGTGATCACAACGGGCGTTGGGATCATATGCGAGGTTTCCTCCCGCAAGTGCCTGAGCCGCCTCATCGGCAGAACCCTGAACGCCCGCGTAGAGCTTGATTCCCGCGTCGGCGAGCGCCATCTGCGCGCCCATGCCGATACCGCCGCAGATCAAGGCGTCGACCTTTGCGGTCTGAAGGAATCCCGCCAGCAGCCCGTGGCCGCTGCCGTTGGTGTCCACAATCTGTTCCTTGATGATTTTTCCATCCTCGACGTCGTACAGCTTAAACTGCTCCGAATGACCGAAATGCTGGAAAACCTCTCCGTTTTCATAAGTGACTGCGATTCTCATAACATGATCTCCTTTATTCTTTAATGCTTGTGGGATATCTGCCGGGGGGAAACGATAGTTGCCGCCAACGATCAGAAGCCGCCTTCCGTTTACCAGCATGTCCGCCATTTTTGTTCTGGCGCTCTCATAGATCGCCGTCACAGTCGTGCGGGAAACGTTCATTCTGGATGCGCATTCCTCCTGATTGAGGCCCTCGTGATCCAAAAGTCGAATCACCTCATATTCGTCGACCGTCATGGCAACGGTGTCGGTAACCTCCATGTCATCCGGCGAAAAGCTGCGATACATGGGCAGTTGGCCGATCTGTCTGCATCGTGTGGGGCGCGGCATGGGCTTCATCCCCTTTCTGCATTGTATTATAGCGCCGTTATTGACATATGTCAATAAAAATCTGTCGGCGGCGGATTGCTGACGCCGGGAACACAACGGAATTGTGCTGCCATTTGCAACATCTGCACGGGAGCCGTATAACGGCGCGTCTCGCTTTATACGCTTTTTTGCTGTTCCATACACCTCCACATTGTTGTATTCCGCATCGCTTTCAAGACCCCAGATTTTCACGGCAAGCTGTTCGCGTGTAAGAATCTTGCCCTGGTTGGCAAGCATGTATTCCATAATCCGCAGTTCTTTCTCCCCAAGCCTAACGCTCTGCCCGGTTTTCCTGCAGGTCAGCGTTGCCGTAGTCGTATCCAGCGCCAAATCACCAAAACACAGGCTTCCGTCCTGAGAACGAATATTACGGCGGCACAACGCCCGAACACGGGCAAGTAATTCCCTCGTTTGAAACGGTTTTGTGAGATAGTCGTCCGCGCCGCTGTCCAAGCCGGTGACATTGTTGTCCAGCCCGCTTTTTGCCGTCAGCATAAGAACCGGCGTTTTGACGCCTTTGCCCCGCGCGGCGCGGACGACCTCAAAGTCGTTTTTTTCGGGCATCATGACGTCAATAATGGCGGCGTCATAGACATTGCTCTCCAAGGCCGCGAGCGCGGATGCTCCATCCGCAAAGTGATCTACATCGTATTTTTCAAGACGCAGCAGCTCAACCAGCGCCGACGCCATACGCTTTTCATCTTCAGCAAGAAGCAGTTTCATTTGATCACCGCCTTTCAGGATGATTATAGCATAAAACATTGAGAAAAGATTGAATACCGGAAATATTTCTGAAACGATCCCTTAAAAAAGGCCCTCGGCATCGGCTGTCTGCCGCTGCCGGGGACCTGTTCACTGTGTTTTGAGCCAGCTCACATATAAACATGGACGATTCTCTGTGTTCTGAGACCGCGATCGTTTTTTCTTTCCCCGGGAGGGCCGAAGCCCTCCCGGGCGTTGGTTTTTGCTTGGAAATCGGTGATTCTTGCCGGAAATCAGGGCAAAATCAGCGCTTCACGGGCCAATCGGAGCAGCGCCCCGTGAGTGGTTTGTCAACACAGAGAACCGTCCCCTGCGTTTCCCTGTGTTTACAGGAATACGGAAATAGAAATTTTTTTATCGGTTTTCCTTGATTTACAGACTGATGTCTGTTATAATGAACACAACCTATAGAGAGTGCGCGAGAGACAAGCTCGTTGACCGCACAGCAACCTGCCTGAAGGTAAGGTGCTCCAGCTTGACCGATAGGCGTTTGTTTGAAACAGACACCTGTCGGAAACGATGGGTGTTTTTTCGTCCTCTCTGTTGGTAATACCACAAAACGGAGGACTTTTTCATGAAAACCATTACTGAAATCTCTCAATTCAACGGACGTGTCTATGTCCACCTTGCAACCAGGGACCTTGCACGTCAATTCTTGAAGCAGGCAGAAGAAGAAGGTTTTACCTTCTGCGACGGGGTTAAACCTACCGACAGAAGAGCAACTGAGGTTATGGCTGTTAATCCAGATCACACGATTAATTATGTAGGGATGGTTGGACATCTGGCATATCAAGGACATGCGCATGATATCGGAAAAAGACAGCTATTACGTGTAGAATATGCTCTGGTCTAAAATCAATAAAATGTATTTTGAATTTGGTTCCCCAATCGAGCGCTTGACTTTTTTCACAGCCTTGAGTATACTAAGCCGAGACACGAACCATCAGAATTCAGAGATACGCTTGGATTCGGCGGTTTTATGGAGCAAAACTTTATCGGCAAGAGGAATCGCTATGATCGAACAAGTTACCTTATCGAACGCCGCGGCGCTGGACGAATTCGTTTTGGCCCATCCGAACGGCCATTTTATGCAGACCTCGCTCTGGGGCCGCGTCAAGACCGACTGGCCCTGGCACGGGCTGATCCTGCGCGGCGCTGACGGGCAGATCCGCGGGACCGTCGCCCTGCTGGAGCACAAGATGCACCTGGTCGGCACCCGCTTTTTCTACGCCCCGCGCGGACCGGTCTGGACCCGCGGCGACGATCAGACCTTCCGCGACCTGATCGATGCGGCGAAGACCTACGCCAAAAAGCACGGCGGCTGCTTCCTCCGCTTCGATCCCGAGGTGCCCGAGGAGGATACCGCCTTTGCCGATCTGGCCCGCTCGATGGGCTTCTCCATTGACGCTGCAACGGACTTCTCCCTCTATCAGCCGCGTCTGGTCTATATCAGCGACCTGACCGGTCTGACGCCGGAGACCCTGGAATCCATCTATCACCGCACCTGCCGGACGAAGATCCACCGCGCCCAGCGCGGCCCGCTGGTCGTCCGGACCGGCACGACCGCCGACCTCGACGACTTCCATGTGATGATGGAGGCCACCGCCGCCAAGAACCACTTCACCGCCCGCTCCACGACCTACTTCCGCGAGCTGCTGGAGGGTCTGGGCGACCACGGCGTCCTCTTCCTGGCGGAGCTGGACGGCAAGCCGATGGCTGGCTCCATCGCCTGCTACGCGGGGCAGACGGCCTCCTTCCTCTACGGCTGCTCCCTGCCCAGCGAGCAGAATCTGAACGGCACCGAGCTTCTGCAGTGGCACATGCAGGCCGAAGCGATCCGCCGGGGCTGCACCCGCTTCGATTTCCGCGGCGTGGAGGGTCTGCCCACCGAGGACAACCCGGTCTACGGTCTGCACCGCTACAAGCAGGGCTTCGGCGCGAAGTACGTCGCCTGGGTCGGTCAGATGGATCTGATCGTCAAGCCCCTGGCCGCCAAGCTGACCTACGCGATCATGAACCGCCGCAAGACCGGTCAGATCGTCGCTCCGGAAAAGAAGGACGAAGCGCAGCAGACGGAAGCAAAGTAATTCGTGAAAAATATAGATCGCCCGTCGGGCGGTGGGAGCTCCGCCGCCCGACGGGCGATTTGTGCTTCTGTCAGTCGTCTTCCTTCTCGAAGGCCTCCACGGCCTTTTCCAGCAGGTCGCGGATGGGCAGATTCTGCGGGCACACGCCCTCGCAGAGACCGCACTTGAGGCACTCGGAGGCCTTGCCGTGGCCCTCGGTGAGGACGGTCCTGTAGTAACGGGGCTGGTTCCAATCCTTGAACTGGCTGTACTTGTTCAGGCAGGAGAAGATATCCGGGATCAGGATCCCCATCGGGCAGCCGTCGGTGCAGTAGCGGCAGGCGGTGCAGGGGATCAGATTCTGGGCGCGGAAGAGGTCGCGGACCTTCTCGATCGCCGCGCCCTCCAGCTCGTTCAGGGGCTTGGGCTCGACCATGAAGGAGAGGTTGTCGTTCATCTGGTCCAAGTCGCTCATGCCGGAGAGGACCATCGCCACCTGCTCAAAGCCCGCGGCGAAGCGCAGAGCCATGCTGGCGGGCGTCTGACCGAGCTGCTCGTAGAGCGTTACGGCGTCTTCGGGCAGGCCCTTGACGAGCGTGCCGCCCTTGATCGGCTCCATGACGATGACCGGCTTGCCGTGGCGGACGCAGGTTTCGTAGACGCGCTTGGAATCCACGGCGACGTCGCCGTAGTCCAGATAGTTGAGCTGGATCTGGACGACCTCGACCTCCGGGTAGGTGGTCAGGATCTTGTCCAGGACCTCGGCGGTGTCGTGGAAGGACAGGCCGACGTGGCGGATCTTGCCCTCGCGCTTGAGCTCGAAGGCGGTCTCATAGGCGCGGCAGACCTTGAATTGCTCAAAGTTCCGGGCGTTCTGGGCGTGCATCAGATAAAAGTCGAAGTATTCCACCCCGCAGGCTTCGAGCTGAGCTTCAAACAGGGGCCGGATCTCGGCCTCGGTCTTGAAATAGCTGCCGGTCAGCTTGTCGGTCAGCAGGTACTCGCTGCGGTCGTGGCGGCTGGTCAGACAGCGCTTCAGGGCGGTCTCGCTCAGCCCGCTGTGGTAGCCGTGGGCGGTGTCGAAGTAGTTCAGACCGGCGGCAAGGAAGGCGTCCGCCATGTGGCTGATCTGGTCGTAGTCCAGCTCGTCCCCGATTTTCGGGAAGCGCATACAGCCGAAGCCGAATTTGCCGTGGATCTCCGGGAAGAAGGGGTTTTTCATACGGGATCGCTCCTTTTTATGTATTGTCATGGAAATACCGTTCAAAATACGCCGTCGCCTCCCGCCGGTTGCGGAAGATCTCCTCCTTCAGCGCTTCCAGATCGGGGAATTTGCGCTCCGGGCGGAGATAGCGGTAGAACTCGACGGTCAGCTCCTTGCCGTAGAGGTCGCCGTCAAAGTCGGAAAGCCAGGTTTCGACGGTCTGCCGGTGGCCGCCGACGGTGGGGCGGGTGCCGATATTGCAGACGCCGGTCCGGCTCTGACCGTCCACGGTCCCGCGCACGGCGTAGACGCCGCGGGCCGGGAGCAGGATCTCCGGCTCCGGCAGGAGGTTTGCGGTCGGGAAGCCGAGGGTATGGCCCAGATGCCGCCCCGGCTGAACCACGCCGCTCAGCGTGTGCGGGTGGCCGAAGAAGCGGATCGCGGCCTCCGTGTCGCCCGCTTCGACCAGCGTTTTCAGAAAGGTGGAGGAGACCGTGATCCCGTCCATCGTCAGCTTTTCGATCACGTCGCAGCCGAGACCGCGCGCCGCGCACCAGGCGGAGAGCTTCTCGGCGTCGCCCTCGCCCCGGAAGCCGAAGCGGTAGTCGTAGCCGCAGACCAGATGGGCCGCGCCGTAGTCGCAGACCAGGGCTTCGGCAAAGTCGGTCCAGCGCTCGTGGCGGAGCTCGTTGGTGAAGGGCAGGACGAAGACCTCGTCCACCCCGTACAGCCCGCGGATCAGGCGGATGCGGTCGTCCACCGAGGTCAGCAGGCGGCCGTCCTTGCCGGGGCTGCGGTCAAAGGTCAGGGCGGCGGCGGAGCATCCGCTTGCCCGGGCAAGCTGCGCCGTGCGCGAAAGCAGGGCGCCGTGTCCGAGATGGACGCCGTCAAAGAATCCAAGCGCGATCACACGGTTCATGTATGGGACCTCCGAGGGAGATTGGGCGATTGAGAATTGAGAATTGAGAGTTGAGAATTTGTCGATACGCGCCCCTACGCGCCCGCACGGATCGACAATAGAGCCGCACCGAAAAAAAACCGAAAAACGGTCATGCTCTGCCCGAAAAATCGGCGGCTCCGCTTGCGGACCTACACCTCAAAGAAGCTCTTGACGGTCTTCAATTCTCCGTTGGCGACTTGGGCCAGCAGGAGAAAACCACCGGCTTGGTTATAGACGCGGTATTCGCCGTCCTTGAGCTTTGGGGTATGCAGGGGCGCGCCGTTGCGCAGCTTGCGTTCGGCGTTCTCGGCAACGGTGAGGGCGGGACGGTCGGAAAAGAGGCTGTCCGTGGGCAGGAGCAGGGCCTCCGGGTTTTCCGCAGCCAAAATCTCCGCCATTGTGTGACTCCGGGTGACGTCGTACGCCCCGGCGCGGGTGCGCCGCAGGGCGGACAGACATCCGCCGCAGCCGAGGGCCGCGCCGATATCGTGGCAGAGGGTACGGACGTAGGTCCCCTTGGAGCAGTGGACGCGCAGCCGCCAGTCGGCGCCTGCCCCGCCCAGCAGGTCCAGGGCGAAGATCGTGACGGGCCGCGGGGCGCGTTCCACCGCCTTCCCCTGCCGGGCCAGGGCGTAGAGCTTCTGGCCGTTGACCTTGATCGCGGAATACATCGGCGGGATCTGCGCGATCTCTCCGCGGAAACTGTCCAGTGCTGCCTCGAGGCGCTCCTGCGTTATGTCAACTGCACGTTCTTCCAGCGTCCGGCCCGTGACGTCCTGGGTATCGGTGACGAGACCCAGGCGCAGTCCGGCCTCGTAGACCTTGTCGGCGTGTTCAAAGAAGGGCACGGCCCGGGTCGCCCGCCCGATGAAGATCGGCAGAACGCCGGTTGCCATCGGGTCCAGGGTGCCGCCGTGACCCACGCGTTTTTCGTGGAAGACGCCGCGCAGCTTGGCGGCAACGTCCTGGGAGGTCCAGCCTGCGGGCTTGTCCACGATCAGGATCCCGTTCGCCATTACAGTTTCACGTAGTCCGCGAGGACTTCGAGCAGGGCGGAGCGGATCGCAGGGATGCCGCCGGGCACGGAGGCCCCTGCTGCGGCGGGGTGGCCGCCGCCGCCCAGCCGGGCGCAGATGGCGGCCGCGTTGAAGGCGGCGCTGGAGCGGAGCGAGAGCTTGCCCATCCCGCCGTCCACCTCGCGGAGCATGGCGGCCAGCTCCACGCCCTCCACGGAGCGTCCGAAGCCGGAGATGTCGTCCACGTCGTCCTCGGTCAGACCGAGCTCGTCCATGACGGCGTTCGGGATCGCGGAGACGGCGACCTTGCCGTCCGCGAAAAACTCCATGTGCTCAGTCAGATAGGCCTCCAGACGCAGGCGGGCCTTGCGCTTGATCTCAAAGAAGGTGCGGTTGATCGGATGGACCTCCGCTCCGGCTTCCATGCAGGCTGCGGCGCAGCGGAAGGTTTCGGCGGTCACGTTGGAATAGCGGAAGCAGCCGGTGTCGGTGGAAATGGCCACGTAGAGGGCCTCCGCCATCGACCGGTCCAGGCGCGCGCCGAGCAGAGGGCAGAGGGAAATTAAGATCTCCCCGCAGGCGGCGTGGGTCTCGTCGGCGTAGGTCCGGGCGGCAAAGCCGCTGTTGGTCCCGTGGTGGTCGATGGCCAGGTCTACCTTCGCGTCCTCCATCCCGTAGGGAAAGAGATTCGGCCCGGCGACGTCCACCGAGACGAGGGTCCCGCCCCCGGTCCCGGTCAGACCGGTCCAGTAGGGGGCGAACTTCGGCGTGATCTGGGGGTTGGGATAGACGGTCGCCCGTTTCCCGATCGCCCGGAGCATCCGGCAAAGGGCGGCGGCGCTGCCCACGGTGTCGCCGTCGGGGCGGCGGTGGGTCAGGATCAGATAGTCGTCGTGGGTTTTCAGATACTCCGCCGTCTCAGGCAGGGTCAGTTTCTTGGTCATCGGGTTCGTCCTCCGGGATGTCAAGGGTGGAGAGAATGTCGAGGATCCTTGCGCCGTAGGTGATGGAGTTGTCCTCTACCCAGACCAGCTCCGGGGTATAGCGCAGGCTCAGACGGCTTGCAAGCTCATGCCGCAGATAGCCGCCGGAGGATTTGAGGCCCTTGAGGACCTCCTTGGACAGGCTCTTGTCATAGACGGAAACGAAGACCTTGGCATAGCGCAGGTCCGCGGTGGTGTCCACGCGGGTGACAGAGACCATGGTTTTCTGAACGCGGGGATCCTTGAGGGTCCGCAGCAGGTCGGAAAGCTCCCGCTGGATCTCCTCATTGATCCGTCCGATACGATTGGAAGGCATGGTAATGGCTCCTTATGATCGCGGCGCAGGCGGAAACCGCATACGCGGGTGGATGTCGTATGAAATGGGATGAAGGGCGGGGCTCTGCCCCGCCCTGTCTGAGCTTAATCGCGGTATTGCTCCATGACGAAGCACTCGAAGATGTCGCCCTCCTTGAGGTCGTTGTACTTCGCAACGGACATGCCGCATTCGAAGTTGGCGGCGACCTCCTTGACGGAGTCCTTGAAGCGCTGCAGGGAGCCCAGCTCGCCGGTGTAGATGACCACGTTGTCGCGCAGGACGCGGACCTTGCTGTCGCGGGTGACCTTGCCGTCCTTGACGTAGCAGCCGGCGACGGTGCCGATCGCGCTGACCTTGTAGAGGACGCGGACCTCGGCGTGGCCGATGACGACCTCGCGGTACTTCGGGGCGAGCATGCCCTTCATGGCGGACTCGATCTCCTCCAGGCATTCGTAGATGACGCTGTAGAGCCGGATATCCACGTCCGCGCGCTGGGCGGAGACCGCCGCGGCGGCGTCGGGCCGGACGTTGAAGCCGACGATGATCGCGTTGGCGGTGGAGGCCAGCAGGATATCGCTCTCGTTGATCGCGCCGACGCCGCTGTGGATGACCTTGACGGCGACCTCGTCGTTGGAGAGCTTGGAAAGGTTGGCCTTGACGGCCTCGGCGGAGCCCTGGACGTCGGCCTTGACCAGGACGTTCAGCTCCTTCATCTCGCCCTTCTTCATCTGGTCGAAGAGGTTTTCGAGCGTGACCTTGGAGCGCTGCTTTGCCAGCTCGTCCTTGGCCTTCTGCTTGCGCTGCTCCACCAGCTCGCGGGCCATGCGCTCGTCCTTGACGGCCTCAAAGGCGTCGCCCGGCGCGGGGACCTCGCCCAGACCCGTGATCTCCACGGGGACGGAGGGTCCGGCGTGCTTGATCGAGCGGCCCTTGTCGTCGGTCATCACGCGGACGTGGCCCACGGAGGTGCCGGCGATGATGGTGTCGCCCTGGTTCAGGGTGCCGTTCTGGACCAGCAGGGTCGCAATCGGGCCGCGGGTCTTGTCCAGACGGGCCTCGATGACGGTGCCCTTGGCGGAGCGGTTCGGGTTGGCCTTGAGCTCGCGGAGCTCGGCGGTGAGGATCACGGTCTCCAGCAGCTCGTCGATGCCCATGCCGGTTTTGGCGGAGATGCGGCAGACCTCGGTGTCGCCGCCCCATTCGGCGGGAACCAGATCGTGCTCGGTGAGCTGGGTCAGGATGCGATCCGGGTTGGCGCCCGGCTTATCCATCTTGTTGACGGCCACCACGATGGGGATCTCGGCGGCCTTGGCGTGGTTGATGGCTTCGATGGTCTGCGGCATGATGCCGTCGTCGGCGGCGACCACCAGGATCGCAACGTCGGTACACATCGCGCCGCGGGCGCGCATCGAGGTGAAGGCCGCGTGGCCCGGGGTGTCCAGGAAGGTGATCGGATTGCCGTTGATGCGGACCGTATAGGCGCCGATGTGCTGGGTGATGCCGCCGGCCTCGCCCGCGACCACGTTCGTCTTGCGGACGGCGTCGAGGAGGCTCGTCTTGCCGTGGTCGACGTGGCCCATGACTACGACGACGGGGGGACGGGTGACCAGCTCTTCGACGGTGTCCTCGTGATCGTCAAAGAGGCGCTCCTCGATCGTGACCACGACTTCCTTCTCTACCTTGCAGCCGAGCTCGGTGGCGATGTACTCGGCGGTGTCAAAGTCGATATTCTGGTTGACGGTGGCCATGACGCCGTTCTTGATCAGGCACTTGATGACCTCGGCGGCGGTCTTCTTCATCCGGGAGGCCAGCTCGCCCACGGTGATCTCGTCGGGGATCTTGACGGTGAGCGGGGTCTTCTTGATGGCCTCCAGACGCAGACGGCTCAGACGCTTGCGCTCGTCCTCGCGGGACTTGGCGCTCTTGCCGCCCTGCTGCTTCTTGTTCTTGTTGCCGATCTTCTGCTTGCCGCCGGTCCGGTTCTGGTCGCGCTCGGAGATCAGGGCGTCGGCGTGGTCGTCGAAGCGGGCCGCGTTGACCTGGACCGCGGAGGTGTCCACCACGCGGCGCTCGCGCTTGCGCTGGGGCTCGGCGGGCTTCTTCTCGGCGGGCTTCTGCGCGCCGGGCTTGGCATTCTGGGCAGGAGCGGGCTTCTTGTCGTCGGGCTTGGCGGCGGGCGCGGCCTGGGCGGCCTTCTTTGCCTCGGCCTCGCGCTTTGCGGCCTCCTCGGCCTTCTTCTTCTCCTCGGCTTCCTTCTTGGCGAAGGCCGCGGCGAAGACCGTCTCCACCGAAGCGATCTGATTCTGCTGGGTCAGAGAATCGAAGATCACGTTCAGCTGGTCCTCCTCCAGCACCTGCGCGGTGCTCTTGGGCTTTTCAAAATATTTTTCCACGATTGCGGCAATCTCCTTCGGAGCCATTCCGAAATCTGCGGCAACCTCCTTGATGCGATACTTCACAAAACTCATACAGCCACCTCCAGCTTAACTTTTCCGTGTTTTCGTGTGCCGACCGTTTTCGGCACGATCCTTCACCCGGCGGACCCGTTCCTCCAGATCCGCCATCAGCGCGGCGTCGGGCTCCGGCAGGGTCCTGGCAAAGGCCAGGGCCAGAGAGACGTCGGTGAAGGCCGCGACAGCCACGGAGGGCCGTCCCAGGGCTGCGCCCAGGGTCTGCTTGTCATAGGCCAGCGTGATCACGCGCTGGCGGGTCCCCTCCGTGCGCGCCAGAACGCGGCGCACGGTCGCCGGACCGGCGTCCGCCGCCAGGAGGACCAGTCTGGCGCGATGCTCGGCAAGCATGGCGCCGACGGAGTCCTCACCGGTCTGGAGCTTGCCTGCCTTTCGCGCGATGGAAAGCAGGCCGAGGGTCTTATCTGCGTTACGTTCCATGTTCCTCCTCCATCTGCCCGGTGAGGGCGTCGTAGATTTCCGGAGGAATCTCCACCTCCAGCGCGCGGGCGATCGCCCGGGAGCGCAGGGCTTTTTTCAGGCAGTCGGGGTCGTGGCAGACGTAAGCGCCGCGTCCGGGCGCTTTGCCGCGCAGGTCAAGCGAGACCGTCCCCTCCGGAGACCGGACGACGCGCACCAGCTCGCGCTTGGGCTTCATCTCCCGGCATCCCAGACACTGCCGCAGGGGTATTTTCTTGGGCATGATCGGCGGATTTCCTCCTTTCATCGGAAATGCTTCGGTTTCGGTCCGGGCTGCCCGCAGGATCGGGAAGCCCGAAGGCAAATTGGATCGGAAGGCGATCAGGCCTCCGGCGCTTCGGCGGCGCTGGCGGGCTTGATGTCGATCTTGTGGCCGGTCAGACGGGCGGCCAGGCGGGCGTTCTGGCCCTCCTTGCCGATGGCAAGGGAGAGCTGGTCGTCGGGAACCAGAACGCGGAAGGACTTCTCGTCGGAAAGCGGCGTCACGGAGATGACGTCGGCGGGAGCCAGGGCGGCGGCGACGAACTTGGCCGGGTCCTCGTTCCAGACCACGATATCCATCTTCTCGCCGTGCAGCTCGTTGACCACGGCGGCAACGCGGGAGCCCTTCGGGCCGACGCAGGTGCCGACGGGATCGAGATTCGGGTCAACCGCGTGGACGGCCAGCTTGGTGCGGGAACCGGCCTCGCGGGCGACGGACTTGATCTCCACCTCGCCGGAGGCGATCTCGGGCACGTTCAGCTCGAACAGGCGCTTGACCAGACCCGGATGGGTCCGGGAGACGATGACCTGCGGGCCGCGGCTGGAGCGGCGGACCTCAACCACGTAGACGCGGATCAGGTCGCCCTCGATATAGGTCTCGCCGCGAACCTGCTCGCCGGAAGCGAGCCAGGCGTCGGTGCGGTCGTTGCCCTGACCGATGCGGACGGTGAGATCGCCGGTGTTGGGATCGACGCGCAGAACGGACCCGGTCATGATCTCATGCTCTCTGGAGGAGAAGCGGTCAAAGATCATGCCGCGCTCGGCCTCGCGGATGCCCTGGATGATGACCTGCTTGGCGGTCTGGGCGGCGATGCGTCCGAAGGCCTGGGTCTGGATCTCCTCGTTGACCAGGTCGCCGAGGGCGCAGTTCGGATCGATCCTGCGGGCGGCCTCAAGCTGGATCTCGGTGGCGGGGGTGATGACCTCGTCCACGACCTCCTTCTGCGCGTACATCCGCAGGGCGGACTCGGTGAGCTCTACGAACACGTTGTCGGTGTAGCCGGCGCGGTCCTTTTTATAGGCGGCAAGCAGGGCCTGGGTGATCTTATCGACCATGTAGTCCGCAGGGATGCCGCGCTCACGCTCAAGCTGCTTGAGCGCTGCGAAGATTTCGGTATGGGCATTGTTGGTGTTGTTGGTTGCCATGATCTCTTCCTCCATTATCTGTATCAGTCAAAATCCGCTCTGAGCCGCACCAGGGCGACCTGGGATTTGGAAAACGTCAGAGTCTCGCCGCCGTATTCCACGGTGACGCCGCCGTTGTCATAGCCGCGCAGGACGGCGGGATACTCCCGCACGCCGTTCAGGGGCCGGTAGAGCTTGACCAGCACCTTCGCGCCGAGAAAGGCCGCAAAGTCGGAGGGCCGTTTCAGGGGCCGCTCCAGTCCGGCGGAGACGACCTCAAAGCGATAGCTGCCCTCGATGGGGTCCTCGCGGTCCAGGATGGGGTCCATCGCGTGGGAGACCTCCACGCAGTCATTGATATTTACGCCGCCGTCCTTGTCGATATACAGGCGCAGGAACCATTCCCCGCCTTCGCGGACGTATTCGACGTCCCAGAGCGTGCAGCCGTGTTCTTCGACCACGGGCTGGGCGAGGGAGCGGATTCGTTCCGTCACTTTCATCTGTTTTGCCTCCGCAGGTGGATCAGTGGATTTGAAATGGATTTTACATAAGGAAAGAGAGGCTTGACGGCCTCTCTAACTTACTTCCTACCTAATTACGGGGGGATTATACCACATCTTATACAGAAAAGCAAGTATTTTTCAAAAATCTTTTTGAAAAATACTTGCTTTTCCACATAGATTATCTATTATGCAAAAGCTGTCGAACCAGCTCTTCTATCAGGGCAAGCTGCACCGGTGACAGACGCTCCATTTGTTCCGCCAATTGCCGCACCCGGGACGGATCAGCAGCAGCGCCGTTGAAAAATTCCTCGGGCGTAATGCCCAAATACTCGCAAATATAGAAAAAACCCTGCATGGAGGGAAAAGCCTTTCCGTTTTCGATCCGGTTGATGTAGCTCTCATTCTGCCCGATGG
>JAEEGK010017875.1_pt1 | contig 15399 bp, 8 predicted proteins | sample 8958771 | NCBI WGS metagenome assembly JAEEGK01 (sample SAMN16246547, study PRJNA631951) | gut metagenome | biome: gut microbiome; feature: rumen; material: SC-attached | host: Bos | place: Iran: Karaj | collected 2018-10 | reverse complement strand
TCGAGGAACGCTTCTTCGTCTTCGGCACCCGGATCTTTCACGTCACCGAGCCACTGCTTCGCCATCGGAATATCACCTGCGACAAAGTAAGAGTTGGCAATGTCAATCAGCGTCGCATTGCTCTTGTCCGGATCCTTGTAGAGCGAAGCCTTCGCAAAGTTTTCGGTATCCTTGATGGCATCGGCCATGTCGCAAATCGCATCGAGAACGTCTTCGCGGTTTTCGAGTTCCGTTGCGTCAATCCCGCCCAAGAGTTCTTCAATCAAAGCCTTGGCACGTTCCACCGGCATCACATCTTCAATCGAGAGGAACACGACCGAACGGCCTTCCCCACCCACGTGGCGCACCGCCAAATCGTGAATCAAGTCCGCAATATAATCCTTGTCGTCATAAGTCTTTGCGACTTCGACAAAGAACGTTCCGGCATCGTAGAACAAGTCGTTCCACGTATCCATCTCGTCATCTTCGGCCTTGAACGCCAAGAAATCGGTACGCAAAGTCCACGCCAGAAGTTCCAACTGAACCTTCACGTCCTTGATTTTTTCGATTTCGTCAAGACCGTTCGCAATCGCCTCGTACAGTTCATCCGGGCGGTGCAATAAACGGCTTTGTCCGTTCACAATTTCGCAAAGAGTCTTGCGAAGACGGTCTTCTTTACCACGAAAAGCCGCCTCAGCAGAAGGCGACTTCCAAAATTTTTTCTTTTTAGCCATGTTTTAAATGTAGAAATTACTGAATCCAGGCAAAGGCCGGGTATCCATCAAACTTGGTTGGTTCCGATTTCCAGGAGCCGCCCGCCCCAGTCAAAGTGGTAGCAAATGTTGCAGTTATCATATTTTCGGTGGGAAGGCCTGTGGGGAGCATATCCTGACCGAGCATGTGGCTTGCAATGTCCAAGCATGTTCCGCCAACCGTCTTGTCATAATACACGTTCGCCAAGGCAGCCGCCATGGAAGCCTTGCCGGCAACAGTCCCCGAATTGTTGTCATCGGGAATCTTACCCTTGTTATAACTAAATTCCAACTTAGATTCGCCATCGATAATGCCGATCAAACCACCCTTGAAGGTAGATGCATCACCGGCAATTTCGCCATGGTTGAACACGTTCGTTGCCGTAATAGTCTTCATGCTACCGATAACACCACCAACAGCCATGACCTTTGTCCCAGAAACCTTGGCCGTATTGAAGACCTCGTTCAAACTGGACTTGCTCGATGCCACACCTACGACACCCCCTGCAGAGCCCAATTGACTTTCACTTGCAGTCACCTCGCCATAATTGCCAGAACGTTCCATCTTAGTCATAGACATCGTCGCGGCCAGGCCTCCGACATCCTTCGTTCCCGTCACTGTACCATAGTTCAAAACCGAAGTAATCACACTCTCGCCACCAACGCTCGCCGATGCACCGACAATACCGCCAACAGTCGATTTACCCGTTACGGCAGCCTTGTTCGACAATGTGGTCAACGTACCATTTTGCATGCGACCGATGATACCTGCAACCGAGTTTTCACCGCTAACAGAGCCCGAAATGGCAACATTCGTCACAGTCACATACGTAGCCTCGCCAGTCAGGCCCGCCACGCGGTCCTTCCCCTTGACTTCGGCTCCATCGATTGTGCAATTTTCGACAACGGAAGAATCCATCATTCCCGCAAGGACGCCCGCATACGAACCGACATTCATCTTGGCACCCTTTATGACAAGATTGCTCACATGCGCACCGCGAATAAGTCCGAACAAACCACTGTAAGCTGTGGTATCACTAATGGACAAACCCGAAATCGTCTTGGAGCCACCATCATAAGTTCCACTGAAAGGACGGTTTCCATAGCCCAGCGAATTCTTTCCATAAACACCAATCGGGCTCCATGCGCTCGAAAGTGCGATATCGGCCGTCTGCTTGAAGAATTTATCCTTAAAGTTCATCGAAGAATCGTTCACGTAGAATGCAAGATTCCTGAGATCCTGTTCGTTCGCAATCTGATAAGGATTTTCAGCAGTGCCCTCTCCCGCCGTCCAGATCTTGGAATAATCCCTTGTAATCGGGGTCAAAGCGCTGTCGGGAATATTAGGAGGAGCTTCCACCTTCGATGAATCCTGCGGATTTTCACCGTTCGGACTATTTACATTAATTGAAGGATTGTCGTCCCCACAAGCAAGGAGAAACATCGGCACGATCGCCGCAGATAAGATTTTTGCCAAACGCATATGCTTCCTCTAGTGAAAATATTCACACTCCAAAGTTTAAATTAAATAAAAAAAGGCTGGAACGTACATCCAGTTCCAGTCTTTTTTCAATTTTTTTCAGATTTCGAGGAAAACGGCTTACATCTTATTCTTGATGATGTTCGGCATGGTGTTCGCAGCCGCAGCCGCCCTTGCCGTCGCAATTTTCCTTGTTGCCGTGGCCGCCACATTCGCATTCGTGGTCTTCGCCTTCGTGACCCCCGCAGCAGCAGTGGTGTTCAAACGGCTTGAGGTCTTCGTCTGTCGCTTCGCGTACCGTGACAACTTCGATAGCAAAGTTGAGATTTTTACCGGCGAGTTCGTGGTTAGCATCGATAACGGCAGTCTTTTCTGCAACGGACTTGATGCGGATGGGCATCGGGCCGGCCGGAGTCTGGGCATAGAACGTCATGCCGGCTTCGACTTTTTCAACGCCTTGGAACACATCCAGCGGAACTTCTTGTGTCATTTTTTCATCGTATTCGCCGTAGCCTTCAGCCGGGATGACAACAACGTCAAACTTGTCGCCCACGTCATGACCGACCATAGCCTTTTCGAGACCCGGAACAATCATGTGCATGCCCTGGATATACTGGAGCGGTTCGCGACCCTCGGAGGAATCGATAACGGCACCTTCATCGGACTTCAGGGTGTAGTGCATCTGGACGACTGTTTTTTCAGCAATTTTCATAAATATCCTTTAGAATCGCAGGAAACACCCGCGGTTGAACCATGAGCTGCAAATGTAGAAAAAATAGACGATAAGAAGCTGGCTGTAGGGCAACAAACAACCAATGATCATTGTACCCCAAAAAAAAACGCCCCACGGATTTTTCCGCAGGGCGATTCACGTTTCAACGAAAATGCTTACTTCTTTTTCTTGTTGGCAGCGCCATTACCGCGAATGTCGCTCATTTTCATCATCACGTTGATTTCAGCATTCGTGACCTTGGAGCCAGCACCCGCCGGGTCAAACACCTTGTACGTAAACTCATCGATTCCGGTGAATCCCTTGTTCGGGACATATTCAAAGGAACCGTTCGTTTCGTTCAAGACGATTCGACCGTTACGCGGCTTCATCACAAGCTTCACGGAAGCCAACTTGTCACCATCCGGGTCTATCGCGCCAGACATGAGACCACCAGAAGCCGGAACCTTCAACTTTTCGTTTTCACGAGTCGTATAGTTCTGAGCCTTGGTCTCCGGCGGGTTGTTCACGGCAATCACCGTAAACGTGGCCGTTTTATGGGCCGTACCGCCTTCGGGGTCTGTGACCGTGAACGTGATGCGTTCCGGCTTGCCCTTCCAATGAGAATACGGCTGGGAGACGATGACCGTCTTCTTCTGCTTATCGTAATTCACCTGCAACTGTTTCTGTCCCGTAAACTTCCACTTGAGTTCATCGAAGCTGTGGTCCTTATCGCGGGCGTACTGGTCCAGCTTGATTGTCGCGATGACGCCTTCATTCTGGTTTTCCCTGATAGTAAAGTCAGGAATATCGCGCATGACCGGAGCCGCATTCACATGCTTGACGACAAACTTCACGACGGCCTTGTCAGAGGCGCCAGACGGGTCGGTTGCCGTAAAGATAATCGTTTCGTCACCGAACCAGTTATCCCTTCTCGGCTTGATTTCTGCAACGCGGGATGCATTGATTTTCACTTCAATGTTCTTTGCGCCAGAGACAGACCATCTGATTTCGTTTTTCTTGTGGTCCGGATCGTTTACAAATTCATCCAAGTTGATGGACTTGAACGTCTTGCCTTCAAGAGTCGTCTGTCCCGGAATTTCCTTCACGACAGGCGGGTCGTTCACAGACTTCACGGTGAAGCGCACATCAGTAGAGGCCTTTTCACGGCTCGGGTCAAACACGTTGATGGTTACCGTCTCGCTACCGTTCCAGTACTTGTTCGGGATTTCAACGGTGAGGATACCCTTGTCACTAATGGTGTACTTCAGTTCATGCTTTCCAGAAGACACAGGAGCCGGAGCTTCTTCCTCGACATGCTTCTTGCCCTTCTTGTTCTTCTTGTCCTTCTTCGAATGCTTGGATTTCGCAGGAGAAGCCGAGGCAAACGGATTTTCGCCATCGATAGACCACTTCAGTTCATCAAGCTTGTTATCCGGATCCGTCACATACTTCGACAAGTCAATCGACGGGAACGTCTTCTTTTCGTCGATGACCTGCGGAGGAATCGGCTTGAACTTCGGCGGGTCGTTCACCGGAATGACCTCGAACGTAGCCTTGGTAGAAGCGCTTGCGCGTTCAGGGTCGGTGACAGTGAACGTAATCGTTTCCTTGCCGTTCCATTCCGGGTTCGGCGTCGTGACTGTCGCACGGCCATTCTTGATATCGACAACAAGATTGCTGTTGCCAGAAACAGTCCACTTGAGTTCATTCGGCTTGTTGTCCGGGTCGTTCACAATCTTGGCAAGATCAATCGGAGTGAACTTTTCCTTCTCCTTGACCTTCTGGTTGCCAATTTCCTTGGTAATCACGGGCGGATCGTTCACCGGAGTCACCTCGAAGTCAATCTGCTGGGAAGACCTTGCGCCTTCCGGGTCCGTCACGTCAATTCTAATCTTTTCAGTTCCGTTCCAGAACTTGTCCGGAGTCGTCACCACAAGCTGCTTTTTGGCATTAACAGAAGCCTTCAGAGCGCGAGTCTGGCCGACTTCAATCTTGAGGGAACTCAGCGGATGGTCCGGATCAGAAATAAACTTCGTCAAGTCAACCGGTTCAAAATGTTCCTTTTCCTTGATGCTCTGGACCAAAATCGGCTTGAAGGAAGGAGGATCGTTCACCGATTCCACCACAAAGTTGACCGTCTTGGAATCCGTAGCGCCTTCAGGATCCTTCACGGTGAACACCACGTCGCGTTCACCATGCCAGTACTGGTCCGGAAGATTGATATGAGCGAGGCCGCCCTTATAAATCACGACACTGAAGGGGTCCTTTATAGGTTCGTCTTCATCGTCATCGTTCTTGCCCTTCTTGCCTTTCTTGCCCTTCTTGGCAGCATGTTCGGCACCCTTCTTCAACACCTTGACGGTCCAAGAAAGCTGATCGATAGAGTTATCCGGGTCACGGACAAACTTGCTCAAGTCAATATCCTTGAACTGACCCTTTTCGCGAATCTTCTGCGGCGGGATATCCCTCAAGACCGGAGGATCGTTCACGGAAACGACTTCAAACGTGATGGTCTGCGATGTCTTTGCGCCGTCCGGGTCGCTGACTTCGAGCACCATCATTTCAGGAGCGCACCAGAAATCCTTGTTCGGAGCCGTAACGGTGAGCACCTGGCTCGGGGAGATTTCGGCCTTGAGCAGCTTGTTGCCCGTAATCTTCCAGCGGAGTTCGTTCGGCTTGTTGTCCGGGTCGTTCACGAATTCGCTAAGCTTGATAGGCTTGAAAAGTTCCTTTTCCTTGATTTTCTGGTCCGGAATCCTCTTCTCGAATACAGGCGGGTCGTTCACGCGGGTCACTTCAAAGAGCATCTTGTGACGTGCGTATGCGCCTTCCGGGTCGGTGACGGAGAAGGTGAGCGCTTCCTTACCGCTCCACTGCTTGTCCGGTGTCGTAATGATTACGGTGTTGTCCTTGCGGAAATCCACCTTGAGGTTCTTGTTGCCGGAAACTTCCCACTTGAGCGAGGACTGGGAATGATCCGGGTCTTCGGCAAGAGTGCTGAGGTCAATCGTCTTGAAACGGCCGCCTTCGAGAATCGTTTCTCCCGTCGGAGCGTCCTTGGCAATCACCGGGGCGTCGTTCACGGAGCGGACTTCAAAGCGAGCGGTCTTGCTTGCAGAAGCGCCCTCCGGGTCCGTAGCGGTAAACGTAATGTTAGCGGCGCCATGCCAGAACTTGTTCGGGATAACGATTGTCGCCTCGTTGTTCGCATCGACGTTTACGCGGAGCGTTTCGACTGCAGATTCTTCTTCATCCTTCCCTTTCTTGCCCTTCTTCTTGGAAGAACCCTGACCAATCGGGCTTACCTTGAACGTCCACTTGAGATCGCTAATCTTGTGGTCCGGATCCTTGACGTAATCGGAGAGTTTGATTGGCTGGAACTGTTTCTTTTCATCAATCGTCTGGTCGCGTAATTCACGGACAAATTCAGGAGCGTCATTCACGGAGATAACCGTAAACGTAGCTTCCTTACTGTCGGAGGCACCATCCGGGTCGGTCACCGTAAAGCGAATCTTTTCGGAACCGTTCCAACTCGGGGACGGCGGCGTGATCGTCACCTTGTGCGTAGCGTCCATAGAAACGCGCAAATCCTTATTGCCTTCGATTTTCCACTTGAGCCTGTTCTTCGGATGGTCCAAATCTTCGACAAAGTTATCGAGTTCGATAGCCTTGAACGATTCCTTCTCCTTGACGGACTGGCTTGCAATTTCCTTCATAATCGGCGGGTCATTCACGGAGACCGCGGTAAATGTCGCTGTCGTACGAGCCTTCGCGCCAGACGGGTCCGTTACCGTGAACGTAATCTTCTCGGAACCGTTCCACATCTTGGTCGGAGTCTTCACCGTAACAACGCCGCTCTTGGTCATATCGACCTTGAGGTCCTTATTACCGGTAAAGTCAATCTTCAAACTTTCAAAACGGTCATCCGGGTCAGAGACGAGTTCCGCCACGTTGAACGAAGTAAATTCGCCCTTTTCCTGAATGGTCTGGTCGGCCACCTGCTTGATTTCCGGAAGATCGTTCACGGATTCCACCGTAAAGAGAGCCGTAGAAGAGGCCTTTGCGCCTTCAGGGTCCGTTGCCGTAAACGTGATTTCTTCGGCGCCATTCCAGAACTTGTTCGGAATAACGACGGTCGCTACATGCTGATTGTCAATTTCAACCTTGAGTTCAGATTCTCTCTTCTTGGAACCCGCAGCCGGCTTGCTCGTAGCCGTAAACGTGAGTTCAGAGAGTTTGTTATCCATGTCCTTCACCATGTCGCCAAGCTTGATCGGCTGGAACTGGCTCTTTTCGCGAATTGTCTGCGGAGTCACCTGCTTGATGAACATCGGCACGTCGTTTACGGATTCCACGGTAAAGTTCACCGTGCGTTCATCGCAAGCGTTATCCGGGTCGCATACCTTGAACGTAATCGATTCGGCGCCATGCCACTGCGGAGACGGCGGAGTCACGCGTACGATATGGGCGGCATCCATAACCACCTTGAGTTCCTTGTTGCCAGAGAAGGTCCACTTGAGGCGGTTCTTCGCATGGTCGGCATCCTCAACAAAGTTGTCGAGTTCAATAGCCTTGAATTCACCCTGTTCCTTGATCGTTTGTTCGCGAATATCCTTCATGATCGGAGGATCGTTGATCGCCTTCACCGTAAACTTGGCAGAAGTCGTTGCGCGAGCACCTTCAGGGTCGGTCGCCGTAAACATCAAATTCTCGGTACCGTTCCACTGTTCATGCGGAATCTTGACGGAGACCTCGTGCGTCCTGGAATCGATATTCACCTTGAGATCCTTGTTGCCCGTCACTTCGACCTTGAGCTTCGAGAAGTCGTGGTCGGCATCGCTCAGGAAGTCGTCCAGATTGAACGGCGTGAACTCGTTCTTTTCATCAATCGTCTGGTCGGCAATTTTCTTGAACACCGGAGGATCGTTGATGGACTTCACGTTGAGGAACACTTCCTGCTTGGCGGAAGCGCCTTCCGGGTCCGTCACCGTGAACGTCGCCACCGTGTTACCGTTCCAACTCGGATCCGGAATTTCAACAGTAGCCACATGCTGGTCGTCAATCGTTACGTTGAGCGTACCCATTTCCGGCATCGGGCCCTGGTGCTTGACTTCGACATCCCAGGAGAGTTCAGAATTTTTGTGGTCTTCGTCCTTGACAAAATCATCCAGCTTGATCTTCGTGAACTGCTGCTTTTCGTTGATGTTCTGTCCCGGAATCGGACGGATGAATTTCGGCAAGTCGTTCACGGAGTTGACCGTAAACATGGCTTCGCATTCCGCAGAAGCGCCATCCGGGTCAGTGGCCTTGAACTTGATGGATTCAGAACCGTTCCAGAGCTTGTTCGGAATACGGATTGTCGCAACCCCGCCAGAAACGGAAACCTTCAAATCCTTGGCACCAGCGACAGCCCACTTGAGCATTTCGATGCGGTGGTCCGGATCCTTCACATACTGGCCCAGCTGAATCGGAGCAAATTCCTGCTTTTCATCAATCGTCTGGTCAGGAATGTTCTGGACAAATTCGGGAGCATCGTTAATGGAGTTTACCTTGAAGAGCACGTCCTGCTTGGCGGAGGCGCCGGCAGCATCGGTCACGGTAAACGTCACGCGTTCCTGGCCGTTCCAATATTCGTTCGGAATCGTAACGACGGCGGAACCGTAACTGTCCACTTCAATCTTCAGGTCCTTGTTGCCAGCCACCGTCCACTTGAGTTTCGTGACATCGTCATCCGGGTCCGTCACATAGTCGGACAACGAAATCATGTCGAACTGGTTCTTTTCGTCGATGACCTGATCGGCAATTTTCTTTGTAAACGTCGGAGGGTCATTGACCGCCGTGACCGTAAACGCCGCCGTCTTGTTGTCGCTACCGTAATCGGGGTCGTTCGCAATAAACTTGATGGATGCAGAACCGAACCAATGGGCGTCCGGCACGACAATCGTCGCCACGCGGTTTGCGTCTATCGTCACGGACAAGTCGCCATCGGCCTGCGGGCCACCAGACGGCTGGATTTCCGTATCCCACGTAATCTGGTTTTTCTTGTGGTCCGGGTCGTTGACATAGTCATCCAGCTTGATTTTCGCAAACTGCTTGCCTTCCGAAATGACCTGGCTCGGAATCTGGGACACAATCGGCGGGTTGTTCACGGATTCTACCGTAAAGGTGACCGTCTCGGAAGCCGTCGCCCCCTTGGAGTCCGTCGCCGTGAACGTCAAGTTCTCGGAACCGTTCCAAAGGGCGTCCGGAGTCGCGATTTCAACAGTATGGTCGGCGCCAATCGTCACCCTGAGGGACTTGTTACCACTGACCTTCCAGCGGATATTCGCCGGCTGGTCCGTATCGTCCATCACGTAGTCATCAAGTTTGAATTTCGAAAAAGTGCCGCCTTCCTGAATAGACTCGCCAGGTATTCCGCTAATCTGCGGGGGCTCGTTTGCCGCAACCGGTGCAGGTGCGGGAGTCGGATCAGGGGCCGCAGCCGGGGCTGCAGGCGCTGGAGTGGCAGGGTTAGCGGCAGGCGCTTGTGCCTGGGCAGGAGCTTGTTGAGCAGGAGCCGCAGCCGGTGCTGGATTTTGCGCAAAAGATGTTGTAGCAATCACACTGGCAGAAGCAAGCAAGGTCGCCATGGACCTTTTAAATTTTTTCATTTTCGTTCTCCGATACCATACACGCAATCAAAATTTCACTGCGAAATTTCTCAAACGTCCTTAAAAACGTATTAAATATAATGCTTTTCAAAAAAATCATTTCAAATATTGAAAATGTTTTTGGGAATACAAAAAACGGCAATTTTGTCAATTTGCATTTCAGAAAATACGTAACTAATGGACTATCAACGGGTTATAGAATGCGAAACTAGGAATCCCCCTAAAAACGTGCAAAAAATTATTTTCAGAAAATTCCGCGACCGGTCCACAAAGTACCGATTTGTCGGTCATTCTTTGTAAATTTTTTGTAAAACAGCCTTTTTTTGAGGACATCGTTCCTCGCAAGCGGGCTCAAATGAGTGACAGAAACAGCTAAAAAAACTAATTTTAATCAATAACCATTAAATCTAACCAGGAAAAACAATGAAATTCGTATTTCTCTGCGACGCCAACTACCTCAAAGGCGACATGGTCAACTTCCAGAACAATTTCCCCACCAATCACGAACTCGTGACGATGACTTCTGAAGATCTTCTCCAGAGCAAATCCATCATCGAAGGGACTTTCGCAATCTTGGCAGAACGCACCACTTGGCAGAAGAACTTCAGCCTTTTCCGTTATTTCGGCCTTCTCCCCCTCCTCGAAGTGCTCCCGCTCGGCATCGTCTCCCGCGGTCGCCGCAACGAACCCATCAAGGGCCGCAGCCAGAACAGGAACCAGGAAATCTTTTTCAACCCTGCCGCCTCCGCCGAAGAACTCTACCTCCAAGTCGATAAGTTCGTCGCAGCCCCGCCTTCCGGCTACACTTATCCGCGCGGTTCGGCCAAGTAAGGGTACATGCAAAGAAAGGTCCTAGAAAGCCTTTACCGTCAAGGCGGGCTTACGCTCTTCGCCATCGCAGACGTTGACGAAATGCCCACGGAAGCCTTGCAAAAATTTGCGCTGGCGCTCAATGCCGGCGCTCGTTTTATTGTACTTGACTTTTCCGGCCGGCTGGCATTGGACGGAAACGCCCCTTTCCAGACATTGGACCTTTCCAAAAAAATCCTCAGCGATTCCGATATCGAAGAAATTACGGGTGTCACAGCGGTAGATGGCCACGCCACGTTCGCCGGCGCCAAAGCCATACCTTCTTCGGACAGCGAATACCGCACCTTATACCACAACATCAAAAAACTCGAAACGGTAGCCCCGCAAATCCTCGGCATCATATCGGCTGACGAGACAGAAAACGCCGGAAGCCTAGTTTCGATGTCACGTACCCTCATCATGCACGTGACAGGGATGTCGATAAGTTCAGCAGCATCGTTCATCGAAGACGTAAAAGAGGCCCAAAAAGCCGAAATTCTCTGGCTTTCGAGAGAACTCCCCAAAAGACGCAGCTACCCGCGAGCACGCAAGGCGATAGGCCGCAATTCATGCGCCATCAAGGAAGCTTTCGCTCTCGATTTTCAAAAAAATCCCGAAGAACTCGCCAAGGTCGTCAAGAAACTCCACAAGGTTTCCATACTTGTAAAAAATCCCTTAGACGGCATTCCGAGAATCGTCCGCAACATATTCCCGCTACTTTTTCTCATAGCCATCGCCGCCCCGTTTTTCTTTGTAACGGACATCGACCGCAGCGACTCAAACCTGCGTGACCGCATCCAAGAAAGAAACATGCTCTCCGTCGCCCCCTCCTTCGAATACACCTTCGACGGGAACGAGAACATGCAGCGTATCGCCCGCTACGCCATAGGCCGTTTTGACGCCATCATCACAAACGAAAAGATGATCAAGAACTACGTGGCAAAAACGCTCGAAGACAATGGATTCGGTGTAACATCATGGGAAAAAGGGAACCTCAACATTCCACCCAAAGGAACGGTCATCCGTTTTTCGCGACCGGACGAAATCAAGCGCCCCGCATCTGCAGACACCATCGGCGCCGCCTGGAAATTCTGGACATCCGTCATTTCGGACAGTATCGCCTACCTCACTGAATTTTATCATGAAAACGCAACCGCAACGCAAAGGAAGCACAACGGCATAGACGTCGCATCGAGACAGGGCGCACGCATTCTCGCCCCGTTTGGCGCAAAGGCCTGGACAAGCAGAGACGAGCGTGGAGGCGTCATCATTGCGCTTGTCCGCAAAGAAGACGTTATCTTGTTCATGCATTGCGACAAATTACTTTACCTGAACGGACAAGAAGTCATGCCTGGCGACCCCATCGCGACGGTCGGCACCACAGGTCATACAACAGGGCCTCACGCCCACATCGTTACCGGTCTTGTCAGCAAGAAAGGCAAGAAAAAAATCGGCAATGTCCGGTACGATGTCATAGACCCCATCAAGTGGTTTTACAAGTTCAAACCGGCTTCAAAGTAAATTTTTATAAAAAAACGGTGCTGTTTATCACATTTTACCATTAAAAACATAAAAAAAGGGCTTTCGTAAGCGAAAAATTACATATTTACTATCGCCAATCTATCCACAATTAAATAACTTTGAGCACGGGATTGATGTAGTTAGAAACATTGTCAAAAAAGGATTAGGACATGAAACATTCTATCGTATGGGCAACCATCGCACTCGCAACAGCACTCCTTTCCGGATGCTCCAGCGTCGTCCCCCCGAAAGCTGAACTCGCCAGCCACAACGATTCAATCCATAACATTCCCGCTATCGACAGTCTTATTGTCAGCATGAAGCAGGATTACATCAAGCAGTGCTACATGCCGGTCGCAAGCCACTTGCCGCCGGAAAACTCTTGCCAGTCCGATTTGTTCCAAATGGTTGAACGCCGCTATCACATGGAATACAACCAGAACCACGTGGCTGCAGCAAGCAACGAACTTTTCTTCAAGGATGTCGTGCCTGAGATCCAGAAAAAGGTCAAGAGGGAACCCGCCCTCCGCGACCCGCTCCGCAGGGCATTCTCCAACAGCGACGATATGCTTGCCTACTACAAGGACAAGTATAAGTTCAACACCCAGATTGAACAGTTCTAAACCTAATTTTTCCTGTTAACGACTACATTTGGCGCGGCCCCTAGGGGCCGTTTTTTGTTCTTGTACGCAACAAAAATAGCGTTTACAAGATGACGTAATCAGGGAGCCATCCTCCCCCTCAGTACGTAAAAACATCATTTATGGTTGAATTTGGTAGAACCTATAAAGCAGAGCGGTCTAGGTTTTAAACACTATTTTCTGCTGCTTTAAGGCGAGTTTCATGGCGAACATGTTGGAATCGGCCATGCGATAGACGTCCATGGCAGTCACGGCATCGCCCCGACGGCGCACGGAATAGCCATACGCGGCTTTCAATTCCACCGGCAACTGGACCTTTTTCTCCAGCTGAACCATCGACTTCAAAGCTGTATTCAGGTCGGAAAGGTGTTCGGCGCGGACAATCGCCACGAACTCGTCACCGCCCATGCGGATAGTCGTGCCGATTCCGTTGAAAGCTTTCTTGAACACGTCGGCAAAGCTGCATAAAAGCTTATCGCCCACGGAATGTCCCAGACGTTCGTTTACAACCTTGAGACCATTCACGTCGATACTCACGATGGCGTAATCGCTGTCGTCGCGATCGAGGACCTCGAATATGTGTTCGCACTTTGCACGATTGTAAATTCCCGTGAGAGAATCCCTGTAGGCAATCTGGCGCAGGGCTTCCTTTTCGGTCTTGTCCATCAATTCTTCGTAAAGATAAACGAAATACCCTATCATCAGGAGCATGTTGAAGAGAAGCGTCCCGATGGGAATCCATGTGGCATGCAGAAACGACATGTCAATTCCAAACAAATTCAGCGCATTGTAACGGATGACGTCGATAATGGCAAAAAGCACAAACACGACAGTCCCGGACGCAAGGATTTTTTCTTGCAGGCCAGCCCCGCGATCGTACAACACACGGAAAAAGACCAAGAAAAGGAACGCAATCAAAAGGTAGGCGTGATAGACCGCTAGGAAGGTTGGATAATGCGCAATGTCCGTCAGATGCAAGAACGTCGTCACGATAAAAAAAGCAATGCCAAAAACGACCAGCCCCTTCAGAACCTTCATCTTCCAGTTGGAGATTTTCCCGCGACGCATGTTGACGAGAAGCAACCCGAAGGGGATCGCCGCAAGATACAGGGACGTGTATTCAAGCGTCGTGTTCATCGCAAAGTCCATCGAGAATATCTGGATGCCCTTTCCGTAATTTAGCGTCCAAATACCCATCAAGAACGAAAATACGCCAAGCAGAATAAGCCGGTAGTACGCCCTGTCAAACCCGACGACAAAACAACCCGTGATAAACGCGATCAACCCGAACAACGCAAGGAAAATGCCTATCACGATAGAACCCAAATTCTTCGCGAAATAGTCGGTCATCCCGCTTGTTGTCAAAAGTTCGATATGGGCAAAAGACTTGCCGGCAGCCTTTTCTGCAAGAATCGTCTCGACACGGATGGTCCGCCCTTCCAGATGCTCCGGCATGTTCACCAGGTGGACGCCGCTACCGACCAGTTTGCCCCTCTTGAAGCGGTCGTAGCCATAGCGGTAATAGCAAGTACTGTCGATATAGACGGATATCGCCGCATGGTAGGCCCGGAAACGGAAAGTCGTCGGCAAAGAAACCGGCAGCCCCTCCATCTTCCGTTCATAGACGATGGTATCGCCGGGATTGATGTTGGATGGAATCCTGAAATCGGAAATTTGCTTTAAAATCGGGAGCCGGATACCAGAAAAAGAGACAGACCAGCCATCATCCAGCGGAATCTGGTGACGATACTGCCCCTGAATGCAAGCTCCATTAAATCCGACAATAAAGAACGCTACGATTATTGCGGATAACGCCGCAACAAAAACTTTTAGCAATCTTTTCCTAATTTGTACATTCACTCTTATATAATAAGTAATTATATGGAGAAATGAAACTTATTTTTTTCGTTTCCATATCTCAAAAATGGTCGAAAAGTCATTTTTTTCATCTGCCTGGAACCGTTCTTCGCATTCTTTTTCGAAATCCGAGCCCCATTCGGGGAAAAATACGTCTCCGTCGACATGCGAGAGGACCCTCGTAAAGTAGAGTTTTTCGACGAGCGGCATGGCCTCACGATAGACGGCGGCACCGCCAATGATGAAGCATTCGGTTTCGCCAGCGTTGCGGGCGGCCTCGATAGCCTCCCCAAGCGATGAGCAAACAATGCAACCGGGGGCCTGGAAATCCTTGTTTCGAGTCAGCACGTAGTTCACGCGGTTCGGGAGCGGACGCCCGATGTCCTCGTAATTCTTGCGACCAAGGATGATGGAGTGTCCCGTCGTGATGGCTTTGAAACGCTTGAGATCCTGGGAAAGGTGCCACGGCAAGTGACCGTCGCGCCCGATGACATTGTTTTCAGAAACAGCTACAATTGCGGAAATAAGCATAATGGGTTATGGGGTCGCCCGCTACAGCGGGCTTTGGGGTATGGGGTTATGTGGTAAGTTGCATGAGGATTTTGGATGGTCACATTCGTAACATACCTCATAAGCTACCTATGATGATACGGGTGATTCTGCATGACCATCTGGACGCGGTAGAGTTGTTCCACGGTGATGATCCTTGCGTGGTCGTGGGTGAACGTCAAGGGCGAAAGGCTCAGGAGCAAGTCGGCGGTCTTTTTCAGGTTCTCGTCGATGCCATAAGCCGAGCCTATCAAAAACACGATATTTCCGGGAAAGCGGGCCTGTAACGTATCGGCAAGTTTCACCGTCGTCATAAGTTTTCCTTCTTCGGAGAGGATGACGCGGCGGAACTCGTTACGCGGAAACTTTTTCTCGAAAAGGGCGGCTTCTTGAGCTAGCGCCTGCGCAT
>JAEEGK010017873.1_pt1 | contig 15402 bp, 16 predicted proteins | sample 8958771 | NCBI WGS metagenome assembly JAEEGK01 (sample SAMN16246547, study PRJNA631951) | gut metagenome | biome: gut microbiome; feature: rumen; material: SC-attached | host: Bos | place: Iran: Karaj | collected 2018-10 | reverse complement strand
AACCTCGAAAAAAGCTACTAATCTGGATTAGCGATGGGAGCCCCTTGCCGACCGCAGCGAGTGGATGAGCCGCGCAAGACGGCGAAGGGCGGACGTAGCGACGGCGCGGTTACGCGCCGGAATCCCCTTTCTATTTTTTTGAGAAAAGAGATAAACTTCTTTTGAACAGACATATTCAATGCGTGCCCATACAAAAAATGCATATATGTGGTATAATAACCATTAAAGGGGGCATTTATGAGTTATGATTCAGTCATGGAACAAGTGAAGTCTGTTCCAGCAGAATATCTTGAAGAAGTATCGAATTATATTGCTTATATCCTCTATCGCTACAAAAGGCAGAATTCTAAAATCGAAGAATTTAATGAATTGTGTGTAGAAAGTCAGGAATGGACAAAAAGCGTCGGTTTGACAGAATCTGATATTCAATCTGTAAAAAAAGAAATCCGCGCAGAGAAAAAGCATTAAGATTGGGAGCCTTAATAATATTTTAAAAATCGCCAAAATATGTTATACTTAAGAGTGGATGGAGGTACGAAATGTCTTATGAAGTATTGGAAAAGCAGATAAGAGCCTTACCAGAAGATGCTTTGGAAGAGGTTTCTATATATCTTGCGAAAATTGGTGAAATATATCGAGCAAAAAAAGCTATTGATTTTTCTTTTGTGGACAACATTTTTGGCACCCTGTCCGATTCAGAAGCAGATGAATTACGTTCTTGCTGTGGACTTAAGTTTAGGGAGAACGCATGACATTCTTTTTGGATACCAATGTCATTATCGATTTGCTTAATGGAAACTCAAATGTTTTGGCTGGATTCAAGAACGCTTATATTTTAGGATCCGTTAAAGTTCCCGATTTAGTCTATTATGAGGTTCTTCGAGGTTTTGAATATACTGATCCAAAGAAACAGAAAGCTGCATTTGAAGTGTTTGCACAGAAATGTGGCATTGAATTTATGGATACTGAAACTTTTAGAGAAGCTGCAAAACAATACGCAGACTTGAAGAAGCATGGAATTACGATTGAGGACGATGATATTCTGATTGGTTCGCTCGCAATTGAAAGAGATGCAGTTCTTGTTACAAACAATACAAAGCATTTTATTCATTTGAAAGATATTCAGCTTGAAAACTGGATATAAAGTGAAAAAATAAAGTTGAATAATTGTACTAATCTGGATTAGCGATGGGAGCTGCGGCGAAGCCGGCCACCGCAAGCGAACGAACGTAGTGAGTAAGCGCGGAGGCTGACCGTTAGGGAACAGCGGACGTAGCGACGGCGCGGTTACGCGCCGGAATCCCCTTTCTTCTCGAACAAGTCAGTCTGCTCGCGGAAGCTGAAAAAATCAGTCTTCGTTATTATTACGTGGTCAAGCAGATGTATTCCTATTATCCGTGAGGCTTCAAGAACCTTTTTTGTCGTCTCAAAATCATTTTCGGAAGGCATTACGTTCCCGGAAGGATGATTGTGCGCAAGTATGATTGCAGCCGCCCTTTCTGTTATTGGATCAGCAAAAATTTCACGGGGATGGATAAGAGACTGATTCAGTATGCCTTTTGATATTACTGTGAGCTTAAGGATTTCATGCGCGCTGTTTAGCATTATGCAGATAAAATGCTCTTCTTTCCTTAGTGAATATGACTGTATGAACGGAATGATGTCCATTGGCTTCTTTATCCGCTTGGAATTCTTGCTGGAAATGCGCTTACCAAGTTCTATGGCTGCAAGAATCGTCGTTATTTTTCCCGGTCCCATTCCTGGTATAGTGGCGAGCATTTTTGGAAGCTCGTACGGCAAACTGTTTTCTAACGTGTCGAGCACTTCATCAGAAAGATATCCGACTGGAATTCCTTTTGTACCGGTGCCGAGCAGTATCATCACAAGTTCCTTGTCGGTCATTGAAGAAATTCCGTTTTTTATAGCCTGCTCGCGGACATCCGGCTTTTTTCCGGATGGAATATAGGAACATGTTTCATAAGTTATTTGTGTCATCATAATAATTATTGATTTTGCGTTTAAATAAAATAAGCTTTTAGAGAAAAAAACGAAAAAAAACCGATAATATTTTTATGATTAGAAAAATTATAGCATTGGCTGCCGTTTCGCTTGTTTTGTTCGCGGTCGGCTTCAGTGTTTTTGCAGTTGGTGGGAGCGCGTTCGCGACTGGTAGTTCGTTCGCGACTGGTAGTTCGTTCGCAACTGGTAGTTCGTTCGCAACTGGTAGTTCGTTCGCGCCGTTTTATAAATATGTGCCGCAAGTGAAACCGGCATTGACCGTTTCTTTAAAAATAGATTCTGCCGGTCAGAAAAGTGCGGAGCAGCTTGCCGGCTTTTTTATGAGCCGGAATCCTGAAGGCGACCGCGCTAAAGTGGAACGTCTGGCAAAGTTTTACGTGGAAGAAGGCGCAGCAGAGGGTATTAATTCTGACATTGCGTTTGTCCAGATGTGTCTTGAAACTGGATATTTGAAATTCGGCGGGCTCGTAACGGAAGATATGAACAATTTTTGCGGGCTTGGTGCTATGGACGCGGAGCATCGCGGGAATGTCTTTGAAACGGAACAGCTTGGCGTGCGGGCGCATATACAGCATCTTCATGCTTACGGGACGACCCGCGAGCTTGTGAACGAATGCATAGACAACCGCTATAAATACGTGAAGCCCAGGGGCAAAGCCGCAACAGTGTTTGGGCTTGCGGGAACCTGGGCTTCTGACAAGCAGTACGGAGAAAAGCTTAGAAAACTGCTTTTCAGCCTCTCTGCATTTTAGCCTATCTGCGTTCCAATAAAAGGCTTGTCGTCAAGGATGCAGCGGATGTTCGGAATGTTCTTTCCGCCCGCGCAAATGACGGTCATGCCGTTTTCGGACGCTTTTTTGCTTGCAATCGGGTCAAACGGGCAGTTCTTTCCGGGCTGCCATTCATCGCCTACCATTTTGCGGAAGTCTGCCCATGAAATTGTGTCGAGCGGCTTTGCATCCGGGTTTTTGCGCGGGTCGTCCGTGTAAACTTTTTCTATGTTAGAAAGATTTACGACCGTCTTTGCGCCGAACTTTTTCGCAAGCAGAACAGCGTCTGTGTCTGTTGAAAAACCGGGTTTCCAGCCGGCGGCAACGAGAATGCGTCCTGTAAAGTCTTTTGCAACTGTCGGGTCATAAACTACGTCCTGGTCGCAAAGGTCAGAAAAAATCGCTTTTAAAAGCTGTGCGTTAAGGCGTGTCGCCATAATGCCTATCCAGTCTGCCTGATTGTCGTCTTTGGCGTTGCCGCCGACGGCCCTGTAAGCGTTCTGGTAGACTCGTGCCGGCGCACCGCCGCCCACAACAAGAATGAGTTTGCGGCTTTTGTCCTCGGCGAGCCATTCTCTAATCATTGCAGAAAAATCATTCAAAAAAGCGGTGTCCGGTGCGTCCGGCACGACGATTGAACCGCCTACTGATAATACTTTAACCATCTATTTCCTCCAAAAAAATCGAGTTTGCGGCAACTGATGCGGCCTGCCAGAAAAGCACTGCGCGCATTTTGCCGATATCTTTGCTAAATCTCTGGCGTAACTTTAACAGCTTCCCATTTAGTTGTATAAGTTTTTATTTCTGAGGAAGCTTCCTCCCAAACAGACTGTATTGCGTAACTTCGCGGGCGCGAGACATTCCTTGCCGTTATGTTAGAGAACTTTATGGAATTGCTGCCCCTAGAGATAGTTATGTGCGAAGAATCAAGGCTTCCAAAGTAAAATGCAGCCGGGTTTTCTGCCGGTGTTTCTATTTCAAAATCAAGTCCGGCTCCCATTGCCGGGTCTGCTGGAACCCAACCGATGTCGTCTATGTAGAATTCTGCCCACCAGTGGTTACGGCAGCTTCCGTCCGCGCCCGCGAGAACACCAGCAACAGGAAGAGTCGGTATGCCTGCCGCCCGCGCCAATGATGTGAAAATGATTGCTTCGTCGTAGGCATCGGCATAACCTGTTTCAAGAGAGTCAAATATCTCACTGTAAACAGGGCGCGGGTCATGAAGTAACTGGAAGTTAGACGTTACCCATGAATAGATTAGCGATGCTTTTTTCCAGGGCGAAGTTTCTTTTTTTATGATTGTCGCCGCAAGGTCTTTTATACGCTGGTCGTCAGAAGGAACGGCTTCATCAGGGAGTGTCCAGTTTTTACAGTACGCGGCGGAAACAGCTCCGGCTTTTGCCGCCTGATTTTTGTTCGTCGTTTCTGTTTTCCAAACGGTAATTTCGTAGCTGTCTGCAAGTGAAGCCGTTTCCGTAAGTCCCGACGTTACGGAAATTTGGTGAACGGCTGTTCCTGTGTAATCTTCAAGAACTGGCTTATGCAGGAATGAAACGCTCTTAACGTTGCGCTGCCATGCACTTTGTGCCGGTTTTGGCATGAAAATGTATATGGATGCTGATGAATTCGCTGTTATGCCTGTGGCGGACATCGCTATTTGAATGCGGTACGTTTTGCTGTCGGAGTACGTTTTTCCGCCAGCTGATTCCGTAACGTCGAAGAAAACTTTGTTGCTGTCGCCGTTTTCCGCGGAGATGAAAAGCGTTCCGGAAGCGGCTCCGTCTGGAACCCTTACTTTTACTTCGTGATCGCTCCAGAAAATGTAGTCAGAGTCAAATTCAGAGCATGAAATAAAGTCATCCTGTGCGTATGTGTTTGTTTTCGCCGAGAACCACACTTGTGACGTGTTTTTTATCGGACCGAAATTATTACCGTTTATCACGATTTCTGCGCCTACAGGGGCTTTTTTTACGCTTAGAGAGGAAATTTCAGGCAATACGGCTTTCCGTGCTTCCTCGGCGGAAACAGGCAGCGTCGTTTTGTCCGTAAAGACAGTTGGGTTTGAGCGTCCGGAAGACGTTATGACGTATACAAGGCCGTCCGTGCTGTGGAAGGGCAGCGTGAACTGAATCTCATCATCTGTCCATTTAAGATACGAGGACGCAAGAAGTCGCTCTCCGCTAAGTTCTATGTAGCTGTCTGCCTGTATGTTGCCAAAGTCGGAGCCTGTAATTGTGAGTACATCACCGCTTTCGCCCGTATGAGGCGTCATCATGGTTATGGACGGAGTTTTTTTAAAGTAAGTAGTAGATATAACCAGGATTATTACGGCTATTAGTATTACGGATAATAAAATAGCCGCCCGAAAGAGCGGATATTTTCTGAGAAGATATGAAAAAGTAACGGGCTGTTTCACTGTTGTCCTTCGGAAGAAAACGATGCAGGAATCTGTATAATCTTCATGCCCTCGTGGTCAGAAGGAGTGATTCCTGAAACGTTGCTCAAATCTATTGTTATTTGAATTTTATTGGTGCTTAAATCGGAGCCGAAAATGTCGATGCTCGCAAGAATCTGGCTTTGAAGCGCGCTCGTAAGATCTGCGTTATACAGAGCATTCTGAACGGCATAGTCGCCTGAGGCCGCGGGGGCAGAAACTGATTTTAGGCTGAGACTTCTTTCACGCACTGCGCTTGCCTTTTGCATAATTCCAGGCATGGATGCAAATGTGCTGAACGATGTCTGCTGTACCGGATTATTGCCACCGAGCAGACGCAATGGAAGGACAAGCGCGATTACGAGAGCCGCTGCCATTGCAGGAAGAACTCTGCGCATGAAGATGTCGTTGCGTTTGTTTGTGTTCTTTACGTATCTATTGTAAGAGCGTCGTGCCTGAAGTTTTTCGAAGCTGTCTTCAAGTGCTTTTTCTGAAATGACGATGTTCGCAGAATCATTTACAAGTGCTTCGTGAACCGCTTTCATTCTGTTGAACTTTTCGCGGCATTTTTCGCATTCTGCAATATGAGTTTCGAGCGTTGCTTTATACTGCTCCGGAAGCTCGTTATCGAGATAAACAGAAAATAAATCCAAATCAGGACAGGTAGACATCTTCTTCTCCTATGATTTTTGAAAGCTGTTCCCTAGCACGGAAAATCCGCACTTTGACGTTACCCTCGGTTATTCCGAGAATCCTCCCTATCTCTTTGTAATTCAAGTCGCCGTATTCTCTTAGTACAAGAACGGTCTTAAGGTTTGCCGGAAGTTTTTCCAGAGCCTGTTTTGTTCTTGCGACGGTATCGGATTTCAGAAGTTCGGTTTCGCCCGATTCGCTCTTGCGGCGGTCCTCTTTAAGAGCCTTTTCGTAAGCCTTGCGTTCCCGTACCTTGCGTTTTGCATAGTTTAAGGATGCATTCTTAACGACACGAATAAGCCAGAATTTTGCCTCGTCGAGCGACGGGAACACAAGGGCTTTTTCGTTAAGCTTTATGAGCGAGTCGTGAACCAGATCCTCGGCGGCTTCTTCGTCGTTGACGATTCGCCACGCTATCTTGAAAAGAAGAGGCATCAGGGCTTCATATATTCTTCTGAAATCCGCCTCGTTGCCGCCGTTCACCGGAAGTGAGGCAGCGGAGTTATGCGGACTATCCTTACGTTCTAAAAACAACCGAATCTCCAGATGGTTACAGATAGTTGCGTATGTGCAAAACTACTCTTTTTTCCAAGTTGTACCCTGCGGGGTGTCAACAAGGATAATTCCCTTTTCTTTGAGCATATTGCGAATTTCGTCCGCGCGGGCGTAATTCTTGCTCTTTTTAGCCTCGTTCCGTTCCTGAATCAAAGCTTCAATCTCGGCGGCTTCTCCGCTTTCTGCCGGCGGCTGAGTCTGCTCTTTTCCAAGCTCCTGTGCGCTCTTTATGAGCAGAAGTCCAAGAACAAAGTCCATTCTTGCTGCAAGAAGAAGCTTTTCTGCCGGGGCAATCGCGTTGTCCTTAAGCGCAACCTGAAGCACGGAAAGTGCTTTTGGCGTTGAAAGGTCGTTTTCCATAGCTGCCTTGAATTTTTCAAGATACTCAGCCGCCGGCGCAGACCAGTCTTTTTTTGCCGCCGCAGTCTTTTCGGCATCTTCTTCTGTGCCGTTAAAGCCAGCGTCTTTAAGGATATTAGCCACTCTCTGAACAAGCGCCTTGCGTGAGTTCCGCGCGGAATCCATCGCGTCCCACGAGAACGCAATCTGCGATCTGTAATGCGCGCCGAGCAGGAAAAGTCTGTAGTCGAGCGCATCATATCCTTTATCTATTAACGTCTGGAGCGTCAAAAAGTTACCGGAAGATTTAGACATTTTGCCGGAATCGTCAGAATTATCTGAATCCTTTGATTTTTGGATAACAAGGAACTCGTTGTGGAGCCAGTAATTAACCCACTTCTTTCCTGTAGCTCCCTCTGACTGCGCAATTTCGTTCGTATGGTGAATCGGGATATGGTCGATTCCGCCTGTGTGAATGTCGAAATGCTCGCCAAGGTATTTCATGCTCATAGCGGAGCACTCGATATGCCAGCCCGGATATCCGCGTCCCCATGGAGAATCCCATGTAAGAGCCTGGTCCTCGAATTTCGACTTTGTGAACCAAAGCACGAAATCGTACGGGTTGCGCTTGTTCTCGTCGATGACGACTACATCACGCTTTCCGGCGCCGGTCTTAAGCTCGTCAAGGTTCAGGTTCGCAAGCTTGCCGTAATCTGGGTATGTCGTAACGTCGTAGTAAAGGTTTCCGCCGGCCATGTACGTGTGACCGTTAGCCTCTATGCGCTTTATAAGCTCAATCATGTCCTGAACGTGCTCCGTCGCCTTGCACACTACGTCCGGGCGGCGGATGTTCAGTCTGTCGATGTCGTTGTAGAAAGCTTTCGTGTAAAAATCCGCAATTTCAAGAACGGACTGTCCGCGCTCTTTTGCGGTTTTAATCATCTTGTCATCGCCGTCATCCGCATCGCCTGAAAGGTGGCCGATATCAGTTATGTTCATTACGTGCTTAATGTCGTATCCCAAAAAGCGGAGCGTTCTGTCGAGCGTGTCCAAGAAAACGTACGGGCGCATGTTTCCAAGATGTGCGTAATTGTAAACGGTCGGTCCACAGCCGTAAAAACCGACGTATCCGTCTTTTATGGGTTTGAATTCCTCTAATTTGTGTCCCATTGTGTTATAAAGCTGCAGAGCCATTTTTTTCTTCCTCCTGAAAACTAGTACATGGAAATTTGATTATTTCTGCGATATAATCTTATTAACCATGAATAATCTAAGTAAAATATCAGAAAATATCAATATGTGCAAAGGATTCAAAGGAAAACTGCTTACGGATGAAAGCTTTTCAGCTCATACGACGTTTAAGACGGGCGGTAAAATTCCGCTCTATGCGGAGCCTGTAGACGAGGATGATTTGAAGCTGATTCTTGAGTTTTTCCATCAGCAGAATATACCGTCTTTTATTCTTGGTGGCGGCTCGAATATCGTGCCGGATGATGACGGAATTGATTTTGCGGTTATTTCGACCGGAGGTTTGTGCGGAATTTCGGTTTGTGCGGATGATGCGGGATGCTCGGGCAGCTTTGCGGGTTGCGACGGATCTTCAAAAAAAGTGTGCGGTGCGGATGATGCGGAAACTTTGTTCTTAACATGTGGCGCCGGAACACCGATAGAAAAGATAACGGAGTTTTGCATAGAAAACAGTCTTTCGGGGCTGGAATCTTTTGCGGGGCTTCCGGGAACCGCAGGCGGTGCGGCGTATATGAACGCACGGTGCTATGGCGTTTCCATAAGTGACGTGCTTCATTCCGTGAGGTACGCGAAGTGCTTGCCGGAAGGTGTTTCGTTCGCGGAATACACTATGAAAGAAACCGACTGGGATTATAAAAAATCCCCGTTCCAGAACACTCTTAACGTCATTACGAGCGTTTCGTTCAGGGTACGCAAGGGTGACAGCGCGGAGATACGGAGCAAGTCCGAGTCTTTTGTGGAAGACCGCAGAACTAAAGGGCATTTCCGTTTTCCTTCTGCCGGAAGCGTGTTCAAAAACAACAGGGATTTTGGAAAGCCGAGCGGACAGATTATTCAGGATGCTGGGCTTCGGGGGCTTTCGGAAGGCGGCGCACAAGTTGCTCCGTGGCACGGAAACATTATTGTGAATACCGGAAACGCGACTTCGGCTGATATAAGACGGCTTTCGGACACGGTCGTTTCCGAGGTGAAAAAAAAGTTCGGCTTCGAACTCGAGAACGAGATATTGTTTGTTTCTCAGGGTTTCGTCCGGTAATTACGGATGTGAAGAAATATAGAATCCGGTGTTGAGGTGGTCTGATAGTCATACAACATAGCGTGTTAAAGGACAAATGAAGCGATAGTTCATCGGTCTTTGAGTTTGTATGATGTGTGACTTGTTTGTCCCATTGACATTGGTATGTTAGGATTTTATACTTATAGAACGGTGGTGATGTAGTTTGTTACAGCTTTCTTTCGTTAACTTTAGAAAAGACTCCTTCCTTCTTGTAGAGGGAAAAGCTTTCAGTGATCGTTTTTATATAATTCAGGTCGGACGTGTAAGATGTTTCAAGGAAGTTATGGCTTCCCCGGAAGAGCAGTCTTTTCTGGGCCCAGGAGACTTCGTCGGCGTTATTCCGTGTATGTCCGGTCATAACCAGATTGAATCTGTTGTAGCTCTCACCGATGTTGTCGCAATCTCCGTCCGCCGTGATCAGTATACAGAACTTATCCAGAAAAACACGCCTGTCGCGCTTAAAATAATCCGTACATTCGCAAATAAGATGCGTATGCTCAACGAGACGCTTACTCGGCTTACTCTTAAGAACACTGTCGCAGCGTCACCGGAGCATCTTTTTACCGTAGCAAGCTATTATGAGAAAAACGGAATGCTCGATTTGGCGATATACGCATATTATCAGTATCTTAAGGCTTGTCCGCACGGACCAAATGCCGAGACAGCCAAAAGACGCTTCATCGTGCTTAAGCCGCGCTCACACGCCGTTTATTTTGAGCCGCCGCGCGAACCTATCCGGTTCTATCCAAAGAACACGATGGTTTTCTGCGAGAATCAGTCCGGACAGGATATGTTCATTATCCAGGAAGGTCAGATAAAGATTACAAAAGTTGTTCAGGGAAATGAAGTTATCCTTGCAGTTCTTAAGAAAGGCGATTTCTTCGGCGAAATGGCGCTGCTAGAGAATATGCCGCGTTCTGCAACGGCAATAGCGTATGAGGACTGCCGTCTTATGACTGTTAACCGTCAGAACTTTGACCAGATGGTAGCAACACAGGCTCAGCTTATAGCAAGACTTACAACAACGCTTGCAGAGCGTTTGTGGTCAATGTCGCGTCAGTTGCAGAACACGCAGATACCTGATCCGCTCCATAAGCTTTTCGACATGCTCGCGTTGCAGCTTGAAAAAGAGCGCGTTCAGTGCTCGGCTGGCGTTTCTTACAACTTCGACCTTACGCCGACCGACCTTGCGAATATGTGCGGTATTCCGCAGGAGCAGCAGCCAGGATGCTTGCATCAGTTTATGACAGATTCGCGCATCCGCTTGGAGAATAACAAAATCACAATTCCAGACTGCCTTGAAATAGTCAAGTCTGCCGATTTCTACCGCAAACAGGTGCGCTAAAATTATGAGAAAGCTGTCCCTGCTTTTCGTCGCCGCTATGTTGCTTCTCTCTGTAAACTTAGCAGCAGACACAACGGACTCTTCCTCTGAATACTATTCGATTCCTCTTCCAGACGGCTACCTTAATATCCACCTTGGCATGACATTTGAAGATACGAAATCTGCGCTTCTTAAGTATCCGGTTTTTGGCTTTCGCGGCGACAGGGATGTTTCGATTCTTCCCGGCTTTGACAGGCTTCTTATTGAAACAAGCGGAGAAGGGTATCTTGATAAGTGCTGGTTCCAGTTTTACGACAATAAGCTTTATACAATTTCAATAAACATCAATACACACGAAATGGACTATTATTCCGTATTCCGGACGCTTTGCCAGAAATACGGTTCACCTATAAGCTTCTCGCCGGAAAAGGCTGTGTGGGAAGACGAGAATGTAATAATGAGCCTTGAAAAACCGCTGTGCATTAAATATTCGGACGTGAAAGTTCTTGATGCGATTGAGAACCGTTCGTTTGTGGAACAGAGCGCGGCGGAAAAACTTCGTCAGGATTTCTTAGACAGTCTTTAAGATTTTTGCGTGATATGCCGCAAAAGTCGCGCATTTTTTTACCGGCGTAATATGCCTCGACTCGCGCGAAAAAGTGACTTTCGGAAAAGTCGTGCAATTTCTTTTCGCGCCTATTCCATCTCTGCGAGCGCGTTCTGCGCGATAACGTCATCCGGATCGTATTCAAGAACTGCGGAAAAGTACCGCCGCGCAGAAGAGTAGTCGCCTTCCTTTTTCGCAAGGAAACCTAAGTTCGACATTATTTTTGTATTTTCCGGGTCAATTTGAAGCGCGGTGAGCAAGTTCTTGCGGCAACTGTCGTAGTCGCCGGTTTCCATGCAGCATATTGCAAGTTCATTGTACGTATCGCAGTTGTTACCGCCGAGTTTAAGAGCCTCGTCGAACGCGCTCTTTGCGTCCTCGTATCGTTCCAGTCTGCGAAGCGCCCATCCGAGCATGAACCAGGCGTTCCATATCTTTGGGTTTTTCTCTATGAAGCTGCGAATCTTTTCCAGGCCTTTTTCTTCCTGCCCCATTGATATAAGGTCGAACGCGCTCTTAAAAAGCTCATCGTCTAGGTTGCGAGAGGAAATATCTTCAAGTATCTCTTTTGCGCGGTCTTTCTTGTATTTTTCGTTTTCAGAAAGCTTTTCGTCGTCCTGTCCCGCCACAAGAGAAAGGTATGTTTCCAGGCAGTCCTTGCCTTTCGAGTAGTTTTTCTGACGCAAATAGAAAAAAGCAGCGTTAAAGAACGCGTCCGGAAGCGGCGGATCTGCAGCCATAGCTTCTTTGTAATATCTGAAAGCCATGTCGTCGTAGGTGTCGGCATCATCATTTAGCCCGGACCGCCTGTAAGACTCTGCCCTCTGATCAAAGAAAAGTGCGGAATTAAGCACTGTCGGCATGTCGTCTGGGTCAAGACCGCGCAAAGCCTCGAAAATCTCTTCGGCAATGTCAAAATCTTCGTTCTTTGTTTTAAGGATGGCCGCTTCGGTCAGTTCCTGCTTTATGTTCGGTTTTGCCTTGTTTATGATACTTCTGTAGTAAAGAATATTGCTGTTGTCTTTGTCATAAGCAAGCACAGTGAGAATTCCAGCAAGAATCATTTCTGGCGTAAGCGTTGAAATGTCGAGTTTTGACTTGTCATAAACTCCTGCCTGAACAGGAAGCTGTACAGGCAGCGGAATTGTCGTGTCAATGTGCAAAGATTCCTTTGAAAGCTTGAAATCTTCGGGCAGATTTATAAAAACAATAGAATCGAGTGGGTTTGTAGGTGTCATGTTTTTCCTTATATAAGGTTATTTCGCTGCCTGTGTCTGCTGTGGCTGAATATGAGCGAATTTAGCTTTTGCCTGAGCTTCCGCTGCTGCCTGAGACATAGGCTGTGTTGGTGCGGCAGATTCCTGAGCAGCAAGTTCAGACGGACTGAAAACTGCAGAAAGCTGCTTTTTGCGGATAGCTGTAAGATACTGGTTTATGTGAAGCTTGTAGACCATCGGGACGCTAGTTTCATCAAAGCGGATGGAAAGCGATACAAGGTCTTTTCTTCCTTCAATAGCTTCCGCGCCGACTATAGTTCCTTTAATGCCGACAGGGTTGTGTACGTCTTCAAAATCGAAGCGGATAATTGCTTCTTTTTCAACAAGGAACTTTGCAAGCCCAAGAATGATAATTTTAGTTCCGGAGAACGAAAGGTCGCGGATTATGCAATGGCGCGGAACGTTCTGTATAAAGACGAGCGTTTCCTCTTTAAGAAGCTGGAGTTTGCGCTTTGAGTCTTCTGAAATGATGATACGCTCTTCTTTTCTGCGGATAGCGTTTATGTTCGCTTCAAGAAGCCGTCCGATTATCTCTATAAGGTCGTCCGGTGGTCTTTGTGTGAAAGAAAGCGTAACAAGAGAAAGGTCAGCGGATGTGGCGTACGGTGCAACACCTGTAACTTTTGTGTTCACGAAGAAACAAAGCGGCTGTCCGTCCGGCTGAATAAAGCAGAAACGAAGGCTGACTGCTGTATTTACTTTTGAAAGCTGTGTATATGCTCCACCTTTTGTACCGACAATAATTTTTGCCGAAAGGAAAGATGTCGAGTTAATAATGCATGGCCATTGTGCTCCTGCGCACTTAACATATATCTGCCGAGGATCCATGCTGAGGGTTTTGATGATTTCTTTTGTGAAAGTAATCTCCCTATCACGGTACATATCGTAATAGTTAGTTATTTGCTGAGCGGTAGCTATACCCATAAAGTAAATGATAGTTGATTTAGAGTGATTCGTCAATCAGATAGTTTCTTGCGTTCAAGGTATATTTGTTCACCTGTCGGAACGAGCCCGGATGTGGTTATACCCGCGCCCTGCAATACAAGAATGTCTTTATCCTGCCGCGATGTAGTATCTTTTTTTGTGATAAAAGTTCCTTTCAGAATTGCGTTATCATCTGGTGAGCGGAACTGAATAATTTCAGTATCAAACGCATACGAAGTTACGAATATGCCTGAGGAATTTCCTTCTCCGCTTTTAGAAGTCCACGTTGAGCCGCTGAAAGTTATAAAATATTCGTCCTGAATAACCCACGGATTTTTCGATTCTGAAAGATATTCGTCCAAAGAAGTGTTTATGCGCTCTTCTGTTTGCTCTTCTATGAGCTTCGTCTGCTTTTTGTAGTTGCCGTTCCAAAGCGAGCTTTCGCTTATGTTCATGCGGAGTTCGTCCGTAACAACAACTTTTATTTCGTTTGTGGCGACGAGCGTTGTGTCTATTTGGCGTGAGACGGCCGATGTGGATTTGTTCTTTGTCGTCATTGAAAGTCCGTACCGGCGCATCCAGTCTGAGTTCCAGCTGTACACTTCCTGCGTTTCGTCCATGAAGCAAATAATTTCTTTTTCTTCCGGATTGAAGAAAATATAACGCTGTCCGTCATCATCCTTTGTTGTTTTGTACCATACGCCGTTCAAAAACTTAGAGAATGTTGATGTTGTGCCATCAAGGATTTTCGCAAGTTCCTGGGTGTTTATCTGATTTCCGGCTATTTTACGCGATGAAATAAGCTCATACGCTCTTTTGTTGGGGTTCCAGTTGTATATACTCTGAATTTGGTCAAGCGAGTTGCTTTCTGGCGCAGGGCTGTATTCCCAAATCTGGAAGCTTTCGCCTGTGGATGTTCCCATCTGGTAAGAGTCTGACCGCTGGCGCGACTGTATGGAGAATGTACCTTCTGAACTTAAGTCGGCAATTTGTATCAGATTGAAAGTTCCGTTATGCTCCAGCGGTTGGTATGCGCAGAGAATCGTCCTGTTGTTGTCGGAAAAGCCTGTGTAGATTATTGAGTTCGTGTGGTTTCCCGTAAGGTCGTTGAAAGAAAGCGAGAACGTACTGAACTTTGTTATTTTTGTTTCTATTTCTGCAGAACGGATGTAAGAGTTTGTGTTCGCGTCGTAAATGCCTATAAGCAGGAATACGTTGTCATGGCCTGTTTTTTTGACGGCGGATATCTGGTCATCCATCTGATCCTGTTTGCTGTGTTTTGCAAGCACGGCCTCGTATGTTTGCAGAAGAGTTTCTCCTGGCATCAGCTGTATGTGCGATATAAAAGCAGTTTCGTCCTGCTGCAATGAGCCTGTGTTGTTGTCGTCGTCTGAAAAGTTGTAATCGGCTGGTACGACGGTCTTTGAATATATTATGTTCTCTGTCTTTTCCTCTTTCGGCTCGGTCGGCTTATTAAAATAGAAAAACGCGAGCGCTCCGGCTACTAAAAGGAAAACGATGATAGTAAGCTTTTTCATGCAACGTATTATAACAAAAAAGTTGGTTAGATTCAATTTACGAATTTTGTTGACGATTTTTTTTCTTGTTATTACTTTTAATTCGTAACTAAGCAAGAGTTTTTGGATTCTGAAAAGAACCCGTGGAGATATAGCAACAATGAAAGACGAGAAAACTACTGAAGAAGAATTAACCGAAGAAACAGTTCCAGAAACTGAGGCAACTGCCGCAGAAGCAGAGCCACAGTCAGAAGCGACTGAAGCTTCGGAAGAAAATACGGCAGAACCAGCGGAAGAGGCTGCCCCGGAGCCCACGCCCGAACAGCAGATTGCAGATTTGCAGAAAGAGAATGCAGAGCTTAAGGATCAGTATCTTCGCAAATGCGCTGATTTTGAGAACTACCGCAAACGGATGTTCCGCGAGAAACAGGAAGCGTTCGACTATGCGAACACGAACTTGCTCACGGATCTTATAGCAGTTCTTGATGATTTTGACCGTGCTCTTGCGGCCGGAACTACTCCGGAAGGTGAGCAGGTTGCAGACTTGAAGCCTGTAGTTGACGGAATCAAAATCATCAACAAACAGATGAGGGGATTGCTTGAGGCAAAGTACAATCTTTCCGTTTACGGAGAGAAAG
>JAEEGK010017870.1_pt1 | contig 15404 bp, 11 predicted proteins | sample 8958771 | NCBI WGS metagenome assembly JAEEGK01 (sample SAMN16246547, study PRJNA631951) | gut metagenome | biome: gut microbiome; feature: rumen; material: SC-attached | host: Bos | place: Iran: Karaj | collected 2018-10 | reverse complement strand
CAATCCCCAATTCATTACTATTAATAATATAATTATTTTAAAATATAATTTAATCCTAAAATTATAAAAATAAATATTAAATATTTAAAAATTATTAATATAAATTTATTATTTATTTTTCAATTGTTCTATTTCTTTATTTTTTTCTTCAATTAGTCTTTTTAATTCATTATTTTGAATTATAGATGCTTTTAATTCTTGTTCTTGACTATCTATTTTCTCTTGTTGGATAGTAATTTGATCTTCCATTTTATCTCTATTTTTATACAAAACATTAATTTCATTCTTTAAATCATTAACATAATTAACATCATCTTTATTGGTAAACGAAAATACATTGAAAGATGTTTTTAATCTAGATTGATTCATTTTTTTTTTCTTTTCTTTAATTATCTCCTTCTTTGCCTCTTCTTCATCATAACCTTCCCCCATATAATTTGATCCTATATTCTTTATGTCATCATTAATATTATTAGAATCTTTTGTATCTTCATTATTTATATATTCTTCTGTTACTTCTGGTATTTCTCCGAAATTACCGAGGGGCATAATAGAGTCCTTCAAACTATGCTCATTCTTTCTCATATAAGGAGATACACTTTTAGTTATACCTTTTTTTGTATTTTGTTGAGTTGGTTCACTGCTGATTATATGCGACTCCATTATATTTATACTGTTTAATTGATTATTATCAAAATTATTCTTATAATTTTCCATTATTTTTGTACTTTGTAATAAATTACTTTGTAAATTTTTATTATCTTTTTCTAATTTTTGTTTTTCTTTGGCTATTTTTTCTTTTTCTGTTGTTAAAGTTTTATTTTTTTTAGTTAAATCATTTATATTTTTTTTTTATTTTTTTATTTTATTTTACTTTTTTTATATCATCTAATATATCTTTTATATATATTCCTCTATTCATTTTAAGTTTTTCTGATGATGCACAATGTATTCCTATTATTTTATATTTTCTTAAAAGTAATATAATTGGAGAACCAGAAGAACCTTTAAAAGTTGTAACATAATGAAATATTTGATTTCCTTCAATTTTAACTAAACAACCTGCATTTATTTTAAGTGGTCCTCCTTTAGGATATTGTGGTAAAGCTATATCTTCTCCATTATATTCTTTAGGATTATTTGAATTTTCATTTTCAATTTCAAAAAAATCTTCAATTTTATCTTCATTTAATATTTGAATACATGTATAATCTAATTCTTCATTAGTAAAACATTTTCTTTTTTTAATTTCAAATTTTTTTAATTCATTTTTATAACGACATTTAATTATTTCACCTTCTTTAATTGAATTTTTATTTAAAATATGATTATTTGTAAAAAGAACTTTTCCTAATAATGGAATATTACAAAAAAATCCTGTTCCATGCAAAGGTTTTCCATTTTCTGATTCTGATATTATTTTACATGTTGCTGTATTAGATTTTTTTAATAAAAATTCTTCTGTTTTTTTATCTAATTCAATTGATTCTCCATAATCTGCTTCAAGTTCATAATCATTTTTTTTCATTGTAATAAAATTTATTTTTATTTTTTTAATATTATTATATTTGTAAATGTAAATTGATAAATTATATTTTCATGCAAATTGGTCATATTTTATGGTTTTTTTATATTTTTTAATAAAATAAAGGTTTATAATAATGAATTCATTATCATTATCATAATTATATTTATTAAAAATGATAAATTTATAATGATTATTTTATTTAAGGAATATAAATGAAATATTGAAATAAAAATATTTTTATTTTTTATAAAAATTTATGCTTTTTATTTATTTTAAATTATTTTTATATATTCACTTTTTATTTATTTTTTATTTTATATTTATTTATAAATGATTTTTTTGTCAAATTTCTTTATATTAAATGATAAAAGATGAAATATTGATATTTATAAAATTTAGTTTTTTATATAATTATTTTGAAATAAAAAATATATTCATGAATATATATTAATAATTATAATATTAACATTAATTATAAAATAAAAAAATATAAAAAAAGAAAATTTAAATATATAAAAAAAATGGGCACAGCACCACTAGGAAATGATAAAGCACAAATAAATTTTTATAAAAAAGAATTGAAAATATTATATAAGAATTTTATATCAATGGATGCAAATAAAAATGGTTTAATAGAACCAGATGAATTTTATGATGTTCCAGAATTAAAAGATAATCCAAATGTTCAAAGAATAATATATGCATTTGATAAAAATGGAGATGGAAAAATAAGTTTTTATGAATTTGTATGGGGTTTAAGTGCATTAACAAGTGATGCTAAATTAGAAGAAAAACAAAAAATTGCTTTTCAAATTTATGATATGAATAATGATGGTTATTTATCAAATGGTGATTTATTTCATTGTTTAAAAATGTTAGTTGGTGATAATTTAACTGATATTCAAATTCAACAATTAAGTGATAGAACACTCATTGCTGCTGATAAAGATTTAGATGGTAAAATTTCTTATGAAGAATTTTGTAATTTTACTAAAGATATTAAAATTCAAGATTTGTTTTCTGTTGACATGTTTGGAAATGCTACTGAAAATTTGAATTTTGATAAATAATGTTTTTATTTTAAATTTTTAGGGTTTAAATATAAAAAAAATTTTTGATTTTTTAATTTTAAATAAATTTAATTGAGTTTTGGTTTTTTATTTTAAGTTTTTATTTTTAATTATTTGTTTTTTGAGATATAAATTATATTTATTTATTTTTTTTTTTTATAATATTATTTCAATTTATTTAATAGGTATTTATATTTGTTTATTTTTTATTTTTCAATAAAGAATTTGAATTTTCTTTTTTAATTAAATATTGATAAAATTATTTAATACAAACAAATCATTAATAGTTAATTTAACTTTATATAAAGCTTTATAATAAATTAAATTAAACTTTTATTTTAAATCATTTATAATTCTTTTTTATATTAGAAAGTTAGATTATGATTTTTTAGATTAAATGACTTTTCTAATTCATTAAATAATTGAAATTTATATTTACTTCTAAAATTTTATTTCATTTTTTTTTATTTTAATAATAGAAAGAAAAAAATAGCAAATTAAAATCCACATAATTAATTTTAAATTAATTATTAAATGTCAGATATTACACCAAATATCCCATCAACTTTAATTAAACAAGAGGAAGAAAAAACAAAAGGAAGAATTTTTGACTATATTCAATTGTCAAATAAATATATTGACATTATTTCAGAAATTTTAGAAGAAATAATAAATGAAAGTGCTGCTTTAATGAATGATAATGAAAATTTTGAAATTAATCCTTTAATCAATGTATTTATATGTAAAAAACCTCCTCGAATTTCAATTAAAAATTATTTAAAAAGATTAATGAAATATTCAAAAGTTGAACCTTCTACTATTATAATTACTTTAATATATATTGATAAAATTTGCGAAAAATCAAATATTCAATTATCTAATTTAAATATTCATAGGTAAAAAAAATTTTTATATTTTTTTAGATTTATTTTATCTTCTTTATTATTAGCTATTAAATATAATGAAGATGATTATTATTCTAATAAATATTATGCAAAAGTTGGTGGTATAAATTTAGAAGAAATAAATACTTTAGAATATAATTTATTAATATTATTAAATTTTGAGGTATTTATTGATGATGAAATATATAATAAATATAAAGAGCAATTAAAAGATTTTGATTATTAGATTGTAAAAATATTGATAAAATTGTTATTAGAAGTATTTTAATGAATATAAATAAAAAAAAGTTTAACATAAAATTATTAATTTAATAATGTAAAACATATTTTTTATTTAACATCATAGATTTTAAAATATTCATCCTGGTTTAAAATATTTATATAATTATAATAAAAAATAAAAATTGATTTAAAACACTTTTTTTACTTTTTTAATTAATAAAAATAAAATTATAAAATATTAATTATAAGCATTATTAATAAAATTATTAATAATTTCTTGAGAAAATAATTGTTCTTGAACTATTCTTCCAATTTCATATCCATCTTCAAAATATATTAAAGTTGGAATAAAATACATTTTTAAATAATAATTATATTTATAAGCATATTTTTTATTTTTATCAATTGGAATATTTATCCATAAAATTTTTTTTTCTGATTTATGATTTAAAAAAATTTCTTTTCCTTTTTTAATTAAAGGATCTGAACGAATACAATCTGTACACCAACTTTTTCCTTTAAAATCTAATGAACCATACATAAAAACAAAAAAGCTTTTTTTATTTTCTATTAATTCACAAATTTTATTTGAAAAATCATTATAACTTAATGTAATTTCATTATTTGAATTTGATAACGAATTATTTTGTGAATATATATTTAAATTATTATAATAAAAATTAATATTTCCATTATTATTATTGTTATTAATTTCATTTAAATAAATTGAATTATAATCAACTAAATTATTTATATTACTTAAATTTCTGAAAAGGTTTTTTTTATTAGTTTTATTGTTTTCAACAGCATGAATGTTTAGAATTTTTCTATTATTAATATCTGGTGATGTTGAATTTTTATGAATTGTTGTATTACTTATATAATTATGATTAGAAGATTCCAAATTATCTTTATTAGTTATATTTAGGTTTTGATTAATGTCTTTAATATTAGTAATTGATAAATGTCTATTTTTAATATTATTTTTATATTTTTCAAGTTTAGGAGTTTGTTTGCAATAAATTTTATTTAAATTTATTATGTTTTGAATATCTTTTACTTTCTTTGAATATTTTTCAAAAAAACTATCCATTGATCTTATTTTATATTCTTTTGTTCTATCTTTAATAACAGTTGATAAATTTTGAATATTATTTAGAAACTTTTTATTACTTTTATTACATGAATAATAATAATTTAATATACTATAATTTTTATTTGAAATTGAAGTTTGGACTCTTTGAGGAGAAAAAAAAATATTATTATGAATATTATATGAATAGTTATTATTAATTTTATTAGGAGATATATTATTTATATTTTTTACACTATAAGAGAAATGTTTTAAAGGAGAATAATTACTTTTTTTTATATTGTTTTCATATAAATGAATAATTTTTAAATTTCCATTTTCATTAATATTAGTTATATGCGATTCTATTACTCCATTCATTTTTTTTGGAATAATTAAATAAATTTACATTCTATAATATAATCATATATAAAATATTAAAAAAAAGATTTATTATTATTTATTTAAAAAACATTAAGTATTTTTATTTTTTGTTTAAATAATCGTAAAATAATTTTTTAAATAATTAAATAAGGTTATATATTATTTTAAAATATCTTATAAATTATAAATATATTCCATATTCTTTAATTAGAAATTACAAAAAATAAAACATTTCAATTTTTTATATAACCATAAAAGTTTAAAAAAGATGAAATGTCAAAGCATTTAGTTTCTAGATAAACATTGAACAAAACACAAGACTGGAGAGAAATCATTATTCTTCTCTTTTCAAATTGACAATTTTGAAAATATAACTTTCGATAATTTTTTATTCAATATTTCCATATAATAATTCAATTTATAAAAAAAATTCATAAAATATACAAAGCTCCAATTTACTAATTTAAATTTATAATAAAAAAAATACATTAATATTATATATAAAGAAAGGAAAAATGTATTAATTATCTTTTAATATTTTATGAAATTATGTGAATTTATATTTCAAAAACAAATAAATTTGATAAACATTGATTAAATTTCCATATAAAATTTATTAAAATTCTTTAAAATAAATTTTAAATAAATTAAAAAAAAAAAAGCAAAATATAGGAATTTTAATTTTTAATTGAAAACTATTAAATGACAAAAACTCTTAAAAAAAATTAACTATTCCCCTAATTTAAACATCATTATCAATAATATCCTTAAGTGCCAAATTACATCTTTGATCATAATTTTCCCTCTCATCATAATTATCAATAGCATATTTAACATCTTCACTATAATCTAAATTTTCTTCATTCAATAAAACTTCATCTTCAACAAATTTAACTGTAACAGAATCTGAAATTAAAGTAGCATGTTGACAATAACCTCCATTAATTTTTTCTTTATCATATCCACTTAAATCACTTTTAATACAATCACATCCAATTCCAAAAAATCCTCTATGATTATTTTTACTTTTTGAATTATATGCATATTTTCCTCCTTCTTTACTTAAAGGAGAACAATATTCAACTAATGAAATATTTTGAGGTAAATTATTTACTTTTTTATCATATAACCATTTTAATCCTGTAAGAAAACTAGACCAATTTGGTACTGTTCCATCACCTCCTCTATATAAAATTTCATCATTGTCAAAAGAATTATTTACATTTGTTGTATCATATATAAATGCTGTTGATGTTGGCATGAAATTTGAATATATAATATATGTGTTTATTGGGGGAATTGGAAGAGTTTGAGTTTTTGATATTTTATTATGATATTCTATTAATTTTGTTGTTCTAGAACGGAATGATGTTATATCTTCAAAGTCATCTTGACTTAATTTTACATTATATTTTTTACTGTATACATTATTATATGTTTCTAGTAATTCATTTAATTTTGGATTGGAAAATGGATATACTGCTTGAGCATAAATATCATTTAAACAACGCATTTTATTTTTTGATGAAATATAATTAAAAAATTTGTTTACTGAAGAGTAAGCATTGTCACATACATTATCATAAAGTAAACTTGTATTATATACCCCACACATTGATTTTAAGGATAATGAATCTATGTTATCAAAATCATTTAATGTATCTTTTAATAACATGAAGGGACATAATAAACTATTGTAGACTTCAGTTCTACATGGTTTATGCCATGTATGCATATTGTTTATGTCTTCATCTCCATCATCACCAATATCTTCTTTTTTAATTTGACAACTTTCTTCTGATAAAATAGGAAGAATATCACCAAAAATTTTTCTATAAGTTGGTGTTAATTCATCAATTTTTTTTTGAGCACAATTCGTATCACCACATATTTTTTCTTCTTCAATTAATTCATTTAAAGCTTTGATAAAATCTTTATATTCTGGTTTATTAGCTAATTTAGCAATAGCAGGTAAAGGTCTTAATTCAATTAAAGTAGGAATAGTATTATAAGCAATACTTTGACCAAAAGGATCTAAAGCAACTTTCAAAACATCATATCCAACAACATTAATAGTAGTATCAAAATCATGAGAACCATATAAGAAAACATCTAATAATTTAGAAGCACCTGAAAAAGGTGGTGCCATAGCAACAAAAGTTTTAATCTTACTTCTCAATTCAGGATTAATAGTAATTAATTGATTTAAAGTAGCAATAGTTCCAAAAGAATGTGCTAAAATAACAACTTTTTTTCCAGTATTTTCATATAATTGATTAATTTGATATTCAAAAGCTTTAGTAACGAAAGTATTAGTAGAAACAAATCTTCTATAATCAGTAGGAATTGCACCATAAGAGAATCCTTCACGATAACCCATTTTATGATATCTCTTAATCATAGCATAAAAGACTCCAGCACTTCCACTCATAGAATTAACTAAAGCTTCAGGTAACCATTTTCCAGTATAAAGTACATTTTGAACTGCTTTTAATCCACATTTAGCATCAGAGACAGTATTTGTTGTACCACCAAAATAAGAAACTTTAACTGCTTCATTATAATAACAAATATTATCAGGACATTCACTTTTTTTATTAAAAAATTTCATAAAGTAACCAAAACAAGCAGAATATTTATTATTAACTAAATCTTCTCTTACAGTAAAAGGTGAATCAAATAAAGCAGGAAATAGAACATGTTCTTCATATTCACTTTCTTCATTAGCACACATATTTTCACCACAAAATAATCTCATAGTTAAAAATTGATAAAATGAATTTTCTTTAAATTTTTTACAATTAATAGTAAGCATTAATCTAGTAGCATAAATTCCAGGAAGAAATAAAATTGGATTACATTTTCCTAAAATAAAACGTAAATTAACATCTGGAGTTCCTGAAAATGGAATATCATATTTTTCTTTTAATATTTTTATTGCTTCATCTTTACTAACGAGACACTCATCTGTATTGAATACACTATCCATTTTTTCATATTTTGGATCTGTGTAATCGTCGAAAGGATCATCTGAGTCTGTTGTGTTTCTAGGAGCGTTTGGATCTATTTTTAAATTGGGACCTCCGAAAAAATTTGAGGATGTTGATTTGTTTGTTACTTTTGGGTTTTTGGATAGTTTTTTTTTTAATAAGTTTAGTTTGACATTATCTTGAAAGAAAATATTCTTTGAAAATGAGATTAGGATTAGTGACAATAATAAGAGAAGTTGGAGATTTTTTGAATTCATTTTTTTTATATGTGATTTGTTTTTATTTTCTAGATGTTATTATTAGAAAAAAATTATTTTTTATTTGGTATGATGTATTTTTTGTTTTTAATAAAAAAAAATTTTTTTTAAATTAAAATTGTGTTTTATAAAAATATATATAACAATGTAATTGTTATATTAAGTTTTAAAATCATTCTTTTCTAATTCTTTCTTTATAAAATATTATAATTTATCACACTTTTTTCAAAAAATTTATAATATCAAAAATAAAAAAAAGAAAAAATAAATTATTATTATTGAATAAATTTAAATCAAAGCATTGTAGTATAATATAAAGTATTAAATTTATATAAAATATATTTGATTTTTGTTTATAAATTATAAAAAAAAAAAATCTAATAGCGCCTAATTCATTTTTGAATTTTGATAGATTTATTTAGATAAAATTAACATTTTATTTATATTAAGATATTTTAATTCCAAATAAAATTTTAAATTTTTAATGTAAAATCCTATAAAATAAATGAAAATAATTAAAGAAATTTAAGAAAAAATTTTAAGCATTTATATTACATTTCTTAACCTTATTAAACTTTTTAGTAAGATTATATTTTTTAAACAATTATAAACTATAATAAATTAAAAAACAATATAGAATAAAAAAACAAAGATAATTATTTTATTTTAATGGGTATTAATGAAACAAAACTTCCATCTTATTTATATAATCCAAATGATGAAAAACATTTAAAATCAAACTCATTAAAAATAAATAAACACGAACAGAAATATATTCAAACAAAAATTCAAAGACAAGAAAGTGATACAAATACACATAAACATAATATAGAAAAATATCTTGAAAAAATATCAGATAATGAAACAGAAATAACAAATATTAAAATAGATGGTCCATCAATTTCAAAAAAAAAAGTAATAATAACCCAAAATACAAATGAAAATTCTTTTATGAATGATAATCTCCTAAATAATAATATTGATAATCAAAATAATGAAATTTCAAAAAGTAATTCTACTTCAGATTTAAGTCAAAATGATTCAACATCTCAACAAAGTAATGATAACATTTCAGAAGAAGAAAATTATTCAAATTCTCAAAAAAATACATCATCAATTAATTTTAATTCACAATCAGATATTAATTTAGATATGAAAAATGTATTTTTTGATAGGAAAATTAGAAAAAACAATACAGTAAAAATGGAAAGTAGAATAGATATATCATCAAATGAATATAAATTAAATTCAAATAATTTTGAAAATATAAATAATAACAATAATAATATATATCAAAATGATTATGAATTGAATTTTTATAGAAACGGAGAAGAAATAAGAAATTCATATATGAGTAAATTAATATGTAAAAAAGTATGGACCCCATCAATTAAAGGAAAAACACATAATACTTTAATTTTATTTGATTGGGATGATACATTATTATGTACAACATTTTTAACTAAAAATGGAGTTTATGATGAAAATTTAATATTAACTGATAAAGAAAAAGAAAAAGTTGCAAAATTAGAATTTTCTGTATTAAGATTATTAAATTTAGCAATTGAAAAAGGAAATGTTTTTATTATTACAAATGCAGGACAAGGTTGGGTTGAATATTCTGCTGAAAAATATTATCCAAGTGTTTTTAAAGTTTTAAAAAAAATAAAAATTATTAGTGCAAGAGGTGAATATGAAAGACAATATCCAAATGATTCTAGAATGTGGAAAATTCAAGCCTTTTTAAATATGCAAAAAGAATTTAATTCTAATTTAGTTACTAATATTATTTGCTTAGGAGATTCTTTTATTGAAATTGAAGCTGGACATATTTTAGCTTCTAAATTTAATCAAGCTTTTATTAAAACTGTTAAATTTAGAGAAAGTCCTAAACCTGAAGAATTAAATAAACAATTAACTTTAGTTGCTGATCAATTTGATAGTATTTATAAAAGTATTAAAAACTTAACAATTAGAGTTGAGAAAAAGAAAAAATAATTTTTTTTTTTTACTTTTGTATATTTTTCAATCGGAATAGAAAACATTAATTATTATAAATATATAATTCCAAGAAATATTCTTTTTATAATAAAGAACTTATTAAAATATATAAAATAACAACTTATATTTAAAAATTATAATTTTTTTTAATATAAAACAAAAAACTAAATAAATAAGAAATTACATATTTAAAATAAAACCATATCAAAAAAAAATTTTTAAAAACCCAAAAAGTAAAAAAAATAAATAAAATAAATAAAAATTAAGTATCTTGTCCCATAAATTTTCCAGAATCAGGTTTAATATCAGGACTAATAATTTCAATTTTAACAATTTTTTCAAATTCCTGTATCATCATATTACAATTATCCCCAAATCTAATAATAGAATAATTAATATCTTTATTTCTCATTTCAATTAATATATCTTCATGATCAAATCCATTAGGACAACCAGAATATAAATCATCATCACCATTATAAAACAATTTCCCATGAGGAGGACTATCTAAAATATGATAAATAAACTTATAACTTTTATCTCTCCAATTAATATTATAAACACTATCATTTAAACCATCTAAAACAGCTTCAGGAATATCTTTTCCTCCATTAACTCTAACACTCATTAAAATATCAGTAAATTCTTTAAAATCAGTAGTTAAATTAGAAAAAATTTGACTAACATAAGTTTTTTGAACTTGATCATGATCTTTATAACAAACTAAACCAACTTTTAAAACATCAATTTCATCTAATAAATATTGAGTTAAGCATTTTTGTGCATCCCATAAAATTTTTCTAATTAATCTTTTTATTCCTTTCATATAAGGATTCATTGAACCAGTTGTATCTAATAAAAATACTATATCAACTGCTTTTAATTCTTGAATATATGGTAATTCACTATCAAATATTACTACTGGAGTTGGGTCTGTTTCTGGATCATAGTTTGGATCCTTTAAATCATCATCTCCTTCTACTGCTAATTGATGCTGTACTTGCTCTTTGTTTAATAACATTGATCCTTTTTGATGCATTGGTCTTTTCTCTTTTTGAGGCTTGTTTGATGCTGTTTCTAATTGCTTACTTTGTCCTGAATGTAATGCCATGTTTTTTATTTTTGATTTCATTTTTCTCTTTTTTGGTTAGGGAGTTTTTATTTTATTTTTTTTAGTTTTATTTTTATTTTTATTTTTATTTTATTTTTATTTTTATTTTTTATTTTTAAGTTTTTTTTGTTGGTATTTTTATAGGTTTTTATATTAGGAATTTAAGAGTGTGATAAATTTATTTTTGTTGTTTTTAAGATTTTATATTTTTGATTTTTATAATTTTTTATTTTTAATTATTGAAGAGAATAAACTATATACTAAATTTTTAAATAGTTTAGTCTATTTTTTTGTTAAATTAAAAAAGTTTTAAAGATATTTTTTAAGTCTTTTGAATCTAATATATATGAATGATAATCATTATATTCTCAAAGCTTTTTTAAAAAAATGGCGAATTAATAAATAATTTAATTTAAATTATTGTGTAAAAATTATAAAAAAATAATTTTGATTTTCTTTACAAACACAAAACCATATTTTTTCCTTCACTTATTATTTATTTTGTTAAAGCTCAAAATAAATTAAGAAGATTTTAGTAAAAATTTTATTAATTATATATAACTTTACATTAAAAAATCACTTTTTTGCTTTATATATCACTATAGAACTTTTATATATTGAATATTTATTCTATTATAAAAACACATTTTTTTATCATTTTCATTATATATTATAATACAATGTTATTACTTCATAACATATAAATTCAAATTATAATAAAAAGTAAAAACTTTTCTAAACATAGTAAATCATAAATTTTTATATTATCCCTTAAAAATATTTTCAAAATTGGTTGAGGAATTGTCCAATCAAAACATAATTAAACATTTTTTAATCCATATCTCAATTATTAAAGAAATATAAGCCTAAAAAAAAAATTAAAAAAAACAAAAAATTACATGGCAAAGGGAAAAAAGAAGGATAAGAAAGCAAAAAAAAAAGATAAAAATGCACCAAAAAAAGCAATTTCAGCATTTTTCTTTTATAATAAAGAAAGAAGACCAATTTTAAAGAAAGAACAACCAAATTTGGATAATAAAGAAATAATTAAGACAATGAGTAATGAATGGAATGCATTAAGTGAAGATAAGAAAAAACCTTATGTTGCAAAAGCTGAAGCTGATAAGAAAAGATATGCAAAAGAAAAAGAAGAATATGATAAAACACATAAAGTCGAAAAAAAAAGTACAAAAAAAACAGAACAAAAAGGTAAAAAAGGAAAGAAAGAATCTGAAGAAGAAGAAGAGGGAGATGATGAATAAATAATTTTTTATAATATGATATGAAATAATATTTTTTTTAAATATGTTTTTTTATTAGGAATTAGAAATAAAGAGGAATATTATCAATAAAAATTATTATTAAAAACTTATATTCTTTATATTTTTTATTTGATATAAAATTTACATTATTAATCAAAATTTATTATTTATATTTTATTATTCTATTTAATTCATTTTAATTTTTATCTTTTTAGGATAATATTTCTTTTTGAATATAAAGTGCTTTTAATTTTATTTTTAAATAAGATTTTTTATATATTTCTTACAATAAAATTTTAAATATTATTTTAAAATATTTATAATTTTATTATTATTTTAATTTTTTTATATAATAATTGGACTAAAAAATAAATCATTAATCAATTTTCTCTTCTATTAATTTTTTTTTCTTCAAGAATTTATATAAAAAATAAATAACTAATGCTATTATAAAAATAAATAACCATAAAATTTTTAATATATGTTTTCTATTTTCCTCATGTATTATATGAAGTTCATTATGATTCAAAGTAAATTCAATTTTTTTATTTTCTTTATCAAAAAATCTAATTTTTGTAATTTCAACACTACTTCTAAATTGATTTTTATTAATTGCTCCTATACTAAAATATAAGGGATTTATAAATGATTCATTATCACCTTTAAAATCATTTAAACAAGCAGAAAATAAACTTAAAGAAGAATTAAAATAAAAATCCATATTTGAATTTTTTATTCTTATTGTAATTCTTTTGTAATTATCTAAAAAATTAATAGTACTACAATAAGTTTTCTTTTCTTTCATATCTTTATTATTAATGAATAATAATTCATCAAAAGTTATTTCAAAAATTGTTTTATTGGTTATAATTGGGTAAAAATAAGTAATAGATTCTGAATGATTTTTATAAATTACAAATCCATTCCCTTTTTGTTTTACTTTATTATAAAACCAAATATAAAATATTGTTCCATATTCACTTATATTTTCAGGAGTAAGTTTGAAATTTAATTGAATTTCAAAATCAGTTGAATTAATTGGATTTTTTAATTCTAATACACCTTTATCATCTTTTTGTTTAATATCTATTAACATTATATTATTTCCTATATATGAATTTGGAGTTAATGTATAATATTTCTTCAATTTACCTATTTTATCTTCTTTTTTATTTTTAAAATTGAATGAAATATCATCTATTAATCTATAATATTGAGGATTTGATTGAATTAAAAATATTAAAATAAAGAAAATGAAGAAATACAATTGCATATATTAATAAACTTTTAATTAATTTAGAAAAATATTTAATATATTTTACATTATTTAAAAACTTTATATTAAATAAAAATATTAATTAATCATTTTTTTCATTTTTAACCTCATTTAATTTAGATAATACTTCAATATTTTTTTGTTCATTTTGATTTTCCATATTTAGATTGGAAATTCCTAAATTATTATTATTACCAGCAGTATTGGTTTCATTATTATTTTCATTATTATTAAAATAAGTAGTAACTTTTAAATTTTCTTCAATTTTATAATCAGCTCTTTCTTGAGTTAAATCAATTTTTCCTTTACCTCTTCTTCTACAAAAAATATTATAAAAATTTCTATAACATCCTTGATTAAATGGATTAAATTGAAGAGGAGTATCGAATTTTTTTTTATAATGTTCATAAAAAGTTGTACCAGTAAATAATAATTTTGTATGAACAAGAAATAATTTAAATAAAAAAAAAATTAATATCATTATATTTATAAAAATAGCAAATGATAATAAAACAACAACATAAACATTATTACTAGATTTACTTTTTTTTCCTTTATATTGAATAATAATAAAACTAACACTAGATAAAATTTGAAGAAAAGTATTTAAAGTAATTAAAAAAATTAAACAATAAAAATACCTATAATTTTTTTTTCCTACACAATTTCCCATCCAAAGACAATGATGATCAAATCTTTCAACACAATTATCACATTCTGCACAATGACTAGTTCTTGGAGGTCTAAAATGAAAACATGTATAACAATAATTAAGAGTTACAATATATCCATTTTTATTTAATTTAATTTGAGTTTTTTTATTATCATATAAAGCTAATTCATTATTTCTTTCTACTATTCCAGGTTCTGTTAATCCTCCCAATAATAACAAAACTATACTTATAATATATATTAATAATGTTATTATTAACATTACTATTGATGATTTATATGTTATTAATTTTATCATTACTGATATAAAAAGTATTTCTGGTGTTGTTAATATTATGAAACTATATACCATATGATAATATTTTTCTCCAGCTATTAATTTACCATTACAAAATATTTTATTGTTTCCTATTCTTTCATTTAATATCATTTGAGTTGTTGTTGTGGACTGAATTAATTTTGGATTATTTGTTTTTTGCATTATTTTTTTTTATTTATTTTAAAAAATTATTTTTATTCATAAATTTTTAAATTATTTTTTTTGTATTTAAAAATATACTAGAGAAAATAAGTAAGTATATATTTATATATATATAAATAAAAATAATGGGGGATTGGGGATTGGGGATTGGGGATTGGGGATTGGGGATTGGG
>JAEEGK010017869.1_pt1 | contig 15404 bp, 17 predicted proteins | sample 8958771 | NCBI WGS metagenome assembly JAEEGK01 (sample SAMN16246547, study PRJNA631951) | gut metagenome | biome: gut microbiome; feature: rumen; material: SC-attached | host: Bos | place: Iran: Karaj | collected 2018-10 | reverse complement strand
CTATCAGCTCGTCCACGTCCTTAGAACGGGAAGGGGCGTGCACGATGACACTGATGTCATCGGCCTCCTTGTCCTGGATGAAGTCGACACGCATGGGAACGGTCGGAGATGACCTATTCAGCCTAAGAAGGTTTAGAACATCGGGACTAACCTCATGGTAGAGTCGATATATCCGTAAACCGATGTCTTCCCGATGTCCTACAGGATCCCCAAAGACGATGATATCGCAAAAGCGATAGAGAACTGTCTGAGCCGTTCTCCCAGAGTCCGTTCCCAGAACGTCCTCAACGAGCTGGTCCTTACGGAACTCATGTGTGTCGACGAGACATTCCGCGTCAGCGGGGAGAGGATACGCAAGGTGGGGATCGAGAGAGGACTTTTCGATCTCGAGATAAGATATGCCCACAAGAACGGTTCCGTCCCATATCAGGTCTGCCCGGTGTGCAGAGGGAAGCTGGAATCCGTGAAGAACAGGACATTGGATTGGAAGACGGTGGAGATCTCCAGGGACTGCAAGAAATGCGGATACTCAGCGAAGAGCGATGCATCCAGGCCCGCAAGGTACATCATCACCAGGAAGGATTGAGATGGACCGTGCAGAGAAACTACTGAAGGCGGAGCAGCTGCTCAACGAGGCCGCCGACCTCATGGACGAGGCTCTGAAGATGTCCGGAATGGAATCCCGTTCCGGGAACGACTCGGAGACCATCAGGAGGATTGCTTCCGACAGGGATTATGCCGGAAGCCTCCACAACATCGCCATGGATATCCAATACCTGTCCGAGGAACAGCCCGTCTGGACACAGCCCCTGACCTCGCCGAAGAATCAGTTCGAACTCTCTGGGAAGAAGAACTGATCCTGGTCATCGTCCTCATAGATCTCCACCATCTGTTCGGTATCGCTGACCAGCATAAGCTTGACGAAGTATCCTTCCCTGCCGTACAGATAGACGAACCTTCCGATGTCCTCATCCACATACTGAACGGAACGTATCTCGAAACCAGAACCGTAGGAGAGTGCGGTGTCTTCGCGGTTCAATGACACGCGGATGAAATCCTCGCCCCTCCATATCCTGCTGGTGCATTGGAACGTCTTCTTACCGTCCACTATCTCCGACTTCCCCTCGGATTCCACAGGACCGTCCTCATAGCTCGTCCAGCTCGTTCTGGTCTGGCCCAACATCTCCGAGAGCGACGACTCGGTTATGTAGATCGTGGAACGCGATATCGCCACAGCTTCCAGGGCACCGACGCCGGTCCTCATCAGGACGTTTATCGAATCCTCCCTCACCGCCGGCTGCTGGAGGAAATAGACGAATACGCAGCAGAACACTATGGCCGCGATATCCTCAAGACATCCGTCGAACACATTGTCCCATGATTTCGTCATATACAGAACGAACAGGATGTTGGCGACACAATTCACGATGTGCACGATGACCAGGACCATGATCCTCCAGGCGTTGTGACGGTTGCCGACGTAGTACGAGATGGAACTCAGAATCAATATGAAACAGAATGCTGCGACCGGGATCGTGTAGGTAAGCGGACGGTCGTTGATAGTATACAGCATCCTCACGAAGATGCACAGCGCCAGCGATATGCCGGTTATGAGTACCGCATTGCTGGCCGGCTTGTTCGAAAGAAGGATCACGAGGGCGCCCGACACTATGAGGATCGGGTAGGCGTTGAAGTCGACATGACCTCCCAAATCCATGATCATCTTGGTCAGGGTCACCAGACCTACGACGATCATCACCACTCCGAGAGCGACCATGACTGCCCTGGAATAGAGATTCAAACCCTTGTTGGCCTGATACACCTTCCATGTCTCGGAGACCTTCATGTCAATCCCTCACCCATATTGTGGCATTGGTGCCGTCCTTTCCCACCAGAGTCAGCTTCCTGTCCGTCAGTCTGATGCCGTCCACTGCGAACCTGTTAGCGAAAAGAATGCTCCCGGGTGAATCATGGACCGTGAAGAACAGCCTGTCGTCCCCGTACCATTTCTGCACGATGACGTAAGTGACCGTGCTGAATCCCTCGATGACGAAACGCATCTCCGCTTCCACAGGCTCCCCGGTACCAGGTTTCCATAGGGGAGAGCTGCGGTCCACCAAAGCCCTCGCGACCTCATGCGTAACGGCCGAACCGCGGTCATATTGGTATTCGTTGCGGAACGCCTCCAATGACCTGGAGTACCTAGCGTTCCTCGTAGAGTTCCTTATCAGATCCACGTCCATGAGTCCCGCTATGCACAGGTACATCCCGATGAGACATATCAGGTAAGCATAGTAGAGGCCCGCCTCACCTACCATAGGGGGAGCCGAGAAGAACTCCAGGACTATGAACTCGTATATGGCCATGAGTATCGAGGTCATCATCATCGAGTTGCGCCTGATGACCTTCCCGAACGTGAACGATATGCCGGTCACCATCAGATTGATGGCCAGACCCATGAAGTACAGGTCGAATAGGACGGTGTATGTGTTGTTGTCCCAAGAGAAGCCCATGAGTTTGACATAGAATCTCTGGATGGCGAGCATCAGAGCGAACAGCCCTACCAATCTGAAGACGTCGATCTTCTTCGTGAAGATGGTCAGCACCGACATGATGGTTGTGATGGCGAAGGCCACGATGATGAGGTCTCCACCGAACATATCTGAATCCAGCTGGAGGAAGATGCACGCGACCGAATAGACCAGCATGAACAGGGCCATGGCTATGACCAATACCTTCGTAGAATGGATACTGAGCTTCCGGATGAACTCGGTAAGACCGTAGGTATCAATCATGCTCTAAGAAATATAGAAAACATAGAAAAAAACTGCCATAGGTCACATCAGGGCATAAGTTATATGATGAAAGATGCCAATCGGGTGTCGAAGGGTCTCCGATGAAGATTTGGGAATTCGCGAAGGTAAGTGGCTCGTCCATAAAGGTTGACAACTGGATATCCGATACGATCGGTATCGTAGACGGGGGTTGCGTGTACAGCACCCTCTTCAAGCATCCTGCTCAAGGACCCAAGGATTACGAGATCATGCTCTCGATGTTCCCCCAGGAGAACTACCGTACCCTCACGCACATCACGATGTACATGGACGACGTTCCCGGATCCAGTGCACAGGCCGCCCATTTCCTCGCCGAGAAGGAGATCAACATCCTGAACTCCGTCTCACTGAACGGCATTTCCGACACAGTCATCGTGTGGAAACTCATGGCGGATATGAACTTCGCCGGAGAAGGGGAGCTCATACTCGAGCAGTTCAGGGCATTGAAGGCGGCGAACGACCCCTCTGTATCGAAGATCAAGAGGATCGAGCTGAAGCCCGCGGATATAGGAAGGCTGTTCAAGGGAAAGGTGGAAGAGACCGGAAAGGAAGAGATCAGGCGCGGATACCCCATCACCATCGAGAACGGATGCTTCGACATCGGAAAGGTATACGGAGACCTCCTGCCCAACATCGACGGAAAGAATGTACTGATCACCATGGACGCGGACTCGTGGATCTGCTCCATCACGCTTTTCAAAGAGGAGACCAAGCTCGTGAAGGTCGGTCTCGAGATCCCCGACTGCCCCGGAAGCATCACGGACTCCCTCGGAGTGCTGGCCGACTGGAACGTCAACCTCATCTCAGTGTTCAGCAAGGTCAAGATCTGCTACGAGACCATGAGTCTCGAACTTGTGATGGACGTCGGCAAGAGCAACAAGACGATCCCGGAGATCAAGGAGCTCCTGCCGAAGGAGCTGGAAAAGCTCAACGGCATTTTCACTCTCAAAGAGTTCACAGAACTCGTGTGATACGATGCGTCTCCCCAAGACCTCCCGTACCTATGCGGCGGAGATCGAAGAACTCATAGTCGGCAGGGGAGACTATGTCATTGGCGGTGCGAGAAGCCCCGCCTTCCTGGACCTGGACAATGCGCGGCACAGAAGGCCGGTCATCTACGGAGAGGTGCTGGATACACTGGAAGGCTACCCGGAATCCGCAGCATCCATGTTCTCGGGACGCCAGACCGATCCCGAGGAATGGGCGGTCATGTGGAAGGAACTGGGTGCCGACGGCGTCTGCCTCAGATTAGGGAACAATGGAACGCCCGAGATGGTTAAGAGGATCGTGGACAGGACAAGGCTCCCCGTCATGATTTGCGGGGACTCCAAACTTCTGAGGGAAGCGGCCACACTGGTGGACGATTCGGTGATGATAATAGGATGCAGGGACAGAGAACAGAGCCTCGAACTGGCCGACTGCCCTAACCGCCACATCATAGTCGCCAAATGCGACGGAACATCGCCCCAGGAGCTATGCAGAGAGATGGCCTCCAAAGGCGCTGAGAGGATCATGGTGGACCTCGGCAATGGTATCATGGGGCCTGCCCTGAAGCGTCTTCGCGACAGAATAAGCGCCTACAGATTGGATGGACTGAACGGCCAGAAGGATTCGAACCGCAACATAATCTGCGATGTCACTTCCTCCTGGGATGTCCACGGCGAGGATGTGACTGCGAGGATGGCATCGATGCACGAGGCAACGGTCGCCCTGGCGGTGATGATGTCCGGAGCCGACATGGTGGTCATGAAAGGTCCTGGAGCGGCAGACATGGCCCGCGTATACGGAGAGGAGTTGGCAGATCTATGATGGCCCTCACTATCTCCGACATGACCGATGCCAACACGGCATGCAAGAGGATCGCAGAGCTCACTAAAAGGAACAGATCATCCAGGATCCCGGATGCGATCTGCATACGCAACGACAGCTTCGCTTCAGAACCGTTCTCATCGCTCGTCCAGCTGGTGGGTGAATTGTGGGATGGGAACATAATCATCGAATCGGACTATCCTGCGAACATTTCGAAGGCCTTGGTCCACGTCATGGACAGAAGGCCCATCGTAATCGGGGCCAATCAGGCGAATCTTGAGCAATTCGCGCTCATATCGAAGACCTTCAGTTGTCCTCTCTGCCTCAGCAGCGATAGTCTGGAAGGCCTTCTTGAACTGGCAGAACAAGCAGAGAAAATGGGGCTGGAGGACCTCATACTCGATCCCGTCCTGAGGAACATGAAGCAGTGCCTGGAGGTCTGCACAGACCTTAAGAGGCTGCAGGAGAAAGCCCCGATGGCCAGACATCCGATAGCGGTCAGGACCTGGTCCGGAGAGTATGCCATGACCATGGCGCTCGTATCGTTCCTTGTAGGCGATGCGATAGTCATAGCCGACGACCTGGATGCCGACAGCTGTGAGACGATAGGTGCGCTCATTAGATCCATAAGGTGAGTCCATGCCCATCACCGGTTTCACCAGGATAGATACGGTCACTGTCAAGGACTAGTTCATGTCAGTGATCCATGTTTCGGATGGCGCGGAATCCGATATCGATAGTATAATATCAATATTGGAGAGCGACAAGGGATCGATAGATTATCTCGGCGTCTCATCCGATACCGATCCGCTTGCATTCCCCGACCTGTACAAGATGATAAAACAGGTCAGACCGCGCGGTCTCAAGGTCCTGATCATCACCGATGGCCGGGACCCCGGCAATCTGGACGACCTGATAGGAGCGGGATATACACATACAGTAGACCTGCTCGTCGGCAAGGAGATCACGGATGCTCAGAGAAAGTGCATCTCCATACTGAACGACAACGGATGCAAGTATGCCGTCACAGTGAATGCGTGGGAGCACGATGAGGATTCCATATCCGCCATCGCGGAGGAATGCGAAGGGTGCTGCATGTTCCTCTTCAGACAGGATAGGCTCAAACCTCTGAGCAGGAACGAGATGTCCCCTCTTACAGCTGCAGCGAAACGCTGCACATGGAATGTCAAGACGATATGATCACTTGACGAACTTTTCCAGCCTGGCATCGAATGCGGGCTTCAGGCTGCGGCTGCTCTCGTTGATGAACTTCTGGGGCACGTCAACCTCGTTCTTGAAGCGCTCGATGAGCTTGGGGTCCTTGGTGAACAGACCTGCGGACTGCCCGCACTCGCTGTCCTCGATCTCCTGGAAGAATGCATCGACGGAATCGACCACGACGATGTTCAGGATGGGCAGGGCGGTATCGATGTAATTGAGGTCATCCTCCTTGTCAAGACCGGTGATCGCTATGGGTGCGACATAGTTCTCGGGAAGATCCTTTGGAACGGGCATGCCCTTGGCGATGGTGAACGGCATGTACTGAAGCGCAAGGTCCTTGAACCTCTTGGCCTCCGCATCGTTGATGAGAGGTCCGACATGGGTCGTATCGTTGACGGGATCGTCGGTCTTCAGATCCTTCATGTACTCGGCGAGGAGCTCGGTGAACTTGGTATGGTCCTCGCGAGTGATGATGACCTTCGAACATGCGAATATGCTCTGTCCGCTGTATGCGAATGCGGAATCCATGATGTTCTTCACAGTGGCCTTCATGTCCGACGGCCTGTACACTATGACCGGATTCATTCCCTTGAGCTCGTTGACGAACGACAAATCGTCATCGATCTGCATGAACATCAGATCCTCGAGCCTGTCCCCTCCTCCGGTGGCTACGACTCCGGCGATGCGTGTGTCATCGACTAACTCGGACGTCGTGTACTCCTTCCTGTCGACGATGAGATTCAGCACTCCGTCGGGAAGCTGGTATTTCTCCATCAGGTTGTAGAATAGATGGATCGGCATGGGGCAGAACTTCGAAGGGTTCATCACAACTGCGTTTCCGGCTATCATGGCCGCTACCGCGAACGCTACCGGGGATGCGAACGGCGAGTTGGGAGAACTTATGACCGCCCAAACACCCATGGGCTTCCTCTTTCCGATCTCCGTTGCCTCTTTCAGGATCCTCTCGATTGCTTCGATCGCCGAATCGACCTCTTTCAAGGCATCCTGGCGGATCATTCCGCAGCTCACCGTTATCGCTGCCGCGTAATGCATCCTCCTGGCCTTTAGGACACCTGGGATGGACTGGAAGTATCTGGCCCTCTCCTCTATGGCAATCTTTCCCCAAGATTCGGCTGCTTTTACCGCTGCTCCGACCGCTTCCTCCATCGTGCCTTCCTCGGGCTCCTGGAAGATACCGTACTCGATCGTGGGATCGATTGGGCTGCATATCTTGAACTCACGGCCGGAAGCGACCTTGAGTCCCCCGAAATAGTTGGGGTAATCCTTCTTCTCGGCACTGAGGATAACCATTACCTCAGTCTCATACTGCCTGCCTTCCTCGGTGGTCTGGAAATCGGGAACGTCTGCCATAATGGATGTACATGTCTATCACTTGGATAAAACTATGCAGTACATGGCAAACAAAGCAACTGTGTCCACTCTTTTTTCGGCCGTTCACGAATTGGAGGAGTAATAGGACGAAATGGACATAGTTTACTATGTAGGAAAATGTGTCCACTAACTGATTGGAGTTTGTTGAAGAATTCTGTGAAATTGTACAAAAATATACATTGATAGTCGATGGATCATAAGAAAATGGTGGACCCGGCCGGAATTGAACCGGCGGCCTTCGCCTTGTAAGGGCGACGTCATAACCCCTAGACCACGAGTCCGATATGTCACTGGAATAGGTTGCCGTATTTAATTATTGATAATTGGAGGGAGGCCGCGGGCGGGAAATGGTAAAGGAAAGGAGGAATAAACCGCCCGCGACTTCATTACAACCGTCCATCTTGATGGAGACATGATGGATGGATGTATAATCCTAGTAAACACTATGATGTATATATAATAAACTGATTTGTATCTAAAATAATGTACATATGTGTGCATTAAACATTGTAGAATGGATGTAAAGAAGCTCGAAAACAAGGTAGGAAACGCGGGCGGGGAGTGGTGAAAGTAGGAGGAATAACCGCCCGCGATCTTGCATCCTCATGCTTTTTTGGCCCATCACAGCCACATGGATGGATGCTTAATCCCACGTACTAATTGCTGATATTTAATAGCAACTACAACACGAGCATAATAATGAACAAATGTGTACAAAACGAGTTGATTGATGGGATAAGATGGTGGACCCGGCCGGATTTGAACCGGCGACCTCCGCCGTGTGAAGGCGACGTCATAACCCCTAGACCACGAGTCCGCAATCCTCCTAATGAACAAATGGTATAAAAATCGCTGGGACGACATTCTTCTGATAGCTTATCCATAAATACGCTGAGTTGGATGTTAATTCGATGAACAGCATCCCTGGTTGGGTCAAGGCAACAGTATTGATCTGCCTCTGCGTGGCAGCCGGCTTCGTTATTCTATCCGCCATAGATGATGCAAACAAGGACGATCCAACACCTGAGACGATGACTCTCGTGATCATACGTCACGGGGAGAGCGAATGGAACAGTCTGAACCTTTTCACAGGCTGGACGGATGTGGACCTCTCCGAGAAGGGAAGAGCGGAAGCTGAGTTGGCCGGCAAAATGTTGAAGGAAGAGGGATTCGACTTCGATGTCTGTTACACATCGTATCTGAAACGCGCCATCCACACTCTCGACATCGTTCTGGACGAGATGGATCTCGAGTGGCTCCCCGTTACCAAAGCATGGCAGCTCAATGAGAGGCATTACGGCGCCCTGCAGGGGCTCAACAAGAAGGAGACTGCGGAGAAATACGGCGAGGAGCAGGTCAAGATATGGCGCAGATCCTACGATGTTCCGCCGCCGGCACTGGATCCCGACGACGATAGGAACCCCGCCAAGCAGGAACAGTACAAGGATGTCCCCGCGGAGAACCTCCCACTGACGGAGTGTCTGAAGGACACCGTTGCCAGAGTCGTCCCCTACTTCGACGACGTCATCAAACCAAGGATGCTGGCGGGCGACAAGGTCATCATCGTCGCACACGGAAACTCACTGCGTGCCCTGGTGAAGTACCTGGAAGACATATCTGACAAGGATATACCCGAGGTGGAGATCCCTAACGGAATACCTCTGGTGTACGAGTTGGACAGGGATTTCAACGTCATTTCGAAGAGATATCTCGGCGACCAGAATGCACTGACTTAATCACAGATACCCTTCCAAAACGGCAGATTCTCGGACTGGACGACATCTTTATTAGTCGAACTCATGATGACGATGGCGTTGCGATAGTGGTCCAACGGCTATGATCGGTGCTTCCCAAGCACCTGACCCGGGTTCGACTCCCGGCTATCGCACTCATACCCTTTTTTTAACTGTTAAGCATATGGTCGTCCTATGACAGTCCTGGAGATCGACGGTTCAAGAGGCGAGGGTGGAGGACAGATGGTCCGCACATCAGTAGCCATGGCTACCGTCACCGGGATCACCACTCACCTCACCCGTATCAGGGAGAACAGGCCGACGAACGGCCTGTCCAAACAGCACTGTGCCGCCGTCGATGCAGTGGCTCAGATGGCTGGATCCACTGTAGAGGGTAACACCATCGGTTCCAGGGAACTCCTTTTCACTCCCGGGAACGAACAGAAGTACGATATCGATATGAACATCGGTACCGCAGGAAGCCTGAGCCTTGTCCTGCAGGCCATGATGCTGGCAGGAAGGAACCACAGGAAGAGACTGACAGTCGACATCAGCGGAGGCACCAACGTCATGTGGGCGCCCCCCATCGATTCGTATCAGACACTGCTGTTCCCTCTGATGAGAAGGATGGGGATCGAGGCGAACGTCAAGATCATCGACCGCGGATTCTACCCCCAGGGAGGAGGCCGTGTTATCACCACACTGGACCCCATCGATACCATCAAACCCCTCGACATCGAGGAACTGGGAGAACTGAAGAGGATCTCAGGGATCTGTTTCAGCCAGCGTCTCCCGGATTGGATCAACAGGGACATGATAGTCAGCTGCAAGAAGGCCCTGGAGCCGTACGCGGATGTCGAATTCGACATACAGAAGACGGACGGGGACTCCCGCGGAGCTGGAATCGTCCTGACCGCGGAATTCGAGAACGGTCTCTTGGGAAGCAACGCATTGACGTCCCGCGGACACACAGCGGATAAAGCTGGTGAGGACGCAGCAGCGGATCTCATCAGGGAGATGACCAGCGGAGCCACCATGGACGTCCACACGGCCGACCAGGTCCTTCCGTACATGGCGATGGCCCAAGGAAAGAGCGGATTCAGCGTTTCAAGGATCAGCAAGCACCTTCTCAGTCAGATGGATACCCTCGAATCCTTCCTGGACGTTAAGTTCGGAGTCGAAAGGAAGGACAACATCTACAGATTCACCGTAACTCCCGGGGAGAACAATGAGGCCATTCATCCACGTTAACTGCGCCATGTCCGCCGACGGGAAGATAGCCGGCGATGACCGCACGCAGGTACGCATCTCTTCCGATGAGGACAAGACCCGTGTCAAAGGCCTCAGGAAGCAATATGATTCAATCCTTGTAGGTGTAGGTACCGTCCTCGCCGACGACCCGCATCTCACACTGAAGGACAGGGACTACGATACGAACCCCATCCGCATAGTCATCGACCCCCACGGGAAGACACCAGTCACCGCACAGGTCCTGAACGATCGCGCACCTACGATAATGATAACCACCGAGAGATGCGACATCACTTGGGACTGCGACAAGATCATACGCGCTGGCACAGACACCATCGACCTTGACAAGGCCATGGAGGAACTGGCGGAGATGGGCATCGAGAACATCCTTGTGGAGGGGGGAGGGAAGACCATATCCTCGCTTTTCAGGAACAAGATGGTCGACCGTTACACCGTATTCGTCGGAGGTCTCCTCATCGGCGGAAAGGATGCTCCCACACCCTGCGACGGGGACGGATGGGTGGCCGAAGGCGGGATCAGACTGATCCTTGAGGACTGTCAAATGCTCGGAAACGGAGCCTTACTCTCCTTCAAGCCCGCCTACGAGTAAGGGGATCCTGTGCTCCTTCGGCTCCAGTACGAACCTTACATAGTTGAAGTCGGAACCGAACACCTCACTGCTTACCATCTCATAGGGCTTCCCGGTAGCATCCTCCATTATCTTGGAGAAGAATCCTCCGCAGTATTGGATCAGACACTTCGCGGCACCTTCGGTAAGAGGCACGCTGTCCTTGACTATGATGGTCAGCGGCTTAGAGGAGAATATACTGACCTCGCCCAATCCCATCTGCTTGAAGTAATTGCGGGCGTTGTCCACGGTATCCTCCAGAGTAGGGCCGTTCAGGGTACCTGACATGCTGGCGCCGTGTATGAATCCGAGAATGTTCGCCATGGGGTCGACGTTGAGGCCCATTCCGTCGAATCCTAGGAATATGAAGCGGGGAAGGCTCTTGAGCATCTTCTCGGGATCCTGGGCGACCTTGGCCAGGATCTTGAATGCGACCTCCCTGGATTCGTCCGATGAATCCACCGACTTCCCGAATGGCAGCGAGATCAGGGTGTAGTACTTCTTACGGCTGTCCTGAAGATCGTCGTGGACGCTGATGAGCTGTTCCTCCACCATTGTGTCGAGGTGCACAGATACTGTGGACTGGGCCTTCGAGACCTTCTTGGCGATCTCCGTCAGAGAGAGATCCTTCTCGGCCAGTTCATGCAGGATCTTCAGCTTCACATCGTTGGAGACCTGCACCGTTCCTTTTGGAGTGATGTACAACTCAAAATTCCTGGAGCTATCCTCTGCCATAAGACTCCGTATGCGGTTCGTATATTAAACTTTCGTACTCATACAACCGTTCGACCGCAGATTCACAGAACGACGGAACCTACAATTCTGAACTAATAACAACAATGTTTGTATATATCGGAACCAATCGACGGACAGGTGCAAAGATGAAGGCCACAGTAGATGGACAGAAATGCGATATCAGAGCAGTATGGTATGAGAACTGTAAGGTCCGCATGATCGATCAGAGGGAACTCCCAGCAAAGATCGTCATTGTGGATTTCGATAATTATCTGGACATAGCGGAGGCCATTCGCAACATGACGACGCGCGGTGCGCCGTCCATAGGCGCCACAGCGGCATACGCGATGTGCATGGCGGCACTGAAGGGATGCGACCTGGACAAAGCAGCGGCGGACATCAAGGCCGCGAGACCCACGGCCAATGACCTGTTCTACGCCGTCGACTACATGTATGAGAAGCTGAAGCAGGGAGAGAAACCCGCCAAGGCAGCGAACGATTACGCACAGATGATGGTCGACAAATGCACCAAGATCGGAGAGTACGGGGCAGAACTCATCAAGGACGGAATGACCCTCATGACTCACTGCAACGCAGGAGCACTGGCCACCGTGGATGTCGGTACCGCCCTAGCACCTATGAGGAAAGCGAAGGAACAGGGCAAGAAGTTCTTCGTGTACGCATCGGAGACCAGGCCCCGTCTGCAGGGAATGCAGCTCACCGCCTGGGAGCTAAACCAGGAGGGCATCGACCATGCCATCATCCCCGACGGAGCATCAGCCTACTACATGTCCAAGGGAGTCGACATGATCATCACCGGAGCCGACAGGATCGCCGAGAACGGGGACTTCGCCAACAAGATCGGAACCTTCGACAAGGCCATAGTCGCGAAGCACTTCGGCATCCCCTTCTACGTCGCCGCACCCATCTCCACATTCGATTTCAACACCAAGACCGGAAAGGACATCGTTATCGAGGAGAGGTCCGAGACGGAGGTTACGATGCTGCAGGGCATCAGGATCGCGCCTGTGGGGTCCAAGGCTAAGAATCCGGCCTTCGATGTCACACCGGCAGAACTGGTGACCGGATTCATCACCGAGAAGGGCATACTGAAGCCCAGCGAGATCCATAAGGTGAGGTAAATGAACGAGAGGTACGCCAGGCAGGAACTGGTGAAGATCTGCAAGATGCTCTACGACAGACAGCTCACGGTATCCGCCGGAGGCAACATGAGCGTCAAGATCAACGATTCCGAGATCCTCATCACCCCCTCCGGAAGGAACAAGGGCATGCTCGAACCCGAGGACCTGGTGCTCATCGATTCCAAGGGAAAGGTACTCTCCGCAGGGAAGCCCTCCATAGAGCACAAGTTCCATCTGGCACTCTACAATATGAATTACGATACCAACGCGGTGGTCCACTGCCATCCTCTGCATTGCGTCACTCTTGCTGTCAAGGGAGAGAACATCAAGAGCAACATCACGCCTGAGGGAGTGCTCCTGCTCGGAGAGGTCCCCATGATAGACTACTACACGCCGGGGTCCAAGAAACTGGTGGAGGCCGTGAAGGAGCATGGGCAGTACAAGGCCATGCTCTTGGCTAGGCACGGAGCGATCACTCAGGGGAGGACCCTGGAAGAGGCCTACAACAGGATGGAGGAATTGGAATTCCAGGCCAGGCTCCAGCTGCTCTGCGGCGAGGACGTCACCGATCTCCCCAAGAGGGAGATAACCAAACTTTCCAAGATGTGATACCATGGCGATACTGGTAACGAAATGGTTCGGGGTATTCCTCGTTGACGAGAGGTCGCACAGCATCGTCGACAAGAGGCTGATGCCCAAGGACGCACAGGCGGTCGCAGAGAAACTGGCCGCCGTCCAGAGAGGAGGCGTACTCGACGAGGAGCGCGAACTGGCGGCATTGGTGCCCGAGAAGCTGATGGTAGGGGACAGGAGACAGTCCGAGCTCGGAAAGCCCGAACTTTTCGATTCGTCCTTCCTAACCCCGCAGAAGTTCGGATACGACGATGCGTTCATGCACGAGGTCATGATGGGCCTCGGGAAGCTCAGGACGTCCGAACCCGTCCCCAGGGACAAGAACCTGGTCCAGGCCATAAGGAACCTGGATGACCAGATCGCCACAATCAATCTTTACAACGAAAGACTCCACGAGTGGTACGGGATGCACTTCCCCGAACTCGCTGATTACGCCAAGGACTCGAAGTATGCGGACCTGATCGCACGTTACGGCGACAGGGAGGCCATAATCGAGGAATTGGGCATAGACATACAATCCATCGGAGCGGACTTCAACGACAATGATATGCGTGCCGTGATGGACCTCGCGGACACCCTTTACCGTCTCTATGACGACGAGGAGAGGACCGAGGCCTACATCCAGGAGATCGTCGAGGAGACCTGCCCCAACATGTGCACCATAGTGGGCGGCCCGTTGGCTGCCAGGCTAATATCGCTCTCGGGCGGGCTCGAAAGGCTCTCCACACTGCCCTCATCGACGGTCCAGCTCCTCGGAGCGGAGAAGGCCATGTTCAGGCACCTGAAATCGGGCAAGAGGCCTCCAAAGCACGGAGTCATCTATCAGCATCCCGAGGTGCACAAGGCCCCATACTGGCAGAGAGGGAACATCGCCCGTGCGCTGGCCGGGAAGATCCTCATCGCCGCCAAGGTCGACCAGTATCACGGGGAATTCTGCGGGGACAGGCTGAACGAGGAGTTCATGACCAGGGTGGAGGACATCAAGCGCAGGTATCCCGAACCGCCCAAGAAGCCCCAAAAGAAGAACAAGCCCAGGAACAGAGGGAAACCGAGGAGACACTGATTTACTTACCATTTTTTCCGAAAGGAAGTAAGTCAGACCGGCCTCCCCACAAATACTTACCATTGAGGAAGAGAGATGGATAGTATGGCGGACGGATCCGAAGTGATCCCAGACGATTTCCTGAACCTCGACAGGGAGGGTTTCAGACAATGGCTCGTCGACAACCATAAGACGGCCAAGGAATGCAGGGTCATTATCAGCGGCCTCGACTATCCAGCGAGGATGTCGTACCTGGATGCCGTAGAGGAGGCTCTGTGCTTCGGTTGGATCGATTCCACACACAACAAGATAGAAGGGATAGGCAACGTCCTGAGGCTGTCTCCCCGCAGGCCAAGGTCCAGATTCACCAGGCTTAACATGGCCAGGTGCGAGCGTCTGGAATCCATCGGGCTGATGACCGATGCGGGCAGGAAGGCGATCCCTGCGAAAGGATTCAAGATCGACAGGTACGTCCTGAAGAGGATAAGGAACGATCCCGAGGTGATGAGGATGATCGAGACGCTTCCGAAACTCTATGTTGAGATCAGGGCGGACAACATACAGAGCGTACGCAAGGACGATCCCAAACTGTACCGCGACCGCATGAAGAGATTCATGGACAACACCAGGGAGGGAAAGATGTACGGCAAATGGGATGACGACGGGAAACTCCCTCATGAACCGCTCTTTTCCATGCCTTAACGAGCGAACGTATTGGTCAAGGGCGTCGTACAATCGCGCGCCTTTTCCTAAATAATATTATAAGGACAGTCGACATAGTCCTTGCCAGATAACATGAGGTCAGTAAACGTTTACGGCTTACATGTGTTCGCTTCCAAGAGGGAAGTGAACTTCCGGCCATGAGTGTCGGATCGAATATTTCCAAAGGATAGTGAAACCAATGTGGGAGATGAAAGAGATCAGAGAGCTGAAAGAGGGAAGGTATGTCAATGTTGACGAGGAACCCTGTAAGATCGTCAAGAT